>Ga0209508_1000939_pt1 | contig 25034 bp, 34 predicted proteins | sample AD_UKC129_MetaG_FD_184427 | JGI IMG/M metagenome (GOLD analysis project Ga0209508, IMG submission 184427) | Active sludge microbial communities of municipal wastewater-treating anaerobic digesters from Canada - AD_UKC129_MetaG (SPAdes) (version 2) | ecosystem: Engineered > Bioreactor > Anaerobic... | reverse complement strand
AGGAACCTGCATAAGGAGGGAATATGCAGACAGCGGCATATAATTTTGCGCAGCGCAGTCTTGAGATACTTGCTATAGGGGATTTACATATTGGAAGTGAAGGAAGCTACTATGCTAAAGCAATATCGGCCATTGAGAAATATCCGGATGCGAAACTAATTTTTCTTGGTGACCTAATAGATAATGCAGTGATAGGTTCCCTGGGAGATGTATATAGCCAAACCGACAATCCCCAGGGAACCTTGTTTATTGTAAGCACGATGTTGCGAAAGTACAAAAGCAGAATCTTAGGAATTGTGGCAGGGAACCATGAGCAAAGGACGTGGAAACGTGTTGGCATAGACCCAGTGCGGCTGTTGGCGGAAAGCGAAAATATACCATATAGCTCAGATTTACTTATAATAGACATTTCTTTGACGGGTGATAGAGGCAGAGGTACAAAGCACAGGACAAATTACGTTATTGCCTGTCACCATGGCGCTGCAGGCGGAAGATTTCCAGAAAGGGCAGCAAGGCAACAACGTTACTTCTCCGATATGGTAGTAGGAGCAGATATATACATAACTGGGCATGTACATATTCCGAACGTGATGAAAACAGCTTCCTATGAATATGACCCACATAATAAGAAGATATATAAACGGAATGTGCATCATGTAACAATACCGGCGTGGACTGATGAATCGTATGCAACGCAGAAAATGCTACCACCTACTGCGGATGCAAACGTGCTTATTACTCTATATGCAGGCTATACAAAAACAGTTTCATGCTCAATAACATAAGGAGGTGAAACAACTTGAAACTAAATAGTATAGTAGCAGCGCTTAAAAAATTCTGGTGGGCAATTTTGGCTGTTGTAAGTTTCATTTTTGGGTTGCTTTTAAAGACTATGAAAGCTAAGGCACAAACAACACAAGAGCAGCTTGAGAATAAATTCAACGAGTTGCGAACAAAGCAAGAAGAACTAGAGAAGGAGGCGAAGGAAATTGAAAATAAGAAATATTTTAATGACGGTGATGATGCTGCTGATTATCTCAACGATGCTATCCGCAGAAACAAGTAATACACAATTCATATTCAAGAATGCTGATGGCAACTATTACATGAGTGAAGAAAGCGTGATTACGCTTGCGAACTACTTGAAGCAGCTTGAATCATTACTCACTAATTATGGTGAACAAATAGATAATTTAAAGAAGGAAGTTGAGAACCTTACAAGCCAAAATCAATTACTACAAGTAGAGAATGAACAACTGAAAAAACAATTAGAAGAGCAGAAGGCACAGAAGATTACATGGACAGTTGTGGCTGCATTGACTATCGGCGGCGTGCTATACCTGTTCGTAAAGTGAGTAGGCGAGATCATGGAAAAACTGACAAGTAGAAAATTTTGGTTTGCAATAGGTTTGACAGTACTTATCACAGTTCTGGTATGGTATGGAAAGATAAACTCTAGTGACTATGTTGAAGCACTTTTATTCCTCTTTGCCATATACAGCGGTGCAAATGTGGCAACGAAATTCACATCAAAGAAAGGTGATGATGATTAGCTATGGATGAATTAGAAGCTCGAGTAACAAAACTTGAAGTACTAATGGGCGAGAGGATGGCCGATATTGGAGAGATTAAGGACAACGTCGAGGAAATAAGGAAGATGTTAAACGGATATTTAGACAGTAGAATTGAACAAAAGTTCCTTCAAATGGCTGGTAAGACCACAATAAAAATAGTATTTGCTGTGCTAACCTCAAGTGTGTTTATCTCACTTATACTAGGTGCCTTCTGGAGGTAGAAATATGAATAACGTGATGCAAAACTTTATACGAAAATACAGGCAAGGTTTTTTACTTGTGCGGTTATTGTTTGACATCGATCCGAGAATAGTTATAGCGCACAGCGCACTTGAAACTGGGTGGGGAGCATCTGTCCCTTCAAATAACATGTTTGGCATGAAGGACTTACCTTTTTTGGAAGGCTCTAAGAGCTATACAACACAAGAGGTAGTAGCTAAACAATCCATAACTACCACGGCAAACTTTCAAACATTCGATAATTACACGAACTCGATTTTGGCATACATTTATCTTGTATCCACTTCAAAACGGTATTCAGAGGCTTGGAAAAATCGGAGAAATCCAGGGCGGTATTTTGAGGAACTTCAAAAAGCGGGTTACGCAACCGATCCAGAATATGCTAACAAGCTGGTAAGGGTATATAATTCGATCCCGAACAATTGGATGACCATATAACCCCCCTTCTCAAATATACAAAAGCATTAGCCCCCTCCTATTAAGAGGGGGCTCTTTTTGAATCGAACATTGCGTACACTTGTACGCTTATACTGGTGGCCAGGGGAGGAGTAACTCTACCAGTTTCATAATGGCTTATCGCCTTCTGGGAAACGTGTAATGCTTTAGCGAGTTCTTCTTGCTTGATTCCTTTTTCAACTCTTAGCAGCTTAATTTTTTCACCAATCATAGTTCTCACCTTCTTTCTTATCTATTATAACGAGTATTCGTATAATTAGAACAGCATACTCTAAAAATGAGAGTTAACCTATTTGCCGTTTTGAAGTTACTCAAATGTTACATCGGTACTATTGACAAGAGTTAAATAAAGTTATATACTCTTATTGTTAGCATAAGGGAACCAAGGTCTTTGAAAAGTGCATATGGAGGTGAAAGGAATGACACTAAGGGAGTTGCGGCTGGCAAAAGGGTTCAACCAAATGGAGTTGGCAAGACTGATTGGTGTGTCCAATAAGGTTATTGGGCATTACGAAACGGGTAGGGCAATGCCGTCCCTACCAGTAGCTGTGAGACTTGCAAGGGTGTTAGATACAACGGTTGAGACTATCTTTGAGTGTGTGGAGGTGAGAAGGCATGAGCAAGAAAGAAGTAATAGCAGAGCTGGTGGTTGATCTCATAAGGCAAAGGAAACTTTTCCTTGGCAACATGAAAGGGGGCAGTGACTATGCTGAAAGAAACTGTGACAGTTCCTCACGAGAAAATCAGCAAGCAGGTTTTAGAGAACGTGGACACAGTCGCGTCAATGTCAGTAGTTCAGGAACTGCTATTGAGGGAGTACCAGAAAGGGGAGAAAGAAGAGGATGAACTCATGTCGCAAATTAAGTGCTGGATGGATAAATATCCTGAAGCGAGTGACCTTCTTGAGCGGATATTCTCTAAAATCAAAGCGATTGACCAAAAAATCAAAGCGATTGACCAAGCTCAGGACAAGATTATAACTGCAATCACACAACGAGCTTATGAGACATTACTGAAAAACAGAGAAAGTAATACCCTTTGGAAGCAGTACGAACCGAAGGGACGGTATTACGTTAGGGCACATGAAATGCCACTATTCCGATAGGAGGGATAAACATGGGTTATTTGGATTTTCTGGAGAACCTGGAGGATGTAACTTACATGGAGTTCTTAAGGAGCCTGGATGAGCAAACAAAAAAGCTCCCTGGCAAGAGGGAGCAGGTAAAAAAGATACTTTTTCAAGCATGGTCTATGACCTTTCCAAAGGATAGTATACCACTTTTTTGTAAGAATGTCTACAATCTGGTGCATAAGTTTCCATTTGAGGAATGGGTCATTGCATGTGACGTCGTGAGTGATGCTCTACGAAATACTTGGGTAAACTGGACAAGGGAGATGAGCATATGAATAGGATGCCTACGAAAGAGATGACATACGAGGAGTGGAAGCAGCAACGTAGGAATGGAATCGGAGGGTCCGATGCAGCGGCTGCAATTGGACTTAACCGGTGGAAAAGCCGCCTGAAGTTGTACTTGGAGAAAATTGGAGAGCTTGAAGACAACGTTGACAGTGAAGCAACCTACTGGGGAAGAATACTTGAAGATGTCGTTGCTGAGGAATTTACACGACGCACTGGCAAGGCGGTAAGACGCGTTAATGCAATACTGATACACCCAGAGTTCGAGTGGATGATTGCAAATATCGATAGAAAAGTTGTAGGAGAGAATGCAATCCTGGAAGTAAAAACGACAGCAGCATGGAACAATAAAGAATGGGAACAAGATGAGATTCCCCAAGAATACATAATTCAGGCACAACACTACATGGCTGTGACCGGTGCCGATCTTACGTATTTTGCAGTATTAGTTGGTGGCCAGAAGCTGCTTATAAAGGAATTAGTTCGTGATGATGAATTGATAGAGATGATAATTAGGGAAGAGCAGAAATTCTGGCAAATGGTTGAGAATAGAACTCCTCCTGAACTTGATGGCTCCGTAGACGCCAAGGAAATACTATCGTACATGTACCCAACTGCCATTGAAGGAAGTGTAATTGAACTACCAACATATGAAAGCACAGTAGAAGAGATCTTAGCCTTAGGGAAACAAATAAAAGAACTCGAGCAGATGAAAGAAGAGAAGGAGAATAAGCTAAAGGCTGAAATGGCAGAGCATGAAATTGCCTATGTAGGAAAGTACAAGGTTTCATGGAAAAACATATCGCAGAGTAGGCTTGATACGAAGTTGTTGGAACATGAACAACCAGAAATATATAAGAAGTACTTAAAGGAAAATAACTTCAGAAGATTTTCAATAAAGGAGGGGTAAATATGGCAAATATACAGCAGGTAAAGGAAATAATTAAGGATAGTAAGGAACCACAAGTAAGAAAGGAACCAGTACTGTTGGACCTGTTAAGGAAGCAAGAAAAGGAAATTAGAAGGGCCTTGCCACAGCAAGTTGATGCAGAAAGGTTTATAAGGGTTGTAATCACGGAAGTGAAGAGGAATCCGGAACTATTAAAGGCTTCGCAGTACAGTTTTCTTGCGGCGATAATGCTCAGTGCACAATTTGGTCTGGAGCCGGGGCCATTAGGCCAGTGTTTCTTCATTCCGTATGACAATAAGAAAACAGGCCAGTTGGAAGTTCAATTCCAGCTTGGCTACAAGGGATATTTGGAACTTGTCCGAAGATCCGGGCAAGTGTCAATGATTGATGCTCACGTCGTTTACAAGAATGACAAGTTTGAGTATCAGTACGGTTTGGAACCTAAGCTAACTCACGTGCCGGCTCTGAAGGACCGAGGAGAGCCCATCGCAGCATATGCTGTTGCTCGGATGAAGGATGGAAGCTTTTCGTTCTACGTGATGAGCGTTGAAGAGATTGAGAGTATTCGCCAACGCTCGAAAAGACCTAACAACGGACCTTGGGTAACCGATTGGGATGCTATGGCCCGAAAAACGGTACTAAAGCAGTTATGTAAGTACCTGCCACTGTCGATAGAGGTACAAAGAGCAATTGCCACTGATGAAACAACAAAAATAGCAGCTAGCACAACTTACATCGATGCTGATGAATTGCTGTTAGCTCCAGATGAAACAGATTGGCAACTGATTGAGCCAATTGAATCAGAGCAAAAAGAGGAGAAGGAAGAGAAGGAACAACAAATTGCGAGAGAATAACAACTCTGGTAGCCCGCCTCGTTGTTTGACGGGGTGGGCTTTTCCATAAGAAGGTGAATTCTATGGATATCTACAAGCTGCTGGGCACGTTCTGGGAGGAACACGAGAGGGCCAGTATATCCAAAAGCGCAACTGGGTTATATTTTAGGCTTCTGTATGAAGCTAATAAGAACTTTTGGAAAGGGCCAATTATGCTCTCCTGGGCGTATCTGGGGCGAGTCCTGGGGCTTTCTCCTGAAACTCTGGGGCGAGCTATAAGCGATTTGAAAAGTAGAGGACTAATAACATACGAACGAAGTGGAAAGCACGCTGTATTTTGGTTCCCTGATCACTTCGATAACCGTAGTGAAGATTCACATCACTTCGATAATCGAAGTGGAAACCGTAGTGAAAATCGAAGTGGAAATCGAAGTGGAAACCGTAGTGAAATAATAAGTAATATATATAATACTAGAATACAGGAATATTCTAATACTAAAGATTCAGAAAGTTCTACAAAACAAGAACTTTCTGCGACAACGGTCGCGCAACCTCTCCCACCTTGGTACCTTAACCTGGATGAAAGAAAAAAAGACATAATCGATACTTGGCAAGCAATTGTAGGCCCTTTTAAGATGGAATGGCTCCCACTTGTGGATAAGGTACTAGGGGTCTGCTATCCAGCACAGGTCAAAAACTGCATAGTAACGCTAGCACGTACCAAAGCAGAGGTAATGCAAGAACAGGGATTTCTCTATGTCGTGGATCCGTTGTTGCACGGCGTTTTCGGGAAGCGTTCCGCAAACCGCAAGAAACAAACAGATTTTAGAAAGAAACTGTCAGGATTACAGCAATTCCTCGAGGAAGGTGATGAGAATGCTGGATAAAAAGGTATACGTGGTGGGAATCGCACTCCTCGCAAGCGTGTACGAAAAAATGGAGCGAGTGGCTACCGACAAACTCCTTGCCGACCTATGGTATCGTGTACTGTCAGACTTATCGGATGAAGCCTTCCAATATGCAATAGAGAATATTGTGAAAACCAGTAAGTTCCCACCTTCAATAGCTGAAATAAGAAGCAAAGCACAAGAATTCTGTCATCGAAATGATCTGACTGCAGAAGAAGCATGGTCAGTTTTATACAAAGACATAAGGCAGAAAGGCTGGTATCATGAGCCGACATATTCTGACTGGAAACTTGAGGCTGCAAAGAACGCACTAGGTTGGGAGAATTTATGCAACATGGAGACAACACAAGTGGGGGTTTTCAGAGCGCAATTCATGAGGATATATGACTCGTTGGGCAATAGGGAAAAAACAGCTGAAATCGTGCAAGACAAAAACATCGTAGAACTTGTCAATCAACTAAAAGCTGAACTGGCACCGCAGAGCAAAAAAGCACTTCCTGAACATGACAGGAAATAACTGAAAGGGGCGATGAAGAATGCCAGCTTTGATTGGCGTGTTCTTTCTTGGCGTGTTTTGTGGTATCGTAATGGCCGCTATACTTCATGCCGGTGCTGACGAAAGAGGTGAATTCTATGGCCAAAGCCAAAGTCAAAAAGGAGATGGATCCATACCAGTTGCTGGGCAAGACGATATTTCTGCTAGAACTGGTAAAAAAAATGAAGATAGTTACGAAGCAAGAGAGAAAACACATTGATGAGCTGATAGATCTGCTCATACAAAAGCAGGGGGTGCTAAGAGATGTGGGTACAAGGAGTAACACTGACAACAAGAAAGCAAATACTGAACTACCTGGATGAATTATCACGGCTTCAGAACATCAAGCAAGTGACAATAATAGTTGAGGGGGTTGAGGGGTATGAGCAATTCAAGAAAGTATTCCGTGGCTGTACAGGGGAACAAAGCAGCCATTTGGACAGAAAGCCTAGAAACCGCAATAGATATACTGGAAATGCTTCAGGTTCCACTGCTCATATCTGAGGATGAAGATACAGCAATAGATATAAGGGGGATACAGAATATAACTATAACAATCCAGCTGGAGGGAGAGATACAGCGTGTTAAAATCGCGTCGCCCAGCTCCAGAGAAAATAAACAGTAGCGATATAATACGGTTGCTTGTCATGTACAAGCCGGCCGTACAGAAAATCTTTCATGGTCAGGTCCTTCTTAGCTGGGATAGAGAGAAGAAAGAAATTCAGCTTGAGATCCCTTGCACAGGAAACTATTATTCCAAGGAGGCATTGGCACACACTAACTTCCATAAACCAAATCTAGATGAGCTAATTCCCGCTGTAGTACTGATGAAAACCGTAGATGACTGGATGGATCTCCTAACTATGCAGGAAGCAGAAGCACTTTTTCTCCGATTTGTGGATGTAGACCATAAAGGCCTACATCAACTAAAACTAATGAGCTATAAAGAAATAGGGAAGAAAATGGGAATGGACAAGAAAACGGTATGGGAACATGTACAGCGGGCGCTTGTGAAAATCCAAAAACTTGCATTCCCCCACGAAATATGATATAATACTGTATGATGGAATATTAGTAGAAAGTGGGTGACCAAAAGCACCCACTTTTTTATTTGAACTATGGTTCATTGGGTAATATTACGCTCAAAAGGGTAATAAAGAAGGTAAAGAAGGTGATGTAATGGCAAAATATGCCACACGTTGCAAGGTGTGTAATAGTCCACATCGAAATGAGATAGAAACCCTTCTAGCACAAGGCTGGGGGACTCTGCGAATATCGCAGTGGCTTAAAGACACGTATAGCGAGGAAATATCCCACAAGTCGATATACAAGCATAAGATGAACCACTGGAACGTGCAAAGAGAAATAGCTGCACGAATATCAACGCAGCAAAGTCAAGAACTCTTTGAACAGCAGGTGCAGAAGGGCATCACTAGGATAGAATCGTTGCGCAATGAAAGGCAAGAAAACCAGAAGCTGGCTGACCAACTTCGTTTAATATTCTTTGACCTCATACAAACTGGTGAATGGAAAAAGATCAATCCGGAAACGCTGAAAGCTTTGCAAGGATTGTACAACACGGCAACAAGCCAAGTACGTGCTAGTGCAGCAGAGGAGTTCCGACAGTTAGATCAAAATGTAGAGGACCCAATGGCACAATTGCTGGAGTTGATTGCGGATGGACGAGAAACAGAAAATGCAGATGATAGTGAAGAAGCTTAGGGACCCAGAAGTGGTAACAAAGCTTCTGTTTGGGTATAACAAGATTGCTCCCAAACAGCTTGAACTTCTGCTTCTCAATGCTTCTACACAAGTCATTTGTGCAGGGAGACGATTTGGAAAAACGAATTATGCCGCAGCAAAAGCCTTTTTCTATGCACTTACCCATCCAAAAGCGAAGATTGTTGTTGGCGGTCCATCACTAGATCAAGCCAAAATCTACTTTGATATGCTAAACGAAGCACTGGAAACATCACCACTACGTGGCTTCGTTCGTGACATAAAGACATCTCCATTCCCTACAATAACATTAAAGAACAGATCACAAATCACCACTAGGTCCACGGCTTACAATGGCAAATATTTGCGTGGAAGGAAGACGAGCTTAATAGTGCTAACTGAAGCTGCATATATAAAAGATGAGGTATACGACCAAGTGGTGACACCGATGAAATTGGATACCGGTGCACACGTCATCCTGGAGAGTACACCAAACGGCATGAACTACTTCTATAGGGAATTTCAGCGCGGTTTGAAATCTGGAACGGTGCAAAGTTTCCATGCAACTGTATACGATAACCCTTTCTTGCACACGGAAGAAATAGAAGAAGCTAAGACTAGACTTCCTGAATATGTATGGAGACAAGAGTATCTGGCTGAGTTTGTAGATGATGATTCTGCTTTCTTTCCCTGGAAGCTGCTTTCTGAAGTATTTGAGGACTATAAACCAGCAGGGTACATCCAGGGACACAAATACAGTATAGGCGTAGATCTTGCCAAATACAGGGACTACACAGTTATCACCGTGATGGATATTACGGAAATGCCATACAAAGTTGCAGAATTCCACAGACTAAACCAACTGGAGTATGAGGAAATAATAAGCATGGTAAACGACATACAAGCTAAGTACAAGTGTACTGTAAACATAGACGCTACCGGAGTAGGTGAACCAGTCTCTGAACGTATTACAGCATGTCGGCCGTTCGTGTTCTCACAGAAATCCAAATCCGAGTTATTGCATAATCTACTGTTAATAATGGAACGGAAAGAAATTTTGCTACCAAGCTCAAATACAAATCTAAGGGATGAGCTACGTTTCTTCAAAAGGATCCAATCTGGTAGCGGCTTCAAGCTGGAAGCGCAGCAAGGTTATCATGACGACTGTGTAATGTCGTTGGCTTTAGCTGTGCATGCTACTATGAATGTACAAAAGGTTCTTGTTTCTGCGTATAAAAAGTGAGGTGAGACTCTTGGACAAAACGGAAGCAACAACACAATTTGGCTTTCCATACTCAAGTTTCTTTAGTGCACTAAGAGAAGTGCTTAATGATGATGATATAAGCATAGATATGTACCGTGAAATGATTGACCGTGATGAAACGGTAGGAGCTGGGCTAGACTTCTTTACCGAAAATGTCATTCTTAACTTAGGAAGTTACACACACACGAACGCAGAACTGCAAACCTTTATCAACGAAAACTTTGAGAATATGAACGAGACCCTGGAGATAGTCCTAAATAACTATCTGACAGAGCTTCTCGCCTTTGGCTATGCTGTTGCAGAAAAGGTGTACGAAGAGAAGAACGGCAAACTGTATCTAAAACGTATTGTAGTTCTTCCATCGGATACCTGCCGTTTCACGGTTGCCAACGGAGAGGTTTCAACAGTAGTGCAGTATACTGCTACACGTGGAAAAATTGAGATACCAGCTGACAAGTGCGTGATTATGCAGCTTGGTAGAGGTGTATATGGAAAGTCACGGCTACGTAGAATATACAGAGTATACGCGTTCAAGAAAGCCTTATTCCGGTTTTGGGCTGTGGCAATGGAGCGATATGCAATGCCAATCACACATGCAAAAGCGACAGACCCTTTTGAGCTCGTCGAACCGTTGAAAACCTTATGGACTCAAGGAATAGTAGCGACTGACCCAAATACCCAAATCGAACTTCTGGAACCGAAGGCAGCTATGGCAGACGTGTATAGAGACACAATCGAATATCTGAACATGCTCATCTACCGTGGCTTGCTCGTCCCACAACTGCTTACATCAGCAGGAAGCACCGGTGCATACAGCCTTGGCCAAGTACATTTCCAGATCTTCCAAAACACAGCACAAAGGTATGCGCAAAGACTTTCTTCCGTGCTCATCGATCAAGTTGTCGCGCAGCTCATTGACTGGAACTATGGAAAACAACTCGACTATGGGAGCTTTGTAAACTTGCTCAAGCCAACTCCGGAAGAGATGCAACACCTCGCACAAGTGTTTAGTTCGCTTGTAGATAGCGCAGTACTGGATCCAGTAGAAGATGAGCAGTGGATACGTGCTATGCTTGGCTTCCCAGAAAGAAAAGAGGATACTACCTCTGATACGAAAGAAGCTGATGAACTATGGCAAGACTTAGAACCGTAAAGAGAGCTTTAGATCTTGTAGAGAAGCGTATATGGCGTAGCTTCGTACGACTAGTCAAAATAAAGGACGGAAATGTAACCATAAATGAAGAGCAACTTATAGGGGCACTTAGAAGAGCACTTGTGCTAAGCTACATCTTTGGTAAAGCATACGTCATCGGTGAGGCAACTCGTAGAAAAACATACAAGCTGGCAGAACCTAATATGCAAGAGATAGCAATATTAGTTGGAAGCAATAAAGAACTAATTGCGCAGCTTGCACGACTACCTGTAGAAGACATTGTAGCAGAGCTCTTTGCACCATCGCAAGAAGTACTGCAGTTTTTGGAAACGTATGCTCTGCAACTTGCACACATAAAAGACAGAGTATTGCTCAAAAAGATAACAAGCTGGGTCGAGGAGACAATCCGCCAAGGCATGAGTGAGAAGGAAGCAAAAGCATATCTTACAGAAAGATTGGTTGACTTTACAGATCGTAGAGTGCAGATGATAGCACGAACAGAAGCAACCAGAGCTTGGAACATCGGTAGTATAGAAGAATCATTTACGTCAGAAGTTGTAATTGGTTATAGGTTTACAGCAGTACTGGATGAAAGAACAACGCGTATATGCAGAGCTAGACATGGAATGTATATAGCAAAGGAAGACATTGCAACACTTTCCGCCAACACTCCACCGCTCCACGTTAACTGCCGCAGCGTACTCGAGCCGGTTACACGATACGATAACAGAGAAAGGAAAAGAGTACCGGAACAGTTGGATACACCACAAACGAGACCATACGACCGGATGGTGATCCAAACGGTGGTAAGTAAAGCTTTCTCACAATGGAAAGGAGGAATTTGATGAACCAGATCGTAAGCATAGTAGAACTAGAAGAAAGCGAAACAAAAGAGCTATGGGTGAATGCTTTACCGCTAGGCACTTTCTATGACCCACGGTACGGAGAGGTAAAGATAACCAAAGAGATTATAAGACAAATGGCAGAAAACTTTAAGAACAACATTCCACATTATCCACCACCGGTGAATATTGCACACAATGATGAACTTGGTGGGTACGGCATAGTAAAGGATCTGGAAGCACGTAGCGATGGACTATATGCACTCTTGGAGCTTACCGAGGAAGGGAAAAAGCTTCTGGAAGAACAAAAATTCAGATTCGTTTCTAGTGAATTTACAAGTGAATATCAGGACAAAAAGAGCGGGAAGAAAGTTGGATATGTATTCTTGGGACTGGCACTCACGAATCGACCTGCACACCCAGGAGTACAAGAAATACAGTTAGGAGATGATGTAACGATGGTAAAGCTTGCCGTTGTAAATGTACCGGCATGGAAGCTGGAACCAAATGCAGAATGGGTCTTTGATTGGGCAAGGGATGCTGATGAGATCATCCAAAAGTTTGGCTGGCAGGCACTTGCACAAGCTTGTGGATATGTCGACATGAGCTATGAAAAAGGTGAGTCAGGGTATCCAGAGGTGAAAGCAGCATACAAGTTGCCATTTGCAAAAGTGACGGACAACCAAATGGTCATCTATCGGCGAGGAGTTATAGCAGCCATGCAGGCACTCTTAGGTGCCAGAGGAGGTGTAGATGTTCCTAGAGAAGAAAAAGAACGCGTGTACGCCAAGCTTGCACCAATATATCAGCAGTTTGACATGGAGCCGCCAGAATTCCATTATGAAGAACAGCAGGAGGCGATGAGAATGGAAGAAGAGAAAGAAATTGTGAGATTGCAGGAAGAACTTCAAAGGACACTTTCGGAGAACCAAAAACTTCTCCAAGAAAATGCAGAACTGAAAAAGAAGTATGAAGAACTTGCAAAAGAAAAGCTGCTCATGGAACTTTCGGATTGGGCAGCGGAATGGGTTAGAAAAGGCGTGAAACCAGTCGTAGTGGAAAAGGCAAAAGCGGTATTGTTAGAGGATGTCAGTAAGAAGCAGGTATTCGATAGCATGTTTATGGAGTTGCAACAACCAATGGGACAAATGGGTGAGACAGCTGCAACGCCAAGTGAGATTACAAAGGCAGACCAAGTAGCGAAAGCCGTATGGGGAGGTGCATGAAATGGAAAGAGTGAAAATGTTGGTACCGGTCAGCACGAACGCTAATATAGCAAAAGGAGCGCTGCTTGAATATGATAGCTCGGGACAGGTGTATAAACAACTTGGGACTGGGACCCCTGTAGCTGTTTTGGCAGAAGCTGTAACAACAGGCCAAATGCCTGCAAAGGCTCTTGCAATTGTGGGAGGACCTGTATATGAAGACGAGCTAGCCGGTCAACCAACGCAGAATTCCAAGGCCGCATTACAGCAATGTGGCATTTACGTCCTAAAAAGAAAATGAGGTGATAAAAGATGGCAGATTGGACATTTTTAACACGACTATATAGGCAAGCACCTGTTGCACCACAGTTTCTCACGAAGCAGATAAAGAATATAGATTTTTCTCCACTTCCAAAAGTAAATCTTTACAGCGAATCTAATTCCTTGACTTTGGCAAGTTTGGGAAAAGTGTACGACCCACCGACGCCTGTCAACCTTGGTGTGAATCTTTCTAGTACGCTTGTGGATCCGGCACAGATATATGAATATGATGACATTACCGAAGAGATGATCTTCTCACAGAATTACAACCCTATAATGCCAGATAATGTTATAGCTTCTAAGGATTACCTGTATGCAAAAAAGGTAGCAGAATTAAAGCGCAGGGTATACAACCGCATAGAGTGGATGTTAGCACAAGTAATTTCAACCGGTGGAATATCATACAATGACGGCGATAGAGCCTTTTCAGTTTCCTACGGTGTCAGTCCGGTTACCTATTCCTTGGCAAGTACAACAAAGGTTGTTTCTGATTTAAGAAGTTATGTAAAAGCAATGAAGCAAAATGGATTCTCACCAACGCATATATTTGTCACCGACGATGTAGAAAAAGCATTGTGGGATAATACACAATTCAAAGCTGCTGTGGATACTACCACGTTTAATGTTGCCCAGATGCGATATGATGCAACAGAACCGTTTGTGAACTTCGTGGCAGAGGTCAAAGGCTTGCCGCCAATATACAATTATGGTGGAAATATCGGTGGAAGCGATTTAATAACGGACAATAAGATAATACTTGTAGACTTTAACGCGCTGGGTATAGCATATGGCGCAATAGTGAATGCAAATTTAGATCCGCAAATGAACCCAATTGCCGCTGACGCAGTGAGCTGGGAAGAGAATACCAACCACGGTGCTAGCAGAAGCATCTTTGTAATGTCCAGACCGCTTCCGTACATTCTCAATGCAGGCGCTGTTAAGATACTCAATGTAACAATATCACAACAGTAGCGATCTAATATTGAGGGGGCATTATGCCCCCTTCTTTTTTTAGAGAGGTGATAACCGTGGAATTAGAAGATCTGAAGCGCAGACTCGCAAATGACTTTACACAGTTGAGTGGGGAAAACATACCGGATGATGTAACATTAGGAGAATTATTGGTTGAAGCCAGACAGTATCTAAGTAGGCAAATATTGTTGGACGATTTTGCAGAGAACATTTTCGTGCCACTATATTGCTCAGTGAAGCTTTTGGAAAGACGTGGATACGTGGATCTTGCAGAGAAATACTGGCAAAGAATGCGTTCAGATATAGCTGCTTGGAAAAAGAATATGCCGGATGCACAGAGTACTGAAGCATATTCCTACAGTAGGCAACAAGTATTCAATGATAACGAACTAGCGAAGTGGTGAGTATGCGGATACAAATACATGATGAAGCACTGAATCAGCTCCTGCAAAAAATGAAGGATGCAGACCTAAAAGTCCCCCTACGTGACTCGGCCATATACATGAAAAATAGCATACAGCAGAATTTTGATGCTCAGGGGAGACCCGAAAAGTGGCAGCCGCTTTCACCCAAGTATGCTGCCTGGAAACAGAAAAAAGGATACTCTCCAGATATACTAATTCTCACCGGTGCACTGCGTAGGAGCATTAACATATCTGCAACCGCACGCGAGGCAAGGGTATTTACTGGCATGAAATATGGTCCAATACACCAAGTTGGTGGATCACAGATACCTGCAAGACCGTTTATGGTCGTGCAAGATGAGGACATATCAAATATAGAAGACATTTTTCAACGATACTATGAGAAACTAGGTGAATAGTATGCGGTATGAAATACTACAGCAAATTAAAGAACACTTAGAAAGAACACTTAAAACAAATATCATGACCTATGAACCAAACTGGCAGCTACCAAATACATTCCCTGTGATCTGGCTGAGCTTTGGTGAGGAACAACTAAAGGAAGGAATAAACGCATCTCAGCGAAGCATCCCAGTTACAATATATGTTGCACACCGAGGCACAGCGCAAAGTGTTCTTGATGTTGAAAGAGAAATACTGGATATTTCTGATCGTGTAGAAATGGTACTGACGAATTACGCTTTTGCAGTGGAAGAGAAAAAAGCTACACTTGAGTACTCCGGCTTTCGATGGTTCCAAGATCGGATAAGTGAACAAGGTTCCATTTATGTAGTTCTAGCTACGGAAATAAGTTTTAACGTAAAGATTAGGAGGTGAATGTATGGCAATAACGCCACAGGAACTAAAAATAGTATTGCCACAAGCAGAGTTTGTAAGGCAGATTTCTACCACCGGTACAACAGAGGTAACAAAACGTGTTGGGCTTGGCGGAGTAACCAGATCTAAGTTTTTAACGCACGCAATATCCCTTGATCTAGAAGGCGATATAACTTCTCCGAAGCTGATAAGCGCACTATTAGGAAATCAAGATCTTACAATAGGCGTGCATGATCTACAAATTACCGGCGCTGTAGCTGAAAGCATAAAAGTAGCTATAACAGCAAAGGACCCGCTAAACTTTTCCACCAGTCTCCAGGCAAAGGGAACAGCTACGATAACACCGGGAACTCCTACGTTACCTAAAGAGTTGTTCACGAAATCAGAAGGAACAATAGCTATAAATGCACTCCCAACAGAGATAAACGAATTAACCATAAATGCTAAAAGAGATGTAGAAGCAGTGTACGGAGGAATAGGTGCGACGCTTGCTGAAAAAATGAAGCCAAGCAATTTTAAGATCGGTACGTGGGAGTATTCTGCAGACATCTCCGTGGTTCCACAGGCTATGTCAGACGCGATAAAATTGTGGGACCCAACGGAAAGCAAATGGAATATTGTTGGGCAGTTTGTGGACGCAGTCGACAACACACACACGTTTGGCTTTGTGCTTCGCGGTTGTATAGTTTCAGAAGCTTCAGGCGATGCAGATTCAAGCTCCATAGATGCTTCTAGGAGCATTGAAGCTGAAGGCTTTGAAATTGGTGAAGTAGCTTCTGAAACTTTCGTGGGAGATGGCACTACGAAAATATTCACCTTGCCAGGGACTCCATTGGCAGATTCAGTATTAGTACGTGTCGATGGTGTATATACAGCAGCTTTTAGCGTGTCAAATAAAGTAATAACGTTAAACTCTGCACCAGCAGATGGTAAATCTATTGTTATATCTTACCTGAAGGCGGTGACATTATGATATTCGTTCCGGATTCTACAATAGAAATAGAGATAGAAGGTGCAATATTTAATGTTAGGTTACTGTCCGGAGAGGAAATGTTGAAATTAGTAGGAAAGAAAGGATTAGAATCGCTGAAAACGCTCGATATAGACACAATGGCCGAGATAGCGAGGCAATCGGTGGTTTCGTTTGCGTATGAAGATCAAAAATATGGTCCTGAAGCTATAAAGAAGCTTAGCACAAACGTATATCTAGAGTTACTTCAAAAAGTTTTCTCCTTGAACTTCGAGGTGAATCCAGAAAATTTTCCGATGATGAAAGACTTATCTACCTGATGTTTTCTAGGTACGGTCTGCCGTGGGGCTGGCAAACACCATGGCGCACAATGTTGTCAGCCCTACTGTTTGAAGGGAGGCAAAAATAATGGCAACAGCAACGCTAGAAATAGTAATACAAGCCATAGACAATGCAAGCAAGCAGCTTTCTACCATAGAGGAAAAAATGGCTGGTGTAAGCAAAGCAGCTTCCTCTTTTATGCAAGTAGGAACGCTTATGGCTGGTGCTGGTGCAGCTCTAACTGGTAGCATAGGAGTTGCCGTAAACACATTTAAAGACTTCCAATATGCCATGACCAACGTGCAAGCCGTCTCAGGGGCAACAGTTGATGAACTTGCCAAGCTTGAAGAGGCTGCAAGAAAATTTGGGCAAAGCACAACGTTTTCTGCAACTCAAGTAGCGCAAGCAGAGTATGACCTTGCCTCAGCCGGGCTTAGTGCATCAGAGGCTGTACAAGCTTTAGGTGCTATTCTAGATCTAGCAGCTGCAACGCAAAGTGATCTTGCCACTACATCACAGATCGTTACAGCAACTCTGAGCCAGTTTGCACTTACCGCTGATGAAGCCGCGAGAGTAAGCGATGTCTTTGTACAGGCGATTAACAAGTCTCAAGCCACTATGCCAAAATTAGGTGACTCCATGCGTTATGTTGGCCCTATAGCACATAGCTTGAACATGTCACTTGAACAAACGACAGCAGCACTAATGGCTTTGTATAATGCCGGTTACCAAGGGGAGCAGGCGGGTACAATGCTAAGGGCCGCGCTCTCTGCCCTATTGGACCCAACAACAGAAGTTACATCCACACTAGAAGGACTAGGCCTCACCATTGATGATATAAATCCAGCGGTGGTAGACTTCTCGCAAATTATAGACAGGCTTAGAGAAGCTGGAGCTTCCACAGCAGATGTAGTAGCAATATTTGGAAGACAAGCAGGCCCGGGAATGGCTGCTTTACTGCAACAGGGGGGAGCAACTCTCCGACAGTTTGAGGCAGATCTGAAAAATGCGGGCAATGCAGCGAAGGAAGTAGCAGAGTCGCAGATGAATTCTCTTCAAGGGAGTCTTAGCAAGCTAAAAGGAGCCTTTCAGGAACTTCAGATCTCAATCGGGCAAGCTGTCTTACCAGCTATAACAACACTTGTTGAAAAACTTACAGGCCTTATAGCTTGGTTTAACAATCTGCCAGATTCGGTTAAAAATGCGGTATCTAATATAACTTTATTTGGTGGCACAATTCTTGTAGTGCTTGGTAGTGTTTCCCTGTTTATTGGCACAATAATGAAAATGATAACGGTTTTTAGCGAGTTTGGAACCATAATAAGTACCATATCGAATGCATTTAGCGGGCTTGGCAGTGTATTTGCATCGCTGAAAACAGTCGCAGAGGCAAGTATAAACGGTATAAGTGTTGCACTTTCTGCATTAGGAGCAAATCCTCAATGGCTAATTTTATCAGGCATAATAGCAGGCGTAATCGTAGTAATTGTAGAGTTAGCAAAACATTGGGATGATGTTGTGAAAGTCTTTGAAAAAACATTAAAGCAGCTGTCACAATGGTTTGAAAGTGTTTGGAAAGGCATTGAAAAGATAGCTATGGCAGTATGGGACGCTATTAAACGCGGTGCAGATGTATTAGTAAATTTCCTAAAGGACAGATGGAGTGCTTACTTACAATTTTGGAAAACGATATTTAGTGCAATACAAACTGTTGCGCTTGCGGTGTGGGAAGCTATAAAGAACGCATGCATTATAGCATGGAACTACATAGTAAAAAGATGGAACGCTTTTGTGGAAGTATGGCAAAAGATCTGGACCGTTATACAAACTGTTGCACTTGCAGTATGGGAAGCTATAAAAAAGGCAGCGCAAGTTGTTGTAGATGCAGTAGTAGCAGTGTGGAATCACTTTATAGACTTTTGGAAGAAGCTCTGGAAGACTATAGAGGATATTGCGCTAGGAGTATGGCATGCAATCGAATGGGTAGTACATAAAATAGCTTCTCTCTTTGGGAAAATAGGTACCTCAGGGCAACAAGCTATGCAAACTGTTGTAACTGCTGCAAACCAAATGAAGAATGACATAGTAGCGCACAGCATAATACCCGATATGGTTGATATGTCTCTGAAGGAGTTTGAAAGGCTTGAAGAAGCAGCAGAAGTGTTTAACCATATAACTAGTGCTGCAGCAAAAACAAATGCAATAACCTTTGGAGTTGGCACCAGAACGGGAACAAGCAAAGTAGAACAGAGGAACAATATAGTAGTCAACGTCAAAGAAGCAACAGATGTAAGAACGATTCTTTCTAACATAAGCAAGGGGTTGGTAACATGGTAATATCGCAGTTTGAAGCCAACTGGGAGATAGATTACCCGAGCGTGCAATTTGAGTGGCGGGATGGACTGGAACCTGTAACAGGTAGCTTCCATGCCTTCTCTGAGGAGAAGCCAAATTCCTACCCACGCTTCTATTTGGAATTTGCAAGTTCAAGATTTCTATGCCAAGTTACAAGCATAAATTACCGGCGAATTGAAAATGGGTACGCTTTAGAATGCGAGTTCCAAGAAGCAGGGCTGACTGCACAACTTGAACAGCCATTTGAAATATCTTGGATTGACTATGATGCTGATGCAATACTAGACACTCTTGAAGAAAAGCAAATTACTATAACTAACCTTGAGGATTATCTTACTTCTACCTGTAGCTTTTGCTCAACAGGGAACTTGCGCAGCTTCCTAGAAAGTTTTGCAACGGCTTTGGGCATGAAGATACGAAAGACAGCCAGCCAATATGGGGGAGGCGTGGCAGTATGATTCTACTACCATACAGAACGAATGATTACTTTATAGCTATACAAGCTGTCGGCATTGATACACACGTAATGATTGTACAAAAGACGGATCTTAGAGTTGCAAGGCAGCTAGTAATGAATAATAGTACTCCATACAAAGCCATGATAGCTCAGAACAAGGTAGTGCTACTCTACTCACAACCAACACCAGCTGGCGAGGAGTTCTATGTAGGAATATTTGCATGCGAGCCAGAGAACATTCAAAGAGAAGGAGTGTACCATGTACCATGCTATGATAAGAATCCGCAGGCGGTTAAGATGTCAAGCAATGAGAATGGCATTCTATTTGTCGAGTACAATATGCAAGAACCATGGGGTTATGGCACGTACATGTACTACACTCGCATAGATGCTGTGAATATAGAAACGTGTGAACTAATAGAAGAAGGTGCTGTGATATACCAAATGGAGATAGATACCCAGCATCCTTTCGATTTGCTTCCTATTGGCACCTTTTTTGTGAATGAGGGTACTTGCGAATTCGATGTAGCCTTTTCTCCCAGGGATCATCGTGAAAGTCGTCGTGAACTAAAGATTGTGCTACGTGGGTATCCAGATGCTCCGCTGAGTGTCCGCAGATCCATTGAAACCAGTTGGTTTATGTTATGGGGTCCAGATGATTTTGTCGGGGGCAAAAGGTGCATTCCAATTGTGGTACCAAATACAACAATCGCAGTATACGTTAACAACGCTGCTGGAAATCACGCCTTTCTACTCGTAGATTCACCAGAAGCGCATGAGCCATCAGAAGTAATAGCATATCGAATAGCCGGTGTGCAAACACTGGATGCTCTGGTATATTGGCAGGACTCCATCTATGGTGTAGGGAAAAACACAAGTGGCAATACATGCCTTGTACAATTTACCAAGCAGGGAGCAACAATTAAGAAAAGCTTTCCATTTACCTATGAAAATTGTATTGATGTTTGGGCTACAGGAAACTATATTCTTTTGTGTACCGATGATGCAGTATATAAGCTAGATGCAACTTCGTACGAACAAATCTACTCTGGTGGTCCTATTTCCGCCACAATTCTACAAGCAAATGGAAATCTTGTGATTGCAAAGGATGGCACTCCTGGTGAGTACCTTACATCAATTGTGGATATACTACCTACTGCATCCACTCCAGCACAAACTCAGCAGTTTTACCATGCATTCACGGCAAATAGAGAAGGAAATGGATATTTGCCGGGCGTGACTACAGAGCCATTAGGACTTCTTAGCTTTGAACTGTACATGCCACTACCAACTTTTAGTAGCAAAGCAACCTTTAACGATACACACGTGGAAGAAGGCGCATTAGAAGCCGGACAGCTCGTGAGTGTCAATTCCTCAAACTATGGACCTTCAGGTCCAGAAGTGAACACATATGAAGAGGCGGAATTCCAGATTGTTCTATCACCATATGTTGACACCTTAATGCACAGCTATACCGGTACTTTGAGAAAAGAGTACCAGGATCCATTGCACCCATTTGGGCCATACACGGTGTACTACACTGCAGAATACACCAAAGAGGTAACATATCCTATAGAAGCTGGTGTGGACTTTCGCACTGCCTTAGGCACAGGAGATGCAACTGTTTTGTGTAATAACTCTCCACTTCCAGCACGTGGGATTGACATACCTGGAAATCCGTTTGGTGTCACACAGCAGATCAATGCTCTTGCTCCAGAACTCGCTATTGGGGCTACTAAATATCTTGGCATTGCTTTTCTTGGAGAATATCCGGTTACTTGTACGTTCGTAGTGGACTACTTTATGCTTAGCAGCACTGGGCTAGTTATCCATACGAAAACAACTGCGAAGGCAAGCGACGTGCAAGTATATGCATATAACGAAAGATTATACATGGATAATCGGTTCATAATACCATACTATATGCTCAAAGCAGCACTTGATCTTGCAATATCGCAAATAAGAGCAACAATTGCTGGATTGCTAAGAAAATCAGAAATAGTAGGAGATCCGCAAATCTTTGGGCAATGGGTCATTCCTGGCGCACCAACGATATACGTTGTAAACGAAGATGCACCCGATGAAGCATCCCTAGAGCGCTTATCTGTGCTCACAGGCGCGGACCTGGCGCCAAAGGAAAGGGTGCGCATTGACTTGCTCGAGGAAGAACTAACCTTTGGCATAGGTGCAACAATATCAATTGGGAGTGAAAAATACTACGTAGATAGCATTACATATAGTGGCGGGTGGTATAAGGTTTCCGCTTGGCGTCCAGTTTTTGAACAGGTGTACGCGGAAATACCTGAGAGAAAACTGGTTGAAACTCTAAGAAACAAGTTACGAATGCAGTATGGATATGTAGGAAGTGAAACTGGAAACGTCGTAACGATAAGCACACTATCCGGCAATACGGTGACAGTCCCGAAGTCTAGAGTTGTTGTAACGAAAGAGGTAGAAGGGAAAAAGGGTGCATTTTGGAGGTGAGCAAATGCTTGTAACCCAAGATTCAAAGCAGGTACTTAGCAAAGCTGGCGGAGGTTACACAACAACGTATATAAAAGGTACAATCCCTACAGGTTCAAAGCTAATAGTTGAGCTCTATCCCTGTTTAGCACAACAAAGTTGGATAGAGACTACAACACTTACGGATGCAAGTACATTCGAGCTCAGTTTATATCCCATTAGAGCGATAGAACATGTGTTTGTGAATGGAATACAAGTTGAAGATTATGAAATAGATAGCTGGAATGGTGTTATAACATTTGACACGCCACAAACTGGGAACCTGAAGGTGTATTATACCGCCTTCCCCGAGGTGGATAGTGAGCCATTCGAGACTAGAGAAATAATCGGCAGTGGTGTAGAGGTTAGAAAAACGATGGTATGGAACACAACTGGGCTTGGAAGCATTCTTTTTGCCTTTAGCACAGATGGTAGCACCTCGTTTTATGTTGAGGTGATATAGCATGGTAAAAGCTGTTTTGAAGTCTACTAACACTTTTGTCTTTACACTGGAGTACGCTCCAGCTGCATTTGGGGCTTTTCTTGAAACGTATGCGGTACATCCTATGCTCGTACAAGCTCTAGACGTACTTGAAACGGAACCCGGCGAGTACGTTGTGAGATATGTACCTGGAGCTGAGCATGCAGGAAAACAGTTTTATGTTACCTTTGTCGCTCAAGTTGGACAGTACAGATACACAGAAAGAATTCATGCGCAAGTCGTACCTGCAACAGGTGAGCCGATACGATACTACAAGAAGGTGGAAACAAAAGCACTAACTGTACCTTACATGGTACTAGTAAATGAAAAAGCTAATATTAGTTACCCCTGGCAAATCATCGATGGAAAGGAAGAGCCTGCAGGGAAGTTCTTCTCGCTCGATGGATTCACCATTCTGGACGGAACATACGTGTTAGCACCGAATAGTGAAGATGCTCGCACGATAGAGATAGGATGGTGGGGCTGCAGCATGTCGGATAATTCAGGCAATTTCGCAGAGCCATACCCCGTGATAACTTTAGCATTGCAAAAAAGCACAATAGCTTACGTGAAATTGGTGGGGGACAGTAAACGGAATGAGTACCCCACCGATTTCACAATTAGGTTTCATACACTCTTCGATGAAGTTGTAAAGGAAATAATAGTAACTGATAATGCTAGCGTCGTGTATGAAAACACATTCCCAGAACCAATATATGATGTAACACGGATAGAAATTGAGCTGCACCGTTGGAACAGTCCTGGAAGACAAGCCAAGATTGTGGAATTTACCCTGCTACGTAAAGGAAACTTAGAGTACATATAGGAGGCGATGGTAATGGCATTTGAAACACCTAAAACGAATTGGCAAGCTGCAGACGCAGTGAGCAAGGACGATATGAATCGTATAGAGGGCAATGAAGTAGAGCTAAAAGAGCAAGCGGATACAATACAGCAAAATCTGCAAGCACACGAAGAAAGCTCCACCGCTCACGGAACAGAAAGTGCTGTAGTAGGAGTTAGTGACCAGCAAGTATTGCAGAATAAGACTCTTGGTACAAATACCAAACTTGGTGCAGACCTTGATGCTAATGGTTACAAAATCACTAACTGTACGACTATATCAACTATTCAATCAGATATATCGACAATCCAAACGAATGTATCTGGAATTCAAACCGATTTGAGCAATCACAAAACAACGAAGAGTGGCACACATGGTGTAACCGGGGACATCGTGGGTACATCTGATACACAAACGCTGACCAATAAAACACTAGGTACCGGTACTAAACTTGATGCGGACCTCGACGCAAACAACAAAGCAATCAATAACTGTACGACTATAACAAACATTCAATCAGATATATCAACAATTCAGTCGAATGTGTCTACTCTTCAGACAAACGTGTCGACAATCCAATCAAATGTATCAACAGTTCAAACTGATTTGAATAGCCACAAGACAACAAAGACCGGTATACACGGCGTGAGTGGCGATGTTGTAGGCACAACTGATACACAAACGTTGACCAACAAGACACTAGGCACCGGCACTAAACTTGATGCAGACCTTGATGCTAATTACAAAGCAATCAATAACTGCACGACTATAACAACCATTCAAACAAATGTATCGGCAATACAAACTGATTTAGGCAACCACAAGACAGCAACAACTGGTACGCATGGTGTGAGCGGTAATATCGTGGGTACGTCTGATACACAGACATTGACTAACAAGACACTAGGCAGTGGCACCAAGCTCGGTGCAGACCTTGATGCCAATAACAAGGCAATTACTAATTGTACAACTATATCAACTATTCAATCAGACATATCAACAATCCAAACGAACGTATCTGGAATTCAAACCGATTTGAGTAACCACAAAACAACGAAGAGTGGCACACATGGTGTAACCGGAGACATCGTGGGTACAACCGATACGCAAACATTAACTAATAAGTCTTTTGGAACTGGGAATCTACTGATTGCAGATTTTAATGCCAGTAATAAAAAGATTGTTAATCTTGCAACGCCTACTGATAATACCGATGCTGCAAGGAAGCAAGAAGTAGATGCAGTACAGGGTAGCCTAACAACCCATATGGCTGCCAAGACAGTTCACGGTATTTCTGGGGAAGTAGTTGGTACTACCGATGCACAAATCATCGCGAATAAAACACTGGGTGCAAACACGAAACTGGGTGCTGTACTAAATGCAAATGATTTCGCGATTGTAAATTCACCGGATATTATCCGCCTTAATCAACGCCCAATGGAGAATTTCAATTCTGCTACCATACCATATATGGTATTTTCAAGATTCTTTGGCAATTTATCAGGCACGTATAA
>Ga0209508_1000936_pt1 | contig 25099 bp, 32 predicted proteins | sample AD_UKC129_MetaG_FD_184427 | JGI IMG/M metagenome (GOLD analysis project Ga0209508, IMG submission 184427) | Active sludge microbial communities of municipal wastewater-treating anaerobic digesters from Canada - AD_UKC129_MetaG (SPAdes) (version 2) | ecosystem: Engineered > Bioreactor > Anaerobic... | reverse complement strand
GATTTGTTTTACTATCTCAGTTTTTCCAACGCCAGCATGTCCGACCAAAATTGGAACCTCTCTTAATTCCATTATCCTTGGCAATACTTCCCTTACCTCACTAATATGCATATTTCTCCCTCCTTTTTGTGTTAGGCAATCGCCTTATTTAGCTTACCCACAACTACTATAGTCCTCTTCATTACACTCATCGACTTCCAAGAAAGTCGCAAACGTAGTCAACTTCTTTCTTAGATAATTCAGCTGGATCGACTATAAAAAGTTTGGCTGGTCGTTTGACATCAAACTCACAATATCCATTGAAGGGTTTCAACTGATTGTCGTGAACTACAAGAAAACTGTGGTAGCCATCCACAACATAGCCTGAAGTGCAACATTCCTCAATATAGTTGATGCAATCTCGATTTACTATTCCTACGGAACTTATATCATAGGGAATTACATACTTCGCAACAATAAAATCGGTTGTTCCACCGTTCTTGTCCGGTGTGGCAAATTGTATTCCAAACGAATATGAAAGTGGGCAAGAAGAAAGAATTACAGTTGAATCGTTCTCATCCAATATCTCAGAAGAGTTGTAAGTTCGCAAATATTTTAGTTTTGGATTCCACTTATACAATGATGCTAGGCGTGTTATAATGTCAGCTATAAGAAAAGAAAACTTTACTATGCCTATATAGCTATCAATAATCAATTTGATATCGTACTTCTTTGAGCCGGAGACGAAAAGCCTAATTGATGTGTGAATAGCATAGTCGTCAAGCTGTCCTGAATGATACATTTCACTTAGTAGCCTGCTGATGTGTGCAGACATCAGCCACCATCTTCGCTTAAGTTTGGTTGAAAAATACTCTAAATAACTGCTGTGCTGAGTTTCGTCAAAATCGTTATACACATTGAACGTTACCATCCGATTACGTACTTCAAAAATTATTCCGGTATAGTTAGTTATATCAAACTGTTTATCCACTTCCTTCATTTTTCTTCCCTCCTTGCTGGTTGAACTTTGAAGCTATCAGAATGTGTCAGGGATTGTACGATGAATGGCATGTCTTCTAGACCTAGCATAGTTAGTTCTTTGTGCTTATCTATGTCTGACGTCAGGTTGTGCCAAAGTTCATAAACAAAAATCGTGCCTTCTGGCATAGGCTTGAAGAGGTATAGCCCACCATTTACAAAAATATAGTCGAAAGCCCATGACTTTAGTCATTGGGATGAAGACTTATCTGAATGCTTGACAACTGCCTAGTCTTGTGGTATAATTTAATTATGGGTTTTGAAGCGAGCCCACGCTACCGCTAATTCATCCAAAGGGATGATTGGTAGCTGAAGTCTAGTGGAAACTAACTACATTTGTGTTATGCCTTCGGGCTAGCACAGAAGTTAGTAAGTACACCAGAACCTGCTGGCTTTAGCCACGCAGAGCTTCAGTGAAATTGAAACTTCCTCACCTTTTCAAATTTCTCAAGCGGCATTTCCCACCATTCGGCTGGTTCGTATGCGAATGCATCTTCTTCTACTGTTCCACCAAGCCACCAATAAAATACCAGCCAGTTTTCTGGTCTGAGTATGTCTGATGCTTCATTTATCAGTATAGACTTATCGTCATCTCCAGCAATAACCACACCGTCGTATCCCATCTCAACTAATCGGATGAGCTGGTGCCCCGTTGACCTGAAAATCCTCCGCATCAGTTCCCTGAGCGTCATATCAGGTGTTGCAATGTCAAGTACTTCCTCAATCCCGAGCACCCCGAGCACTCTGTACATACACAGTCCCTCCTTCCGAACGAAGTTGTTACCTTCCAAACACCCCATCTCAACCGTATATACCCACGCAAATTCACCAGCACCAGCAAAATTCACCTTTGTATTGTTCAAAGCGTAACGATTCCTTGTAGCCACATACCACACAGCCAGTGAAATCGGCTGGAACGTTCACTGCGTAGCTCACCATATAAATCCTCCCTTCTATCGCTTTATTGATGCTTATCAAAACATCATCTCCTCTTTGCAGCCTTGGTACATATATCATCGATTAGCTCCGGAGAAAGCTCAGAAACTTTGAGTATATCTAAGCTTAACGGCATAACACCACCAAACTCATAATCGCCATTGAATGGAAGAAACCAATTGCCAAAGTCCAGGATGAAATATTGGTTCCCATCGTAAACCTTCCCAATCGTATATCTATAGAGATTAAATTCAAGTTCACCGACTGAGCCCTCTTGTGGATTTTTTGTGTTTATGTATGGTTTTACCAGCCTAGCAACTATGAAATTAACCGACTGGTTCCATTGTGCGACTGATTAATTTTGCACGCATCTTCACCTCCTATTTAATATCGTTAAGTATAGAATCAATTTGCTCGGCAGATAATAGTTTATATAGTTCACTTGGTTCAACTAGACTAATATCAAATTCCTCTGGACCGCCATACTTGCAATTTTGGTCAAACAGTAGTAGCTTATTATCACAACAAACTACAAAGCCTTTACTGCCATCACAAACTTGACCATATACATAATTTCCCTCATCGTTTCGCACATATCCATACAGGCTTGGCCCATGCAAATCATCCATTTTTACAATTCTCATAACAACATAGCTTCGTGTATCGATCGCGTAGGACTCAAATTGAATGGTAAATGAATAGGTCCAGGCACCTTGTGGAATTATACCTTTGAACGAATTACCATTAACGAAGTAATAGTTATCACCCAATTTTAAATATTTCAGTTTCGGTTGTCTATCAGCTATTGCGGCAAAATGGACAATAAAATCCGCTATCAATCCTGCCAACATTACTGTTTGTTCCTTATCAACATTGAGTGATAACACAAATTGTATATTGCCATTTTGAAATAGAGTGAGACAAACATCAAGAGGTTTATTTCCAGGGTTCCAAGGGTTAGGAACAGAATTTTTGAAAAAATCAACAACCAATTCCATTATATGAAACCATTCACGCCTAATATCGGGCATAATTCGGTACCAGTGCTGCCCATCAAATCTAGTTATTACAACATCCTTATATGGTTCAATAACGGAATAATTATCATCATACCTCAGCAGAATACCCGTGAATTTCGATGTATCAAAATCCTTTGTCACTCTTGTCATTTTTTACACCTCCCCATTTTCACTCATTATTGGCATACCCGCTTCCTTTATGTCAGTAGCATTTAGGAGAAATTTTTGTACTATTCTCCCGCGAGTGCGTTTATCTCTGGTTAGAAGGAATCCCATCGTTTGGCTAGCAACTACAGCGTTTTCTAGGTCTGAATAAAACGTTCCAAAACTGTCAATTTGTTTTATCGCCTTTTGGTCGGGAGGCATACTTATTTCTCCATCATAGTATATTATCTCAACGGGCTCGATTACATAACTTCCGTTCTCCATATCAAACTCGAGATTAAATATATATCTTTCGCATTCACCGTACGATTCGTGGAGCGTGGCCATTCCCTGGAACCGACGATTTTTGCCTGTATAATATGGCCCGGCTAGTAATTTGTAGTATAGTTGGTATCTTTTTATTGGTCTTGGCAATCGTTCTATCAATATTGCAGAGACTATGTGATTAATTGTGAAGCTGTCAATCTTTCCAACGTCACCTATAAGATCCGTTGGAAATTCGGGATATATTTCAATGTTCTCAGTGCCATTGATCGATATCAAAGCTGGATACTTATTAGGAGGTTCAATTTGTTGCAGTACAGCTTTCTTCAAAAATTCAGCTGCACTTTCAAACTCCTTCCCATCAACCACTATCATATTCATCATATCTGAGCGCAGGAGACTCCATCTTCTTCAAGATGGAGAGGAATGCGCTCTTCCCTCCTTTCTAACATTAACGTCTTCGCCCTTTCTATAAGTCTTAACTTGCTATGTTTGGCACTATCGTGTATCTTCTCCCCTGAAAGACTTCTTATAGCAAAATACCCGCTACTCCTTAAACCAGCTATTATCCCAACCATACCTTCGTATTCTACTCTGTCGTATCGCCTAAAACCATATGCCTCCTTAATCGTGTTAACGAGTCTTACCCCACCCTTGATAGGATTCGCTCTGTGCAATGACCTGTTCTGTCTCCTCAAAAACTTCCCTAAGTACCATTCTCTCAATCTCTCCTGCAAATCCCCACCAGCTATTATAAATGCATCAACTCTATGCGACTTCTCCATACCACAACTCAACCGTTTCGTCTTCGTTGTACTCCCATATGTCACTTCCACAGAATAACGCTCTCTTAATCTATTAACTATATGCCACCCTATCGTCGATACATGCGCCGCATCCTTAAACATCTTCACCTTCTCAACCTTTGACTTCGGTATCCTTATCCTACCCTCATGCACCCCTTTGTGCTCATCTGCCGTTAGCACTATTAAGTTGCTTGGAGCATCTGTCCCGCCTTTGCTTCTCGGAACTATATGGTGAACTTCTAATATACCCCTTTTCCCTGATAATTCAGACTTGTAACCAGCTCGCCATAAGCAGTATTCCCTTATATCCCAAAAACCCTTCTGTACGCCATTTTGATAATCTTTACCCTGTATGTCGGGATTTAGTATCTTCTGAATATCAAACGGTGCAACCTCAACCACTACTTTTTCTATCGGCATTATCCTACCGAGCATATCTACTATCCTGATGTGTGCATCTACCTTCCATTGAAGGCTGGGGGCAAGCCATCCATCATCCCTTGCTCTGTTTAAAAACCTGGGTTTGCGGTAGCGCACTTTTCTATACCTTCTCATTCTTCTGTACTGCCTACGCTCAAGCAACAATCCTTTTATATCATCCCTTAACTCTATTTCCGCAGAAAACATCTCTTTCTTCTCCGTAACAGCCGATACGCCTGTTGTCTTAGAACCTATATCCAGTCCTACCGTTATCGGTTGTGTATAGGTAGTTGTATCATATAAAAGCTGTATTGTGAATGGTTCTCGTTTGACTACCTTCGCAAGTCCCTGTTTTAAAAGCCGTCTTACCTTGCCATGCCTTTCGGTTGGCATTAGTGGTTTTCCCGCCTTTGAAATTACATACACCATATGCGGTAAGCCTCCTTTTGGAGTTAAGTGCTCATCGCCAATGTTAGACAGGCTTGTCATGCACAGGCCACTGTCCCTACCCCTCAGGACTGTTTAAACCTGTACGACAGAGCCCAGAGCTTGAGCAGCACCCCGGGGTGTCATGACCTGTCTAACGTAGCCCCGTCAGCTTGTCGCTGGTGGCTGAGGCTAGTCAACTAAGGCTTTTACAAGCCTCCGCTTCTATAAGCGGTGGGTAGTTGACCCCTCCTTTTGGATTAATAACTATCCACCCTGCGATTCCATCCATTTGCGAATGTTTTTAGTTCACTGTTCTGCTTTGTCAGAGTTTGTATGATTTTTTTAGTTCGTCTTGCAGTTTTGAGATAAAATCGTCTGCATCTTTCCCAGTATAATCAGCAAGCTTGTCTATCGCTTCGACATATGAATTGCTCTTCGTGAGCTTTGCAACTAAGCTCTTTACTCTGGTTGGGCCAAAGAGTACCATTGAATCCATTAGCGCAAATGCGAGTCTTACGTTATTTACTTTATATATCTCAGCACCAATCCAGAATTGGTTATAATAGAAATCTATAGCTTCTTCTCTGGTTGCGGGAACCCAGCCGTTATTTTTGACACTGCTAACTCCCCACTTTGTTTCGCCACCAGGATCAGTTGGCATGTTGGAATAAGGTCCTTCAATCTCAATTACTTTGTTTATAAGATACATGCCAACCTCATGTTTGAGCTCAATTTCCAGCTCTTCCCTAGAGTATTTATTGGCATCAACTTCTATTATCATATTTTCAATTTCCGTTTGATATTTATTTATCACGTCAGATAATTGCACGTTTTCTTCTCTAAGCTCCGCCAAATCATTGGCTAGCCTGTCTATCATCCGGCTTTGTTGCTCTACGAGCACCACAAACATAATGCACAATATCGTCATAACCAGCATCAGTGGTTTTGCACTAGACGATGTTAATTTGATATCTTGCGCGGTTTTCAATGATATCACTCCCTTCAATCCGTATATATAACTTATTATAACTATTATAACTCCATTCACACTTATTTTACACACATTTGAGGCAAAATAAAAGGCCGCCCTTGTGGACGGCCTAATCGCCCTCTTTTACTTTCACTTGTCCTTGGGCGGGCGACCCCCTAGGACACGTGTTCTGATCCTTGATCGCATATAATCACCTCCTTTCGAGAAACAGGGATGATTATATGCAGTTCATATGTGGCGATGAATAATTAAGCCTCCACATATATATATGACAAAAATCGGTGGCATTTTAGAAAGGATATTCCGCATGCAATATTCAATACTGCACGATTTCAAAGAGCTGGTATAATCAGAATGAAAACGACAGGAGGTCGGATGAGATGTTGAAAATGGTCAATGTCGATTTATTCAAGAGACTACAAAACATATCTGGCGTTGTGCCTAAAATGCACAGCCATTCAGTTAAGCAGTTATCAATGGCATATATCAGAGCTACATACAAGTTCTTATTCAATACTACGGATATAGAGAACATTTATGTAAGCCCAGAATTGCATGACATCTGCGCCAGCATATCACAAATCACAAAGGTGCCTGTGCCTAAGATACATAGGATTCCTGTGGCAAACAATGCAATATTAACCCAGGAGGATATAGATAAAGTTGAGGTGAAAAAACGTGGCAGACCTAGAAAGAGAAAAAGTAATTCTTGACTCCGAGGAGATGCTTGACCTCATAGAGTTAGCACGTGCAACAGGACTAAACGCAAATGATTATTTCGAATCCGATTACCAAGCAGTGAGTATGATACCAAATGGCGTATTGCTCAAGCTTATAGCCAAAAGGCTAGACATCGACTTGAAAAAGATATCAAGAATATACTTTGCCCCATGCGACCAGAGAAAGATAGATTTAATTATGCGTGGTATGCCAATGCCTATGAATGTACAAATGATATGTGATGACTTGCAGTCTTTCATGCTTAAGGAAAATGAATTTTTGGTCTTGCATAGGCCAACGAAAAGGAGTGAAACACAATGCAACAATACGAGTACTTCACAAAGCCCTCAGGAATAGATCCAAAAAAGCTCGCCTGGATGTTAAATAACGAGTTGTCAATTTATAGATATGACTTCCCATACAATGATGTGGAAACAGGCAATGTTTTCTATCATAAATTGACTGGTGAAGACTTGGACAATACTGTAAAAGAAAAGCTTAATGCATATAGGGCATTGCTGACAAGCACAATGCCATTCGAGCATTGGCATGTGTTTGAAAAGGTAGCAAGCACGTTGCTTGATGGCATCGCAAATGTGGAATACTTAGAACCGCCTAGCGATATTGAAATATTGTGCACCGTATATATAGCTAATAGAGATACTGAAAAGAAATTCAATGATGAGGTTAAAACATATATTAGAACCGCATGGCAGAAGCAATATGGATATCTTGTTCTACATCCAATAATGCTTAATAGCATTGGCGGAACTAAGATGACAAAAGAAAAGCAGGCTGTGCTGGATAGATTTGAGGAAATACTATTCAGCGATGAGGCGCCCGAAGAAAGCGATGACATGATTGAAATGCAGGCACTGCGACTATTAAACTTAGAGATACTACTTAGAACATTCATTAATAGGTCAGAATTGCCATTAGAAGTCATAAATCTTAAGAACAAATCAAAGGTGCTAGAAGTGCAAGTGCCAGCATCGAGCGAGGAGCTGAACCAGAATGGATGAACGATATACTTGGAAATATGAGAAATTCTTTGACCCGCTCTCGTTTTACATGCCAAAATCATTAAAGGAGATAATCAAATACTCGAGGTATTTTTACGAAACGAACCACATCGTGGCAAGTGCAATATACAAACTCGCAGAGTACCCTATTACTGACTTTATATATGATACTACAGATCAACAGTTGATAAATGAATACAAAGAAATACTGGAAGAGAAGATCGATATTAAAAAACTACTGATAGAGATAGGGCTTGATTATTTTGTATACGGGAATGTGTTTCTTACCGTATTTGTGCCATTCAACAGGATATTCACATGCCCGAAGTGTGGGCAAATACTGAACCCAGAAAAGGATGATAACGGCAACGTCAATTGGCAGATATCTAATGGAAAAATATACATGAGTTGTTCCAAACACGGGCGAGTGCCAACTAATATCGATGATGTGCCAATTAAATCTGATGACTTCACTATAATGCGTTGGGACCCGATGAATGTAACAATCGATTATAGTGAATTAACAGGCAAGGCGCACTACTACTTTGATATTCCGAAAGACGATATAAGCAAAGCAACGTCGGACCCAGAATTCATAAAAGAAGTGCGTAGACCATTCTTGGATGCAATATTGCAAAATAAAGCGTCTGTCAGATTTGAAAATGATAAGTTAATTGTATTTCAGAGGCCATCGATAAACAGTGAATTCAAAGGCTGGGGTTTGCCTCCTCTTCTGCATGTTTTGCAATTGCTGTTCTACATACAGATGCTTAGAAAATCTCAATTTGCCATAGCAGAAGACAGGATGGTGAATTTCAGATATCTTTATCCGCCAACAGAATATGTGTTGCAAGGTGGGCCATTCAGTACGAATTTGGGCATGTGGCGAAATCAAGTTGAGGATGCTTTAAGGATTTGGCGTGATGATCCAAATAACATGCCTGTGTTTCCAGTACCAGTAGCATATGGCACAATAGGCGGTGAAGGCAAACAGCTATTGCTTATCCCAGAAATTCAGACGTTAATAGAAGAACTCATTGTAGGATTGCAAGTGCCAAGAGAGTTTGTGTTTGGCGGGTTAACTTGGACTGGGACGTCAGTATCACTAAGGATGCTTGAAAACCACTATCTGAATTATAGGCAATATCTATCAAACGTGATAGACAAAATAATAAGCACAATAGCCAAGGTAAAAGATATACCTGAAATCAAGATACACATGCGCCCATTCAGAATGGCAGACGATCTCCAACGCGCGCAGATTAAGATGAACCTGGCAAGCGGAGGGAAGATAAGCGATGAAACACTATTGCAAGAATTTGATTTGGATTACAACACAGAATTACAAAAGATTATGAACGAGGCACAAATACAGATGGTACTTCAAGGCCAGCTTCAGCAGTTAACTCAACAACCTGCTCAACAACAGCAAGGGTCAGGTAACGAGCAGGAAATTGAAGAAGATTTGCCTGAACAGAGGCCACCTCGGCGTGAAAATCCGCCGATATAAGGAAGTGGGGTGATTGAATGGAGACGAAAGAGCCTGAAGTAACGGTAAGCGTTGAAATAGATAAAACGAAGAAAGAAGAACGAATGGAACGCCATGTAAAGATATTCTGCTTGAATGATAGCAACGAACGAGAACAATTTGAATCAATAATCAACGATCCAAAAAATGTAATAGAACGCACTGAAGGCCATTTTACTCCGGATGGCAAGTACTTTATGGCTGTATTCTTTGGTATTAAGAAAGAGGAAAACTAATCTCAAATATCTTTATTTGGCCGAATGGCTGAAGGGGTGATTGAATGTCTGAGTTGTTATCTGTGCTCATTGTATTGGCCGCTGAGGCAGCTGTGGTATTCTTTACACCGAACGCTGCAGTTAAGTTTATTGTCAAGATGCTTAGCTATGCGGTGAGGAACGATAAAATGCGGAATAAAGTAGAAAACAGTTTGGGAATTATGATAGCCGAATTGGGATTAGGACTAATCTCTAATACGCCTGATCCTACTGTGATAGATGATATATTGAAAATAGGCGATGAATTAGAAGCCGTAAAAGAAAAGTTAAAGGAGGCTGAATAATCCATGGATTTAGGGCAAATACGGAACATATTAATTTGGGCTGCAATAATTGTTGGAATTGTTGCTGCAACATTCTTTTATCCACACACCAACCAATCAATCCAAGTGCTAAACGAGTTTCTCTCTGAGGAAGACAACACAGTTATGATAGTAGTGCTTGCTGGCGGTACACAAGAAGAGCAGATGGCCTATATCATGACAACATACCCAGAGTATACTGTCGTGGAGCGGTACGAATCATCCGATGGGAAGGTTTGGTACAGATTGAAAAGGAGTGATAAATAATGGATAGATTCACATTAAAGCCAGGCGATGCACTGCTATTTACGAAAGAAAGCACAGCGGGCGTATACACATACTTTGCAGAGAAGAATAAACCACTCGCAGATTTACTGGCAAAACTTGTCAATCATAACTATATTCATGCAGAATTGTATTTAGGAAATGGATGGGTAATTGCAGGATGGTTTAACGGTGTTAAGCTGTATAAGCCAAGTTTGCAGTTGTTATCCACTGTACATATTTACAGACCGCCAATAGAAGTTGACAAGGACAAGCTTAAGGAGTCAGTAAAGAAGTATTTCAATTACGAATATGACTGGGTTTCACTCATACTTAACGGCTTACCGGAAATCATTAGCTTTGGTAACGAGCAAATTGAAAAGATTGTCGAAGATTGGGTAAAGTACTCCGATGATCAAAAACTCATATGTTCTGAACTAATTGCTAGGATTTACGAAGACCTTGGATACAAAATAGAACCTCGTGCGGAGTTTGTAACGCCTGACGATATAGCCGAAAGATTTCAAAGGGTATTATAGAAAGAGGCCCCCATAATCGGGGGCTTTTTTCTTTCACTGAGCTAGATATTCGGCGGTCAATCTTGCCCAGCCTTCCATTTGGTCTACGTACTCCATCGGGTTCTTGGTTCTTATCTCCACAAAATTTTCTTTCTCATTGATACCTCTATACTCAATAACATCCTGAATAAATAGCAATCCCAAGTGTACTCTGCTAACTTCGCTGCTATTATCGTTAATTATACCGACGAAACTTATATTGCCTGGTATAATATCCACTTCCTCATTAATCTCTCTAGTGAGGCCATGTCTTAGAGCACATACTGGCTTATCGCAATCATCCACATTAATATGGCCGCCGACACCTAAAGTAATTAGATTATGCAGCCTTACTTCAGTTTGATTTTCAGTACGCTTGAGAATTATGTACTCATCCTTTTGACGGAGCACAACATAAGGAATGATTTGTCTATAATTTTCGTCTTGTTCTGCAATGCTTCTTGGAATGAATGTACCATAAGTTCGAACTATAAATTCGACATCCTCCCAATTGACAGGGATAACTCCGCTCTCCTTTGTATACTGCTCTACTCTTCTTGATGGGACAACAAGTACAATCTCACTCATCCTTCTTTACCTCCTCTATGTAGTTGGTAACAAGTATTTCACTAATCTCTCCTCTTCCATCAGCTTTGGAATTAATTGCTCGCCTAGCTCTTATTCTATGGATATGGAATTTCCCATACAGATTGTCAAAAAAATCATCGTTTGGTGTCACGTTTTTTGGATCGGAATTACTAAGCATAAGAAACGCTCCTCTGTCATTCATTTGCTCAAAGAACCGTGCAAGTTTAATTTGCTCTTCATCTGTAAAATCGTGCTTACTATACGATGTAAAACTTGATGTGGCACTAAGTGGCCTATACGGCGGATCAAAATAAACAAACGTATCCTTGTCAATATAATTTGCACTCTCACTATAATCGCCAGCAAATATATGTACCTTTTGGAGAAGCTTACTAACAGTGCGCAAGTTTTCTGCATCACATATGGTTGGATTCTTGTAATTCCCAAATGGCACATTAAAAAGTCCTGCATGATTGACACGATAAAGTCCATTATAACACGTACGATTTAGGAAAATAAATTGTGTGGCTCGTTCAACATTACTTTCGCTGGTGCAATGGCGTTGGTTATACATATCTCTAACCTCGTAATAAAATTCCTTACGCCTTTCTTCATTCATCTCCAGGAACTTATCTTCTAATCTTGAAAGTTTATCAACCAAATTTTCAACTTCGTCTCTGACTATGATATATGCATTTATAAGGTCTGCATTAATGTCAAATATGTAGGCGTCTTCTATATTGTAATTTTGCAAGATATGCAATAACACAGCGCCACTGCCAACGAAAGGCTCTATGTATTTTCTTATGCGTCCTTCTCTAAGTTGAACTGGATAAAATCGTTCAAAGATGCTGAGCAGTTGTCGTTTACCGCCAGCCCATTTTACGAATGGTTTTACAGTCTGAGTTAACTGCACTTACTCCAACCACACTTCTTGCAAGAAGTACATCCTTCCTGTTTGAGAATGCTATTTTTCGATAGGCATGATGGGCAATAAGTATTCCCTTCATCATCCACATACACGCCAGAATTCCAAGAAAGATTATTTGCTTTAACAAACGTTTCTATTTCCTCACGAGTCTTCGGTATACCATCAAATTCATCATCAGACTCGCTCAGCTCTTCAGGTGAATCCTGAAATGCCTTTGGGCTAGTCCATAGTTTATCAAAATCATCGAGTGCCTGCTTAATTTGTTTGGCAACTGCTGGTGCGTAACGTCCCTTGACTTTATTGAGTTGTTTAATTATTTCCTCAAGCGATATGCCAGTCCTTAATGCAATTGATGTAAGCCTGCCAATAACTTCGGCTTCTTCCTTACCATTGCTTATGAATACTTCTATTGCCTCACCGTTATCATCAAAGCTGACAGTTATATACGTTGTTCCATCGTCGCCCTCAAACTTTCTCGTAACGCTCCTAAGCGTATCCTTTCTTGGTTTAGCTCTAAGCTTGTGCTGATCGTCAACTATAAAGAACTGTACCTTTGGTGCATCCTTTGTCTTCAACGTCTTTGTGGACGTTAGAACCTGAGTTTGCAATGAACCGTCTCTGTAAATTGTCAGTCCTCTAATGTTGAGTTTCATTGCCTCCAAGTATATGTTCAGTACATCTTCTTCAGTTGCAGAGTTTGGCATGTTTATCGTCTTTGATATATTGTTATCGACATATCTCTGGAATGCATCTTGCATTAACAAATGGTCCATAGGTGCAATTTCCATTGCCGTTACGAATACTTTCTTGATATTATCTGGCACTTCTTCAAAGCCTCTAACGCTACCAGTCTCAACCAATTTATCTTTTATCTTCTCAAGTATCTTAGGATCAAGCTTTGATTCAAGAATCTTATTTACGTAGAACAATGCTTCTTTTGTTCCATCGTGTTTGTTCATATATCTAACATAGGCAATCAAGAAATTTGGTTCAAGTCCACTACTTGTATCTGCGATATTTGAAATGGAACCTGTTGGTGCAATTGTTAGAACTGCCACATTTCTCTTACCGTTCTTAGATTCATTCATAACCCGCTTTAATTCTTCATCAAACCTGCTCATACCCATTGCAAATGGTGCAAAACCTTCCTCTCTTGCATATCTACTCTTTTCAAAGAGCGGGAAATTTCCCTTCTCTTGTGCAAGTTTGTTTGATTCATCGTGACCATGCAATGCCATAAATGCGGTCATATCTGCTGCAAATTGTCGTCCTTCTGCAGAATCGTATGGTATGTCAAGCTGATAAAGTAGGTCTGCAAAACCCATGATGCCTAGACCAATTCTTCTGCTGTTTTTGACTGCTTCGGTAATTTTATCGAGTGGAAATACATTGACATCTATGATGTCATCTAAGAACCTTACTGCCAATCTTGTGGCCTGAGCAAATGCTTTCCAATTGAATTCACCATTCATGTAAAACTTTGCAACATCTATAGAACCCAAATTACATGCCTCATATGGAGCAAGTCCAATCTCACCACACGGGTTAGTACTTTCAATTTTCATCTCAGGGTACATTGCGTAGTATTTGTTCATCTCACCGAGAAAAGCAAGTCCAGGGTCTCCGGTCTTCCAAGCGTTCTTTGCCATTCTGTTGATTAGTTCTCTTACTTTCACTCGTTTTTGGTCAGTTTGCGGGTGACTAAGCTCTATCTCGCCATCTTCCATGTATAGTCTCAAAAGCTCTTGCTTATCCATAGGGACACCAACAGATATGTTGAAGAACTTCAAGACTTTCTCACCATCGTTGCCTTCCTTTGCAGTGATGAACTCTTCAATGTCTGGATGATCTATATTCAATATCCCCATCAATGCTCCGCGTCTTCTGTAGCCTTGCTCTACAACGCCAACTGCTGAATTGAAAACATGCATAAAAGAAACAGGCCCACTTGCTTGTCCATGAGTTCCAGCAACAAAGCTACCCTTCGGTCTAAGCTTAGAGAAGTTACTGCCTATTCCTCCACCAGCTTTCGTTATCAGCGCATACTCTTTCACAGAGTCAAAAATACTTTCTATGCTATCTTCAACAGGGACAACAAAACAAGCGGAGAGCATGTGGAGATAATTTCTTGAATTGTATATTTCCCAATAGTCTTCAAGAGTCATATCATCAATAGGTTTCCAAAGCAGTTCATGCTTTACGCCCATACCTGCATTAAAAAGCGTAGGGCTATTAGGAATGAATATTCTAGATAGCATAAAGTTATAGAACACATCTTCCCATATTTTAACTACATCAAGCTTTATATTGTCATCTGCATCATGCAATGCTGGATTATTAACAAGCTCTGCAGTTGCGACAACTCGAGCTACTCGTCTACAGATATCAGCCCACTCTTTTTCGAGAAATTCCCCTTCTGGAGTCTTGAGAAAATATCGTTCAGAAAGTATCTTATATGCATTTTCAGACGGTTGTACCTGTGACCAATAATTAACTAAATCATTTAACTCACTAAAAGTTTCCAAAGCTTTCATATGAATGCCCCCTTAATTGTTTGAACGCTATTCTTCTTGTTCTTGGTCTGACTCTTCCGTTTCTTCTTCAACCATTATTATCTCTGGGGATTGATTAAGATATATCTTAGAAATCTTATCAATGTATAGACTCTCACTGTACGCACCAACAAACTTCTTTTCTGGGTCATGATCTAAAACAGTAGTTGGGACAGCCTCTATTGAATACTTATCAGCCAAAGAGCGATAAAGTGAAGCCATTACAACCTCGGCCTTAATCTTAGGATTAGCCTCAGCAATACGCATTACTGTGCTCGCAGCTGGCATACAGTATTCACAGCTTTCTGAAACAAACACGCTTATGCACGAATCCATCTGGAAGGTAAAAATCTTTGAATAATCGTCGGAATCTTCTGGAATGCAATACTTATTTGAGCCAGCAAGCAAAATTCCAAAAGCAAACACGGAAAACATCTGTTCAAAGGGAACGCCAACAAACCTTGCAAATTCTCTTCCGTTCTTGTAGAATACTGTAGTCGGGTAATATTCAATACCCATTTCTTTTGCCTTGTCATCTTCATTTGTGTACCTATTAAACGAAATCTTATCGCTCATCGCGGCAACTTCTGATGTTAGCTTTTCCATGATATCAGAATACATTGAGCTATCCACAAACAGCTCCATCTCAACCGGATTAACCAACGAACTATCAAATTCATGTTTCAAAGCCTTCACTACCTCATCACTCAATAACGCCTTATCCATGTTATCACCCTCCTTATATGATTTTGTCACTGAACACAGTATACTTTGGATCAAAGCCCAACGTAACACTGCCAATTGGCCCATTTCTCTGCTTACCCACAATTATCTCTGCTGACTTGTCATCATCCTTCTTTGTATAATAGCTTGGTCTATACAAGAACATAACCACATCGGCATCCTGTTCAATAGCGCCAGACTCTCTAAGATCACTTAATTTCGGTTTCTTGTCATCTCGTTGTTCCACAGCTCTTGAAAGTTGTGAAAGCACAACAATGCAAACGTTAAACTCCTTGGCTATAAGCTTGATATTCCTTGAAATCTCGCTGATCTCCTGCTGTCGGTTATCAAAATTTCTTTTGTCAGTAGTCATAAGCTGGAGATAGTCTATAAACACCACTTTGATATCAGCTTCCCTAAGCACCTTTCTTAACTTTGTTCTAAGAATCCGTGGGGTTAGATATGGGTCATCATCTAGCCAAATATTACGGCCCATCATACCATCAGTTTTGATGAGCGCATTCTTCCAAATTGGGTCGCTCATTTCACCGCGTTTAACCTGAGAGAGAGGGATATTGCTATTCATACTAAAATACCTATACAGCAACTGCTCATTAGACATCTCCAAGCTAAAGATAGCGACAGCATTGTCCGAATCCTTTGTAATGTTATTAGCGAGTGTAAGTGCGAATGAAGTCTTACCCATACCAGGTCTTGCAGCAATAACAATGTAATCGGTTGGATTGAAACCTGTGAATATCTCATCCAAATCTCTAAATCCAGATGGTATACCCAGATTGGCTGGCAACCCCTTCTTGTAGCGGTCATACATATTGCCAATCTGCTCAACAACCTTTTCCAAGACAACATCGAGCTTCACAAAAGACTTAGTAAGATGCTTCTCTGAAATGTTATAGACGACACGTTCTGCAAAATCGAGCACCTCATCTGGGTCTTTACCGTCGTCGTACGCTTCCTTAGTAATTTCTGAAGCTGCGTTTATGACTTCCCTTAGAAGCGACTTCTTTTTAACAATATCGGCGTAATAAGTTGCATTTGAAGAAATTGGCACTGAATCAACCAGGTAGGAAAGAAAATCTGTGGTAATATCCTTCGCTTTTCCATCCTTATTCTTCAGCTCATTACTAATAGTCACAACATCGATAGGCATGCCTTTATCAAACAAAGAAACCATGGAGGAAAATATAGTGCGGTGTCTAGGATCGTAGAAGTCATGCTCAGAGATTATTTCGATGACATGCTCAAACTGTTCTGGATCTATGAGTATTGAGCCAAGCGTAGCTCTTTCAGCTTCTAAATTTTGTGGCGGAACTAACAAAGCCATTCGCAATCACCCCTCCCAACGTTTATCATTAATCGCCACCTCTCCTTTCGCATAATAGTGTGCTTGCACGTTCTAACAATCTCAACTTGACCGATGAATTTATCCTTGTGCCATCCAGCCTTCGCAAATCGAAATAGCCACTACTGCGTCTACCAAATATAAAGCACTCCTGACCCTGAAATTCTACCTTATCAAATAGTTGAAAACCATAAACATATCTCGGGGCTTTGTTAGCTTGACGCACGCCTTTCTTTGGATTAGCTTTATGTAGCTGGCGATTCTGACCACGAACAAACTTGAAATAATAATAGCTGTCTAATGGTTCGGCTAATGGATTGCCACTTATGCATCTAGCATCAACCATGTGTGATTTCTCTAGCCCAGCTTCTATTCTTGTGTGTTTAGTAATGTAGCCATATGTCAATTTGACATTTTGGTACAACTCTTTCAATTTGTTATAGACTGCCCATCGCATTATGCTCATAAATGTTGCATCTCTATAAGACTGGCCTCGTTTTAGGTTTAGCTTCAATTTACCTGCATGGTAATCTCTATGGCATGTCTCGCAAAGTGTTATTAGATTGTTTGGGGCATCACCACCTGTTTTTCTGGATTCTATGTGATGCACATTTAGCACTTTATTCGTGTTCAGGCGGTGGGTAGTTGACGTAACTAAATTCTAACCCCAATCCGGAAATTGTCTGTCCTATCGGCGGGCAAAGCTCGGCCACAAAGTGCCATTTTAACATAACAACCTAGTATCTAAGCCATAAATTTCAATTGACGTAACTTTTCAATTACATTTAAGTTGCACCAATTAGCTGTATCGCCATTTGTTTTGTATATTTACTCTTATCACAATTATATCACCACCTATTGTTATTGTCAACAAACTAAAGTTGGTATTTTTTAGAAGACCCTAATAGCTATGTTTTTCTTTTTTCTGAAGCTCTGCATGGCTAAAGCCAGCAGGTTCTAATTGCCCTTATCCGATGACTGAAGTTGCTGGCTTTCAGGTATCATTTATGTAACTGTGATATTACTTTAATGTTAAGCGCATAAACTATGAATGCTAGTACTATCCATTATAGGGATAGTTTATTCTTTTAAGTACTTAAGTAATACTAACCATTATGGCAAGTTATATCTTTTAAGTACTTAATATAACTAGCCATGATAAATTCAGAAATTGTAGAAAACAGAAAGCAAATAAGAGTTAATCAAGAAGTTACATATGTGATTTGACACAAAATTAAATTGTTTGACAATCGTTATAGATAAAGAAATTACGTATTACGATTGTCTCTTAACAGAAAAGAAATATAAAAAGATTGCATATGCTATTAGAGAAATATACACAGTCAAAATATTGTGATTTCATCGTACTTTGTGCTATATCGCATCGCCTCGAGTTCGGGTTGCCCGCCGGCCTGTGACCTGCCCAAAAGTCCTGCGGAGTTTCCGAAAAGAATTACAATTATAGTTGACGTTCCCAAAAATACCTATTGACAAAATCAAAATATTATATATAATAGTAACAGAGCATAAAGGAGGCGAAGGTAAAGTGAGTAGATATTTCCCATATAATTTCAAGACGAAGAGAGTTATGGATGAAGAAACGTATATAAACCCAAGTTATCACGATGGATACACTTATGGTCAGGCGAGCTTAATTGCAAATGACCATGCCAGAAAATGGTCGCATAAGTATGGATTCCGCAAACCAGCTGAGTTTGGCGTTGCTATACAGGTTAAGCCAGAAGATGGGATTGTTGTTTTCCAAATTAAGGATGCTGTGTTTAACACGAAGATAGTGGGAAATAAGCTCTTCAATGCCGATATGCTCAATAAGATAGCCAATAGTGGTATATTGACTGTTTATGGCGTGCCAAATGAAAATGGCAGTGCAGATTTGTATTTCTTCATGGGTGGCAAACTGCCAAAGAGGAAGTTCAGAAATAGTTATATCATGATTACCGATAATATACTTGTACCAATGCACAGAATTCATCCAGAGTCTTGGCACTATATACCCGAGCAGAATGCAACTTACATAGATCCAAAACTCGAATACGGCGATTTCTTAGCCGAAACTATAATGCTACTCTTCCCGCCAAAGAAGAGCCATCAAATAAAATATAAGTCGCTCAATAGAACTGCTTATTTGAATAAAGTCGTAAATGCAGAGGTAGAAAATGTCAGGAAGGCAAGAGTTGGTGAAAGAAACAATACACTGAACGAGTCGGTTTTCAGGGTCGCCACACTTGTTGCGGCTTTCAAAGATTACATGGATATAGATTGCGATGATATAAAAAATAAATTCCGCCAGGCAGCTTTGGAAAACCACCTGACGGAGCTGGAGACCCAGAAAACCATCCGCTCTGCTTGGGATGCCGGGATACAGCACCCAAGGAAACACTTCAACACACTGTCGAACTACGACGTGGTATTTGTTGATGGACGTAGAAAGTTACTCATCAACAATGATTATATCACGGATTCGCCAGTGTGTCAAGAGCAAAAAGAAGAAAATGTTGAAATTATTTATCAGGCTGACATAGAGCAAGCCAACGTAGTTTCTGCTGAGCCACAACAGCCAGTGGAGCCATACGTTCCTATCGAATTGCTAATTGCGGACGAAGAGAATAGATTGTCAATTGAGAAGTATGAGTATTACGAACAGCCAACGGTCAGCGAATATCCCGAAATTGTTGACGAGGATTATGATTCAACAGAGTACGACGATGATGATACGATAGAGGCGGAATCGTTTAGGACTGCTCGAGTGGCTAGACGAAGGGATATAGAAGAGCGAAGAAGAGAACGCGAACGGTCTAAGCGTAGAGAACCTTCGAAATTTGACAATATGTCTCTTGAGGACCTTAAGAGTATTCAATATGATACATTAGATAAAGAGGAACGGGTTCAAGCGGTGGATCGACTTGTCGACATCGTGCTGGAAAAGGTTTCACTGAACAAGAAGGGCTCTTGGAAGCAGTACTTAGCGACTCTTGACAAAGTACGGCAGGCACAAGAAGGTGGTCGATTCGGCAGGGTGTTTCTTCGATTCAAACTAACGGATTTTGTAGGAGCAAATTTAGTCAACTATAACCGAGCTGGTGCTCGGAAAAAAAGGAGAGTGAAGATTATGTTGATGAGAGATGTTATTCAAAGGCTTAAGAAGGAAGGGTTACCTACAAGAAGGCAGTATCTGTACGAAATCATAGTCGACCTTGAGTCATCGGATAAGCAGAACTTTGGAAGACGAGGCAGGCTTATAGACATGACAGAGGAAGAGTATCAGGTACTTAAAGCCGAAATCATGAGGAGAAAAGCGATTTCTGGTTCCAAAGTTGAAGTAAAGTAGTTTTATGTTCCTCCAAAGGGGATGATTAGGTGAACATAGTCGTATTGGAAGGAAGAATTGTAAAGGAAGCGATAAGAGAGATCACATCCAACGGAACTACGGTAAGCAGATTTACGCTAGCAGTAAGAAGAGATAAAGATACGTCTGATTTCATAGATTTAAGAGCATACGGCAAATCGGCAGATTTCATACTTACTCTGCCGAAGGGCACAAGGATGCTTGTTCAAGGAAGGATGAGAAAAGATACATGGAAGGATAAACAGGGTAATTGGGCAGAAAAGATATATATAATCGTAGACAAATTTTCTGTTCTCAGCAGTCCAAGTTCAAAAGTGGAAGAAGATACAGACCAGCGGCTTGTTGGGGATATTATCGGCGATACATTATTTAACGACGACACTCCTCCATTCTAATAAGATCATGCGTACGTCGAGTAGATTTGATAGACAGGTCAATCGCTTTTTTAGAGAAATGGAAAAGATGACAGATGATTGTTCAACATATGACGAAGCGTACGAGAAATTGGAACAGTACTTCAAGAGAATGAACCACCACAGCAAGTTTGTAAGCGGATGTCATTGCTCCCTGTGCACTGCAAGAGACAAGATTGAAGAGTCTTTGATGTTAGAACTAGATACCATTTATGTTGGTGAGTGAAACAAAAAAAAGAGGGTGAAAGTCCTTGGTAAAGTATGAGACGAAATATGATCTGCGGTTCTTAGAAAAAATCAACGATTCCAAATTCAAAATCTATCTGATTAGGAACGGACTAGTAATCCTCGATTATCTGATCTTAGAATTTGTGCCAGGCAACAAGCAAATTGACCAAGCACCAATCAATATCTCAGATGGAGTTCCGGAACAAGTGAGAGAAATTGCACCAGAGTTTGTCAAGAAGATGTATAACATACACATCAAGCCTTATAGGACAAATCCATTGGTGAGTGAAATCAAAATTAGCAAGTAAAAAAAAGACAGCCCCCCATAAGATTCTCTGGGGGACTGCCTTTATTTTATTATAGCAATGTTACTCTGAAGAATCTGAGTTCCACGCCTTCCGGAAGGGTTGTCGCCCCCTCCGGAAGTCTTCCGCCCATAATCTGGGCGACAAATAACGTGTCTCCCAGGTCAAGGTGGACATTTACTCTATTCATGGGGACTTCTACCCCAAGAATAGTACTTACTACAGCCGCCGTGTCTTGATGACCGACGGCACTTATAAATTTTTCTCCCAGTGCATCCACTACCTGATCAGGCGTCACTGGAACCACCTGAACAGTTGCTCCCGTTTCCGGGAGCATTTGAATACTGAAAGCGTTTGATAAATATACCATATATAACTCCCTCCTTTATATAAAGTAGATTAAGATTATTTTCTTAAACCCCCCGCGCATCGCGCGTCTATTAGCTTAACGAAGAGTACAAACTCTTCGTTTTTTTGCTGAGATCTCTGCGGGGGTGCTGGGCAGGACGACCATCCCACTCCCGTGGGCACCGGGCGTCCCACCCAGCTTTATGGGTTGGCCATGTAACCTTCCAACCCTATATAAATATGACAAAACAATGTGTAAAATTGAAAGATACCTGCATGGCTTTCTAGAGTGGACCTAGAGTAGAGCAACGAAAGAAAGAAAAAAAGCACCCCGCGGCATCGTGGAAATCATGCTGAGTCACACAGCTACAACTCTTACTGCATCTGTGCGGGGCGCTTTTTGACCTCAATCTTGAAGGTGTTCTAAATAACCTTCCAGATTGAAGTCATCACCGACTGTTATTACATAAGTATACCACTCGTACTCATTTTTTACCTCTTCACCTATTTCTCTGAGCCATTCTTCCATAATTTGTTCATCCATATCCAATTCCCCCTTATTAATTTATTAGGTCAGAGTTCTTATCCTCCAACCCTATATACATATGACAAAATGTGAGGCATTTTTTAAAACTTGATTGGCCGTATAGATTAATAAGAAAGGCCCCAACATCGGGGCCCATCAATTATCAAAATCGTCATCGTAGTATACGCCTAACTCGTCTGCAAGTTCCTCTAGCGAATCTTCATCCATGTAGATAATCTCAATTTCCTCTTCGTATTCTTCGTCATTCTTTTTGAACGGCCCACTATTTTGTTTCACGACCCACCACCTCGTTGTCTGTGTTTTCTTCTGTTGACTCCGCAATACCCAGCTTTGCTAAGTCAAAATCTTCGTCTGAAAATAGTTCAAGAAATTCTTTATTGTCCTTCAATAACAATACAAGCGAATTTGCTAACGCATCAACAAATAGCTCATTCTTTTGTCTAGACATTGCAAGTAGTTCGTTACCCATAAGATATCCAATTGCATGCAATACCTCGTGCATTAGTGTGTGTTGAAATGTGTGTTTGTCAAGCCCTGGCTTTATGTATATCTTCCTATCAAACCAACTGTGGAGTCCAAAAGTGTTTTCATACCTAAAGTTTGCTTCCTCACATGCATCATTGAACGCCTCTTCGTCAACTAGTACATCGTATTCCAACCCCAATATTTTCAATTTCAATTGCAACCACTCCCTCCACTCAACTCTATTGTACCCCAAGCCACAAATTGGTCAGTAAAAAGACTGCGGTTTTTTGATATGGGAGTAGAATATATATAGAATTCAATCCGACTGGAGGGATAGACGTGACTTTGCTAGATGTTGAAACAAAGAAGTCCTATGCGATAACTGGGTATATCAAAAGGTATTATGTTGACCTCACTTCAAATGACTCTGACAGAGTAATCATTGAGACAAGCCAAAACATATATGACATCTTCTGCCGAAAGAATGGCGTATTAGCGCTGTTAGCAAACATCGATAACGACGTTACGATTTCAGTTCATAGCGTTGATGTGATGCCCGTGAATGATGAGGCAAATCGGAAGATTTGTGATTATTTGTTTTCAGAAGGTGCAAAAGACGAGTAACTGCAACTCAAACATTCTAAATAGAAGGGCGTGACAAAATGCTAAATAGACTTAACGCTAAGAACATTGCCAGAGCAACATTATCTGCAGACTTGTCAGCTGATAGTTCCAAGCTATATGTCCGCGGTATAGAAGTATTTCCTGAACCGCCATTTCTCATAACGGTTGACGATGAGATAATGCTGGTGCTGAGTAAAAACATCAATAATTTATCCTTAGACGTGATTCGTGGATACGAAGGGACCATCCCAACTGTACATTATCGTGGAGTAAGCGTAGAAAATAGATTTACTGCTGGTACTTTGGATACTGTATTTAATGAACTAGAAAAAGTCAAGAGCAAAACTCTAAGCACTCTTAGAAAAGTGTTATTTTTGTACTCTTACCCGTCTGCTGTAAACGGCTTGTGGGATAATGAAGCGGTTGGAACAGTACTTTCAAAGTACGATGATGTTATATTCCCAAGCGGAGTCACAAAGTCGGATCACTATGACCATGATAGATTGCCTATTATGATTCAGACTGCAAAATCACACAATACCGAGTTTAAAGCATATGGATATATTACACTTATGGATTTTCTAGATATTGAGAAAGGCGAGGAACACGTACTAAACACATTGCTTACTTGGAAGCAGATGGGTGTTGATGGAATTTTTTGGGATGAATTTGGATTCGATTACTTTGAAGTAAATGGTGTTTTTAACCATTACGATGCCAGAACAATACAGAATAAAGCAATGACAATGGCTCATGGCAACGGACTTATGTGTATTGTAAACGCCTGGAATATTGATGACGTGTTTGGCACAGACGATGGCTTAATTCCAGAAATAGAGTGGTGGGTCGATACTGATGGATATCTATACGAAAGTATTCCATTTCATGCGTCAAGCGACACAACAACCATTTGGGCTTCTGCAAGTGATATTTGGTACAAGGCACATCAAATAAATTCAGCTTATAAGAAATACAAAGTAAGGACAATGGGAGTAGCAACTGTTGGCAGTGATGTGGCAAACGATCCACGTTTACTTGACCAATACTACAATATAGCACTTGGAGTAGCGTACAGTATTGGACTAGATGGCATTGGAATTGAGAAGCGCCATTATTATTTCAACGATCCTGTCCTATTACCTATAATACAAGACAAAATTTCTTTTTATGGCCATAAACACAGCAATACTTATTCTTATTATACCGATCAAACATTCGTAAGTAAGAAAGGGAATACTTATGTTGGATGTACGAAATACATACAGACATGGCCAGGCGGAGTCACAACAGCTATTTATGCAAATGACGAACGCACACCGTATATGTATCGTTTTGAACCATATTTTGAGTGGGACGTCGATGTAGGTTTTATTGATTACAAGATTGCACCTGTTTTGAATAACGTAAAGCTTGACGGTAACGATGTCGTTGTCAGTACAAACTTTACAGAGCGAGTGCGCATAAAGGAAAACGGCCAAATTCAGCTGTCTACTCAGGATATTCAGGGTTTAGTAATAAGAAATGACATGATAGAGGACGGCGCAGTAGACACTGATAAACTAGCTGATAATGCAGTGACCAAGGACAAAATATTAGCAGGTACGATAACAGGTGACAGACTGGCAAACGGTACAATAACTGATACACAGTTGGCAGACAACGCTGTCAAAGAAACCAAGATAGCAAACGGTGCGGTAACTAATACCAAGTTGGGAACTAAGGCTGTAAAAGAAACAAATATAGATGATTTAGCAGTAACTAATGCAAAGCTAGCAAGTAATGCGGTAAAGGAAACAAACATAGAAGATTCAGCAGTGACTACTAATAAGCTTGCATCTGGTGCTGTAACCAATGCTAAGCTAGGTGTCAAGGCTGTAAAAGAGGCAAATATAGATGATTTGGCAGTGACTAATGCCAAGCTAGCTAGTAA
>Ga0209508_1000931_pt1 | contig 25163 bp, 17 predicted proteins | sample AD_UKC129_MetaG_FD_184427 | JGI IMG/M metagenome (GOLD analysis project Ga0209508, IMG submission 184427) | Active sludge microbial communities of municipal wastewater-treating anaerobic digesters from Canada - AD_UKC129_MetaG (SPAdes) (version 2) | ecosystem: Engineered > Bioreactor > Anaerobic... | reverse complement strand
GCAGCCGGTGCAGCAGTAACAGGTATGCGTCCGATAGCAGAACTTATGTATGTTGATTTTGCAACTATTGGTATGGACCAGCTTGTGAATCAGGCAGCAAAGATAAGATATATGTTTGGTGGTAAGGCAAAAGTTCCAATGGTCTTAAGGGCTCCCTGTGGGGCTGGAAGAGGGAATGCAGCACAGCACAGCCAAAGTTTAGAGGCATTCTTTGTCCACGTACCGGGATTAAAGGTGGTTATGCCATCCACCCCTTATGACGCAAAGGGGCTATTAAAATCAAGTATAAGGGACGATAACCCTGTCGTCTTTTTGGAACATAAGATGCTTTATAACTTTAAAGGACCTGTACCTGAAGAAGAGTACACAATCCCTCTGGGGGTTGCAGATATTAAAAGAGAGGGAAGAGATGTAACTGTAATAGCAACATCAATGATTGTTCATAAAGCGCTGAATGCAGCAGCAGAGTTAGAGAAAGAGGGGATAAGCGTAGAAGTTATTGACCCAAGGACACTAAAACCACTGGATGTTGATACACTCGTCAGGTCTGTAAAGAAAACAAAGCACGTGATAGTCGCCCATGAGGCGGTGAAAACGAATGGATTTGGTGCAGAGGTGGTAGCAGTACTTGTAGAAAACGCATTCGATTATCTGGATGCACCTATAATCAGGGTAACTGCACCAGATACCCCTGTGCCCTACTCCAGACCTCTTGAGGACGATTTTATCCCTCAAGAAAGGGATATTATTTCTGCAATCAAAGAGATACTCTAGGAGGATTCTATGAGTAAGGAATTTGTTATGCCAAAGCTTGGAATGACAATGGAGGAAGGGACAATAACAAGATGGATAAAAAAAGAGGGGGATAAGGTAGAGAAAGGCGAGCCTATAGTTGAAGTAATGACAGATAAGGTAAATATCGAAGTTGAATCCCCTGATAATGGTACCATCTTGAAGATACTTGCCAAAGAAGGAGATGTTGTCCCCATCTTACAGCCTATAGCTATTATAGGGGAAGCAGGTGAAGAGGTTAAGATAGAGGAAAAAAAGGAAGCAGTTGAAGAGGGGATGAAAGCTTCTCCAGCAGCAAAAAGACTAGCCAGAGAAGTAGGTATAGACCTGTCCCTTATAAAGGGGACCGGACCAGGAGGGAGGATTGTAGAAGAGGATGTCAAAGATTATATAGAATCCCACAAAGAAAGGGTTACCACTCAACCCCCTCCAGTCTCCACACCTGTAGTTGAAGTCACTCCACTTTCAAAAGAAGAAACAATCTCCTCAGTAAGGAGAGAGATAGCATCAAAATTATCGAAGAGTTATAGAGAGGCTGTTCACATTACGCTGGAGTTTTCTGCTGATGTAACAGGTATTGTCAAGATCAGAGAGAGGCTTAAAGAGAAGGCAGAGAAAAATAAACTCCCCGTTCCGACATTCAATGACATATTTGTAAGGATAGTCTCCCTTGTGCTTAAAGACTACCCAACCTTAAATGCCCATTTTGATGGTGAAAAACTTACAATATTCAATACTGTAAATATGGGAGTAGCGGTTGCGGTAAAGGAAGGTCTCCTTGTCCCTGTGGTCAAAGAGGCTGAGAAGAAAAATGTCTTTGAGATAGCAAAGATAACCGGGGACCTGGTAAATAGAACAAGGGAGGGGAAGATTCTTCCGGATGAATTATCCGGAGGAACATTTACAATTACAAACCTCGGGATGTTCGGAATAGACTTCTTTACACCGATAATAAATCCACCTCAGGTTGCAATCCTGGGTATTGGCAGGATTAAGGAGGTACTTAAACCTGGTAATGCTGTAGTCAGCGAGGTTGTGCTGAGCCTCTCAGTCGATCACAGAGTGGTGGATGGCGCTCCAGCAGCAAGATTTTTAAAAGACATTGGTGAGGCACTGAAGGATCCGCTACTCTTTCTTATATAAGTAATTAAAGGGGGACCATCCACGCCCATCAATCTTTTATTAAAGTCGGGCTCAGGATAGTCCCCTGTAATTTATATCATAAATTAAAATTGTCAATTACTATAAATACAACAGATAAAAAAGATTACCAGCGTTAATGGATTTTCTAAATCTATTTTATACTCTTACTTCTCCCTCAGGATGTAGAGGAAAATGAGACATATGAAATTAATCCTGTTAATTACACATCATCCTTACGTCTCACCTATCACGCGTCACTACTTTGGGAAGAATGAGAAAGGATATAATTAAAGATTATCCCGAATTTGAAAAGCCTAAGGTTATAGAGGCAAAAGAGGATCCCCTTCCTCAGTATTCAATATACGACGAGGAAGAGGATCTTTAGTCTTAGAGATTACTCGTCAAATCTTTAAACTAAGCCCTTAAGTCTAGAGATTGTTTTTACGATAATGTAGAGGTGAACAGTTATAGAAATTTTTGAACACTCTTTCAAAGTGCTGCGTATCCCTGAATCCAGCATTTATAGCAATATCTTCTATACTCTTCTGTTTATCAAAGATGAGAGGGATAGCTCTCTTCATTCGTTCTCTGTTGATATATTCGGTAAACGAAACTCCTAACTCCTTTTTAAATAGGCGACTTACATACGAGTAGTTTGCATTGACCATTCTTGATACTTTGTTTAAATTAAGATCAGAAAGGTCCTCAGAAGATTCGACCAGTTCCTTAATCTCCAATATAATTGGATTCAGTTTGTAATCGAGTTTTACTGCTAATTCTGTTAAATTTCTTGTTAAACTATAAAATGTTTCTGCAAGGTTTATAAAGTCGTGTAGAGAATTTATCTTCTCGTTAAATTCTGTTAATATTTGAAAGATTTCAGGCTCTGGCAGTCCTAATTCTATCAAGTTACATACTATCAGAATGCCCGCCTCTATGAGTCTTATCCGGAGATAGAATAGTCTTCCAATATTATATTTGAATATGTCTTCTACCAATCCAACTGAAAGTTCTTCAGCTTCTTTTAAGTCACCAGTGATGATAGCATTGAGAAGCTTCTGTTGAACTTCGAAATATGATTTAGATAGTAAAGAGAAAGAAGGAGAGTTATTAGACCCTTCTGATAAGAAGAAATAATCTCTGTCTTTTCCCTCAAAGAATTTTCTTCTCTGTGCCACTATTGCATGTTGAGATATTTCTTTCCACTTCTGTATCGAAGGATAAGGGCAGAAATCTATACCTGTTGTAAGAGATATCTCTTTAATTTCTTTTACTTTACCCCTTATCTTTCTTGCCAAATTCAGTAAGATATAGCTATAGTTTTCCACATTTTCTTCCCCTAGCTGAATTTCTGTAATATGCCCATTCAGATAGTAGCAATTTTGGTGGGCAAATATAAGGGAATACTCCTTTCCTTGTAATATCTGGGCTATAGCTTCCTTGAGAGAATTTTTTGATCTATAGCGATCATCTTCTGTCATATAGTTATAGTCATCTATAGAGATACAAAATACATAGCTAGGCACTTTGCTTAATCCTAATAGATCTGGTAGTCCCTCAAGGTCCAACTTATCTAAACCACTATAGTATTGACCGTATATAAATATATCCCAAACAATTTGATAAAAATTAGATAATGCTAGACTCTCTAATTTAATCCCCATGATAATTCATCTTCTTCTATCCCTTTTCTGATCTACCCACAGCTCTACATCTCCTTAGACATTCCTCTACAATGTTAATATGTAATTTTTGGACACCCCATGGGTACTTACTTACAGAATTCAAGACATCTTCTACACTCTCTTCTTTAGGTACCGGAATATTAATGTCAACATTCCAGTAGGATGGACCTTCCTCTCCAACCAAACAGTACCTCTTTGCCCAGTCACAGGCAAAAGTATTTAGATTAGGAATTTTAAACTCTCTTCCTTCAAAGTGTATAAGTTTTAAGCTATCCTCTGTTATCGCAGAAGTGGGACAGGCATTGATACATGGTTTGTCGCACTGTTCACAGAGAATTTCTCCATCATATACAGGATCATTAGATAAAGGTAAATCGGTAACGATAGAGATAAATCTCTGCCTTACTCCATACCTATCAGTTATAGGATACCCATGGAAACCTATATAAGCTAATCCACTTAGAAATGCCTCAATTAAGTATGAACGCATATCTGGTAACATTCCTCTTGAGTTTTTCACCTTTGACCCAAGTCCAGTAACATCGAAGGTGGATGTTGCCATGTAATCATTGTCATTTAGTTTCTTTATAACCGTATAAGCAATATCACTTAAAAGGTTGAGAGTCTCATACTGAACAAAGGCATATGGACCAGCAGTCTCAGCCGGTGTTACTTTAGCTGTATCTAGAGAAGAGTTGGGAAAATGTAACCCTAATACTATTACTGATTTAGCCGTGGGGAACCACTCAGCTAACCTTTTTATTCTATTTCCCCTTGTTTTAACTACAGGTACATATGGTCCATAAATTTTACCCAGATCAAGCACCTCTTCTCTTTCGTCTGGGAGCAAATTTGATTCTTCTAAAATATCACAAAACTTTTCATATCTATCTTTATTAAAGAACCCCACAAGGTCTGCCCCAATTTCCTGACAGAAAGCCTTTAAATTTTCCTTATCTAAAGTTTCCTTTTTTACAGGTCTTTTTTCTTTTATTGAGGGTAATAACGCACTGGTAAATATAGTTGCAAAGAAAGTTTCAGGCTCGTATATCTCCAACCTATGAGCTATCAAATTATCTGGTGCTACAGTATTGCATATGGATGAATATCCTGCCATATCAAGGAAATGAGCTATTTCAAATTGTGCATAGTTAAGTTTACGTAGGATAGTATTTCTAATTTCCTGCGTCTCTACTAATTTAGCCTCAGGCATCTTTATTCCAATAGATATAATGGAATTCACATCAGGCAAATGATATTCTGGGTGTACAGTCAAATCGTTAACAAATTTTTCTTTATTATCAATCGATATAATGTCAACCAGCTCTTTTGTACATATCCTTCTTATACTCTCAGTAAGAGCATCATTTTCTCTAATAACTATTTCCTTTTTTCTCCTGGGTGCCTTAGAGTAAGAAATTTCATAATATCTTTTCTGAGGTATCATACAGAATCTTAGACAGGATCCTATTTCACCTATGTGTCTCCCATATTTTTCTAGATACTCAAGGATTACACCTTCGTCTACTTTCTCTGGTATTTTATAGGCTAAGCTTATTCCAAAGTTTTCTGCCCACGCGCATCTCCATTTATTGGTATCTGGAAATTTATAAGTCCTGCCACCTATTTCTATCTCATTTATCCCCTTCACCTCTTTCCGGAAAGCATCAGTTGGACAATTTTTCACACATTCCATACATTTGTCGCAGAGAGCCTCTCCATTGTACATTGGAGAAGGTACTAATTCAGCATTGGTAATAATAGATACAAATCTCTGTCTTGGACCAAATTGAGGGGTAAGACAGAGTCCATTCCATCCAATCTCACCTAATCCAGCTGCTACAGCAGCGTATCTATGTGCTAAATCAGGAGCAAAGTTAACCTTCAGATCTTTGTATCCTCTATAACGCCAAATATTACTGGCTGCTATAGGTAACGCCTTATAGCCTTTAACCTCCAGAAAACGGGCTAAAAGAAAAGAAATATCATCCAGCATTGGATTCATCGCTGTACTCTGTACAGCATATGAGTCTATATCGTGCGGAGTAGGTTCTCCACTTAACTCTATAGTTGCATCAGGATGATGTATTGCAACAACTATTACAGATTTCGCCTCAGGTAATAGCCCTTTAGGGCTCATACGTAATGGCGCCCCTTTAAACCTTTCTACCGGGGCTATCCCTACAAGGTCTCCTCCTAATTCTATGGCTTTCTCCATCACTTCCTTTGTAAGATTATCCATTCCTAATTCCTCCTTTAAGGTATATTTTAATTATTCTTTTACAGCTCCTAAAATTACACCCTTTATGAAGTACTTCTGTAGAAGAGGATATACTATCAGAATTGGTAAAGTAGAAGCTACTACTGTAGCACTGCGGACAGACTCCGGGTTTAGGTTAGTCAGTTCAGGGTTTAAATCTACTAACTGTGCTGCTGTATCTAATACTACCGTCCTTAAATAAAGAGATAGTGGATAGAGATTTCGACTATTAATATATAGAAGAGCATTAAAATAGCTATTCCAGTAACTCACTGCAGTGTAAATACATACGGTAGCTATTGCCGGTAAAGAAAGGGGGAATATTATCCTAAAAAATATCCCTAGATTAGAACAACCATCTATTTTGGCAGATTCCTCTAAACTATCAGGTATGGTGCTAAAGTAATTCCTCAAGATAATCATATTAAATGAACTGAATAATCCGGGTAATATAAGAACCCATATACTATCTATTAACCCCAAACTCTTAATAACTAGATACGTTGGTATTAATCCCCCACTGAATAGCATGGTAAATATAAAAATAAAACTTACTATCCTTCTTCCCACTAAATATTTCCTCGAAAGTGGATATGCAACAAGGCTTGTCACTAGAACATGAAGAATGGTTCCTATCCCGGTAACAAATATCGACACATATAGAGATCTTAAAAATTCATGATTACCTATGACATACTTATAGGTCCTCAGGTTAAAACCTATTGGAAAGATAGTTACTTCTCCTGCCATAACTGCAGATTCTTTGCTTAAAGATTTTGCTACCACATGTAAAAAGGGTAAGAGAGTTATTATTACTGTGAAGACTAGAATTATACAGTTAACAATATCAAATATTCTTTCTCCCCTCGTTTTTATCATTTTTTCATCTGCCTTTCATTTAAAATCACCACATACTTGTCTCAGCATACCTTCTGCTGAGATGATTAGCTATTACTAAAAGGATAAATCCCACTACAGACTGAAAGAGTCCAACCGCTGTAGTATAACTATACTTCATTTGACCAAGACCAACTCTATATACATATGTCCCAATAACATCTCCAACCTCATAAACAACAGGATTATATAGCATCAATATCTGCTCTACATCGGTAGCTAATAATGCGCCTATTCTGAGGAGAATAATAAATACAATGGTAGAACGTATCCCCGGTAGAGTTATATACCATATCTGACGCCATTTGCTAGCCCCATCAACGATGGCTGCCTCATATAATTGAGGGTCTATCGAAGAGATAGCAGCAAGGTATATAATTGCACTCCATCCTGTCTCCTTCCATGTTTGAGATGCCACCACGATAGCTCTAAAGTACCGTTTGTCCATCAAAGTTACAGGTGATATACCGAATTCCTTTAAGGCTAAATTGATTAATCCACTACTTGGAGATAACAGATCAATGACCAGTGCCCCAACAACAGCCCAGGAAAGGAAGTGTGGCAGATAAGTGATAGTTTGAACAGTTCTCTTAAAAAACATATTAGAAACTTCGTTTATAAGAAGTGCCAATATTATAGGAATAGGGAATTGGAATATAAGTCTATATATACTTATAAGTAAGGTATTTCTAAAGACCCTATGGAATTCTCTGGCTTGAAAAAGGGCATCAAAATGCTTTAGACCTACCCATGGACTTCCTATTATCCCTTCCATTAGATTGTAGTCCTTGAAAGCTATAATTGACCCATACATGGGAAGGTAGTGAAATATAATTATCAGTACCAGACCAGGTAGAAGCATTAGATATAAATCATAATTCGAAATTATCTTTTTAGTAACACTATGCTTCTGCATCTCTTTCACTCCCTTATACTAAATTTCAGAGAGAGGTTATAACCTCTCTCTGAAAAGATATTACTTACTTCTTATACTCTTCTTTATACCACTTATTTAATGCTTCTAGGGCTTTTTCTCCACCCTTAGCCCTCCATTCACTAACAAACTCATCGAACTTATCCAAACTTAAGTCTCCAGTGATAAATCTTATAAAATATTCTGTAACTAGAGAGTTAAGATCAGGTGCTACACTTATAACTTCCGGAAGAGGTGGAGCATAGCCATCTATTGGATATAAGTTACAATAAGGAACAACCTGATCAGAGTAGACTTTAAAACCTTTATCTCTTAATCTTACAGCGAAGGCTTCTTGTGTATCAACTAAAATATAATATATCTGCCACCTCCTGTTTTGATACTCTGGGAGAAGCTTTATCTCCCCTTTTTCTCTAACATAATGCTTACCTTCTATACCAAATGAGACAAAGTTATATATATCTGGTCTAGTCATAAGGTCCAAAAATTGCATTGCTTCTTTTTTATTTTTACTCTGAGCAGGTATTATTAATGTGGTTCTTAACGGAGAAGAATGATTGGCAATCCCCCATCCCCTAGGTCCTTTAGGAGGAGCGATATATCCTAATTCTCCTTTCGGATTCTTCTCCTTAAAAGATCTATCAATAGGTAAAGCATCAGCCCATCCTACCACAGCCATAGCAGCTCTACCGGCCACAAGTTTTTCCTGAATATTCCCTGCCTTGTTTACTGGGAATTCAGGGTCAAGTAACCCTTCTTTATACAACTTATTCATATATGTTAGATACTCTTTAGCCTCTGGCTGCACATAAGAATAGACAATCTTATTCCCCTTGACCTTATAGGCTGTACCAATACCGAAAGCTCCAGCAAAACCAGTAATAATTCCAGTTGATCCTACTGTGAAAGGAACTACCTTCTTCTTATTTTTGATTGCTGTTAGCATTCTATAGTAAGTATTTAAAGGAATAGGTTCTTTCGACTCTGCTTCCTTCTTAAAACCAAGTTCTCTTAACCAGTCCTTTCTTACAAAGATTCCGTTGGTACCGGATATATACTGATTCTGGGGTATTGGGACAGCGTATCTTTTCCCCTTCCAGGTAACGGCAGACCAAATCTCTTTGGGAACAAGTTTATTTATATTGGGGCAATTTGGTAGATATTCATCTATCGGGGCAATAACTCCCTGTTGAAGATACTGTCCAAATATGTTCCTATCTGTACAGTTTATTATGTCCGGAGGGTCCCCGGATGCTAACATCATACTTACTTTCTCCCATGGCTGATCTGGAGGAAGGATAATCCACTTTAAATCAAACCCAGACTTTTCCTCGAGATAATTTATTATTTCGTTGTTGTTTTCGTCCTCACCAGGGAGGAAAGTCTCTACATTATATGGAACTACTACAGTTAATGTTACTTTTTTCTCAGCTGCTAAAAGTAGAGGGTTAACTGATGTCCCAAAGAAGAAACTACTACTTACTGAAAAAATCAACGCTATTATGAGAAAAAATACTCTTCTCATTTTATCAACCTCCTCTTTTTTAATAATATAAAATTTTCAGAAACCCTAAAACCTCTCTTAATCTTGAATCCAAGATAGTAATCTTGCTTGCCCCACAGCCTAACCCTCTATCCCTACCATACCCTTTTAACCCTCTCACTTTAATAGTAAAAATATCATAAATTTAACTCCTATAATACTAAAAATTTTACTATTTTTTACTAAAAATTTGCCTCTTTAAAATTAAAGAAGTAAAATTTATTAAAAATACTTTTTATACTTCAATATTAGAGTACACCAAGACTTATCTGAAATTAAATGCCATTAATTTCTCATTCCAAAACTGCTCTCTGCTCTTTTAATAGCGCCTGTAACTCTCTTACGTCTAAATTCCGTGGGACTTTATTTTCGTTTATAGCTATAGTAGCTGCTGTTCCTGCAGCCTGACCTATAGCCATACAAGTAAACATAACTCTTACAGAACCAAGAGCTTCATGGGTGGTAGAAATGCATCTCCCTGCAGTAAGTATGTTATCTATCTTTAATGGGACTATACATCTATAAGGAATACCGTAATAAGTACCATATCCGGGATCTATTTTACCTCTTTCATGAGGATAATATAACCCTACTCCCTCAGGATTATGTATATCAACAAAAAATGAGCCTAGGGCAATATTATCTTCAAATTGATGAGCATGCCTTACATCTTCTTCTGTCAAGACATAAGAGCCAGTGATTCTTCTAGATTCTCTGACACCTAATGTCGGGGCAGTTACCACTATCTCAGCCTTCTCAAAACCAGGAACATATTTATGGAAGAAATTTAATAATAGCCAAACTTGATACCTTCCTTCTATAGTAGCACTAGTAAGATCGTCTGTATTGGTTGAGTCAATATGGGTAATATTTGTAAAGTTTATATTCAGTTCATCGGGTCTTCCCGGAAAGTACCATAACCCCATAGTCCTATCTTCAAATAGATATAGGTCATTGTTTCTAACTGCTTCATATATTGTATTAGTAAGTCCTGGATCATTTTTGCGAAATTGAGAAAACTTCTCGTAGTCTATATTTCTTATTGTAAACATAAGAGTCGTAGGCTGCATAAAACCATCAATTTTTCTCCCTTTTTCAAAAGGACAACCTGCTCTAGCTGCTATATCACCATCCCCACTGGTGTCTATTATTACTTTTGCTAGAAAAGCTTCTCGACCAGATTTACTCTCTGTTATTACTCCAGTTATCTTGTCCCCTTCTAAAATTGGCTCTACAGCAAGTGTATAGTATCTAGTGGCAATATTTTCTTCGTTGAATAATTTATCCAGCTCATACTTCATAACCTCGCCATCGTAATCCAAGCAACCATTTCTATAAATAGCCTTGTTTAAACTGAGCATTCTATCGCAGATTTCTCTAGCTATACCACCTATAATCTCCCTATTTTCCCCTTCATCAGTAAGCTTGGACATATGTAGATGTAATCCAAAGGTGGCTAATCCGCCCAAACAATTACTCTCTTCTATTACCAGTATTCTAGCTCCGTTCCTAGCTGAAGCTAATGCTGCACCAATTCCTGCGGGACCTCCTCCTACCACAATAACATCAAATTCTCCTTTTACAGGGATCTCTCTTTCTGGTTCTCTTATAGTTTTCATATTATTTTACCTCCTACCATTATTAGTTAAGAGACCTGCAGGGATAGTTAATTCTGCTCTTTAATCCCTACAGGTCTCTTATTAAAAGTTACTTTGCTCCTTTAATAAAGAACTGCCCTATCTCAGAATTGGATGGAGTCCTGAATCCCCATCCCTCTAAGACCTGAGAAGGGACATTTCTAAAGTTATTCTTTACAACTATGGGGACTGGTTTTTGTTGTAACACCCCTATGCTCCAAAGATTCTTTACAAAGTTTTCCCATATCTTTTTACCTAGAGCAACCCTCTCTTTTTCATTAGCTGCAGAAACTGCTCTTTCTGTGAAGCTCTTAACTTCCAGATATTCCCTTGGGGGTCTTTCACCCTGTTTTCCACCGGTAGCTACCCATCTATCCCATAAAGGCGTCATCCAACTCGACATACCAAATGGCCATAGAATCCCTGCATATGGTTTTAAATATATAGGGAAAGTAAGAGGGTCATCGGTCTTCCATATCCCAATCTGGTGGAGTCCGGCTTCTATTCTCTGTCCACTAAGTTCAAATGATAGTAAATCTATGGTAGTCTTAATTCCAATATCTTCCCAGTATTTCTTTACCATCTCACATACATCTTTATGGGTAGGCCAGTCTATCCTTCCTATAATAGCTAGAGTTAAAGTCTTACCATCAGGACGTAACCTAAAACCATCCTTATCTCTCTTTGTAAGCCCTAAAGAATCCAGCAATTCATTAGCTTTTTTGGGGTCATATTGAGCATACGCATTTGCAATCTTCTCATCGTATAGAGCATCTCCCTTTGGAGGAGATAATTGTGAGGCAACTGCTAGACCTAAAGTTGCCACCTTATTAATAGCATCTCTATCTATAGCCGTAGAGAGAGCCTTCTTAAATGTGGGATTCCTCAAGAGGGACCCTATAACTGGATCTTCCTTATAGTTATGATTTGGATAGAGTACCGCCTCAGCTGTAGCTGAAGGCCAGAGTAGAACCCTGTAACCCCCCTTGTTTTCATTCTCCTTTAATATCGGATAACTTGTTAGAGGAAGATGGAATGTCTGCATAGACAGTTCTCCATTCATTGCCTTCATCTGCACCACTTCCTCATTAGAAACTATATCTATTATTACTCTATCTATGTACGGCAGCTGGTTACCTGCAGTATCTACCTTCCAGTAATAGGGATTACGTTCTGCTACTACCCTGCTAGGACTTACTGAAACTATTCTAAATACCCTTAATCCTGGACATTCAGGATTTTCGACATAAGCCTTATTACTAAATAACTTCCACCAGGTATCTACTCCTTCCTCTTTCATCTTTCTCTGGATCTCTTCCATAGGGGTATATTTAGGGTGGAACTGTTTCATATAGTGTTTTGGTGCAATTGGTGAAAATCGGAAGAAATTACCAAATAAGGCATACATAAAGAGTGCATCTTTCTGGGGTAAATGAAACCTTACGGTATATTTATCTACTGTCTCTACCTTTACCCTTTCTCCTCCATATATCAACCAGCTTGGATATGTTGGGGTAAGATCTTTATTACCATATACATCCTCAATCCAGAATATTATGTCTTCTGTAGTAAGAGGATACCCATCAGACCATTTTAATCCTTCTCTGATACGAAGGGTATAAGTCTTGGAATCCTTTGAAACCCCCCAATCCTCAGCCCAGTTAGGTAAAAGCTTACTCCCTGTCTCGTTAAACCTTACAAAACCCATATCCCCTATTCTTCCATCAATCATAGAATTAAGGGCATAGTGCCTGCCAGTTACTGCCATAAACCATGTACCACCATATTCACCTATCTCTTCTAGTGGTTCTACAACAATTGGATTCTTAGGAAGCCTCTGATCTACCGGTGGAAGCTTGCCAGCTTTTACCAGTTCATTTAACATTGGTGCTTCATTATACCTAGAAATTTTTTGCTTGGTCGCTTTCTCGTATTCTGCTGGACTATTGTATATCTTTACCTCTTGAAGCTTTTCCTGTGCTATAGAGACACTTATTAGCCCAGAAAGTAATGATACTAACAATACAGCACTAATGAATACTCTAAAAAATCTTTTCATTAAAATCATCCTCCTATCCTAATTATAATGAATATACACAGTAGCCTTACAGCTAGAGTCTACTTTAAAACGTACCCAATGGGCACTAAAACCATCCGGGAATTCATAGTGAAAATACTGTTCTTTATTAATCGAGAATATCTCGTAGGTCTTCCATGTTCCATCACCTAAAAAATCTACCTCTACTGCAAAATCTATCGTCTTATTGGAATCATGGTATATATGCAACACTTTCTTATCAAAACCTGTCATCAAGAATGGATCAGAAGGTTCTTCTGGATTTACAGGAGTATCCCACCATACACCCCCCCATCCCTTAGGTTTTCCCCAAACCCATAAGTCGTCAGTTTTACCAAACCAAAGCCCACTCTGAGGCTGTCCTGCAAAAAGTGTAGAATCATGAACTGGAGTAACCTGATTACCTGCCAGTACTAGTAGTCCATTCCAAGAACAGAAATCTGGGATAATCCTTAAGTGTGCACAGATAGGTCTAATACCCCAGGTTCTTTCTTTATATACAGGGATTGGTAGTTCATAGAATATTCCATGACAATCCATAAGATATCTTTCAGTCTCTACCTCTCGTATACGCCACCATTCTGTTAGCCAAGAATGGTCAACTGCATGAGAGCCTTGTGGTAAACGATAAGTTGTCCACTTATTGTTGATAAAAACAAGTAACAGCGCAGATATCTTGTCCCAACCTATAGCAAATATCGGTCTCCCAAGATTCTTCCGTCCTACAATCTCCATAAAAGGGTCTGATCTTATAATTGTCCACTTATTACCATCCCACTCGGCTAATCTTCCAGCATTACGTTTTTCTAGAAACTCTGCTTCCTCATAGGTGTTATTAGCAACTATTATACGATTGTGGTCAGTATATCCTCCTTTAAAGTGGGGATATACATCTTTAGGAAGATTTAGTTCTTTATTTAGATCAAACAACACGTTAGATTGGAGTGTCGTTAGATCTACTTCCAGAAGTAATCCTTCCATCGTTAAGAAATACACCTTATGTTCTGGATCTTCTAGATGTTCCATAGTTGCTGTAAGTCTATGTCCTTTAATAGAGTCTATAATCCTAACCTTACCCTCAGTATCAATAATATATGGACCAATGATAAGTTGACAGGATGGGCTATGAATCATACGATTTGCATATGTCCCTACTACACTCTCTGGGTGTTTTTTTAGATTAAAATCATCATCGATACTAAACAGTCCTGTATTAGATCCAGAACCTGGTCCTGAAGACACATAAGATACAAACCACAATCTATCTGCCCAGGGCATCAACGCTCCAATCCCACTTTCAGTCCTTGCAGGTAGATGTCCAGCCTTTACCGATAAGGCAGGAACTACTCCACTGATATGGAAAAGACCTTGGTCGTCAGACATATACACTCCCTCTCTTTATATCTAGATTTTTATTCTAAATTAAATATATAAGAAAAGAGAGGAGTACTCAATTGCATTTTTTGTGATAAATTTAGCATTAAATGATAGGAACGTGATGAGATAAATATTCTTTAGGGGTCATCCCAGTAACCTTCTTAAATGCTCGCACAAAGGATGAGAAATCTGCATAACCAACCTCAAAAGCTATCTGACATATACTTTTATCCGTAGTTTTAAGTAGATATTGTGCTAATTCTATCTTTACAAGTCTTACTGCTTCTGAGAAACCAAGTCCAACCTCTTTTTTGAATCTTTTACTAAAGTAAGATGGGCTATAACCTACAGCAGAAGATATCTCTTCAAGGTTAACCCCCTTAATACTCCTTTCCTTTATCATGTTTATCGCCTTTTGAATAGGTTCAGAAAGACCTAACAGATGGTCTAATCTAGAGAGATAGAGATATCCTTCCTTTTTAGACTTTAATTCCCATATCTCTATCTCTCTACTTACAAATGAAGCTATCATCTTCCCTATATCCGCCCATAAGAGGAGTTCCTTGTAAGATTTAACGGGGATATCATTTATAACCTTTTTAACATCAACTAGATCTATAACTCCATCTTTACCAAAGAGGTCCTCATATAAAGAAAAAGAAGGTACATCATCTAGAAAGACCTGTCCGAAAAAGATCCCACCTATCAATCTATTGCCACTTAGGCTAATAGGGATAATTACATCCGTTAATCCACTATGACATCTCTCTATTAAAAAGCCTTCCTTTTGATTAATAGCATTATAAAGGCGATTATGTTCTATCTTAATACAGTTTTTATGCCTTTCATCATCCAGCTTGGTGAATATACATAGGGGAGAATTATGAGATTTAATTTGCCAGTTGAGCATTAGATTCTCAAATTGATATGAAAAGTAGACCATATCGTATATACAGATTTCCATACCACTTAGTTTCGATATGGTCTTTATAAAGACCTCCAGCTTACTGAGTTTATCTGTATTTTCTGGCATCTTCTCTCCTTTTTACCCTTCTAAAATTATACAATACTTTATATCGAGTTTCATTCCTAGTCCATATTCGTAATGTGCTAGATTAAATATTGCTGAAGTGTTATACTTCGAGCATAAGAGGGAGGACATACGGTGGTAAGAATAGAATCAAAAAATACTATAAAAAAGATTTACCATAATAGGGATGGTAATATAGATCTGTGGCTTGGTTCCTTCTGGAATTTTCTGATATACCCTGAAAGCTCACTGGATGAAACATACGATCCTGAAGTTAATGTCTCCTGGGTTTATGAGCATCTTCTTAAAAGGAGATATCCAGATTTTGTTGTAAGCGTTTCTCTTGATAATCTTCTTCATCTTCCCTTAGAAGATAGGGCAAAACTTATATGCATATCTAAGGGAATCATCCATGATCTTCTCCCTAAAGACCAGTGTAAGCTTTTGGGGTTTGCCCATAATAACAGTCTGTATTTCTGTGGTAATCTGCCCATGTCAACCGACGAAGAGAAAAAAGAATTATTTCAAAGATTAAATCTTTTGATAGATACGCTCAGGAATCGATACTCTCTTTCTGCAACCATAGGAGTAGCTTTCCTACCGGACTATTCTGTCGATAGTTGGAGATGGGCAGCTCAGAGAGCAGTAGTAGCACAGAGAGAGAAAGTTAAGAGAGGAGAAGAGAAATTATATGTCTATTCAGATTCTCCATCTTCAAGCCTACATCTTATACCTCAGGATATAATAAGAATACTCTGGGATACGGTAAATAGTGGAAATATATCAGAGGTAGAGAGGGTTTCTGAGATAGTTATTCAGGAGTTATTTGAGAAGAAATATTTCCCTTTAATATATCTACGACCTATACTTCAATTTCTCACCGCTGTTATGGGCTGGGCTGGGATAATAGCTGGAGCAGATATTACCAGGGTCTTTGAGAAGATTCAGGATTATCTATCAGAGATCAATAATACGTATGATTATCTGATACTTAAGAGGTTAGTAGAAGAAGAACTGAATAGCTTTACTCTTATAGTTTGGAGACACTATTCATCCTCATTTTCAGACCTTATAAGTAATACAAAAGATTTTATAAGCGCTCATCTGTCTGAGACTATAACCTTAAAGCTTATTGCAGAAAAACTAGGGGTAAATCCTTCTTATCTGAGCAGGAGATTTAAACAGAAAGAAGGCATCACTTTAACTAATTACATAAATATGAAGAGAATAGAAGAAGCTAAAAGATTACTTATAAGTGAGAACTCGACTATAACTGATGTGGCTTTTGACGTTGGGTTTGGAAGTATCCAACAGTTTAATCGTGTATTTAAAAAGATCGAAGGGTGCAGTCCCTCTAGATGGAGGGCAAATATAGTTAAAAATAAGTAAATATTTGTGTTGTTATCCTTGCCGTTTACTGTTATGTTTTAGAAGCATGTAGTTATCGGAAGTGTGTTTTAAAAATTTAAAGTTAGGAGGATTGAGATTTATGAGGAGGGTCATTTTAGTTTTAATCGTTCTGGGCTTGTTGTTTTCTGTTTTAGGAGGTTCGTCTCTTGCCAAATTTGTTCAATCTCCCGGGGTATCCGTAGCCTTATACGCCACCCCAGAAGAGTATCAGCAGAGTACAGGTAAAAGGATAACAAAATTTAGCGAGGCTCCAGATTTAGCAGAGCTGGTGAAACAGGGGAAGCTTCCATCTGTAGATAAAAGACTCCCCAAGGATTATATGGTCTATAAGGGAGAGAATATCGGTCAGTATGGTGGAGATCTGAAAAGCGCTTCTGTGGGACCAGCTGGTGGTCATGAACTATACTGTATGACCGATCCACCGCCTCTCTTCACCACAGATGCATATGCAAGAAGCATCATTCCATATGTTGCAAAAGGATACGAATTCTCTAAGGATATGAAGAAGCTTAAAATATACCTCAGAGAAGGCTTAAGATGGTCGGACGGAGAGCCATTCACCGCTGATGACATAATGTTCTGGTGGAATGATATTATCCTAAATAATGAACTTACTCCCGTAAAGCCTAAGATATGGATGCCTGGTGGTAAGCTTGCCAGGTTTACAAAAGTCAACGATTACACTCTTGAGATTTCATTCCTGGTTTCTTATAGACCAATGATGACTTCTCCTACTGTAATACAGGCTATAGGATACACACCAGCTCATTATGTAAAGAAGTGGCACAAACAATATAATCCTGACGCAGATAAGATAGCAAAACAGGAAGGTTATGATACATGGTATAAGTGTTTTTCTTTTCACAATGATGCAGGATGGACTCAGCAAGATACTAACCGTCCAGGACTGGGGTCTTGGGTTATGGAAAGAATTACAACAACTCAAAAGGTCTATAGACGTAACCCATATTTCTTTGGGGTAGATGGTGAGGGGAACCAGCTCCCATATATAGATAGGATAATCGTAGATATAGTGGCAAATAATCAGGTAGTTACCATGAAACTTCTAAGTGGAGAGTCAAGTATTGGCGGTTATATGGCTGGTATGATGATGAAGGACTTTACCCTTTATAAAGAGAATGAGAGTAAGGGAAATTATCGTGTATCTCTATATCAGAGTATATATGATGAGGTGGTATTTTCTTTTAATCAGGCACATCCAGATCCAGTAATAAGAAAGATCTTACAGGATGTAAGATTCAGACAGGCTATGTCTCTGGCTATAAACAGAGATGAGATCAATCAGTTTCTTATGGGAGGAACAGGTATTCCGACTCAGGCAACAGTTCATCCCACCTGCAGTTTCTTTAAGAAAGAATGGGCAGATGCATATGTGAAGTATGATACCAAAGAGGCCAACAGACTTCTGGATGAGATGGGCTTAAAGAAGGGTAACGATGGAATTAGATTACGCCCAGATGGAAAACCCCTGGAGTTGACATTATTATACGATGATGCAGGAGTAGGCTATAGAAGTGATACAGACCTGATGTTGCTTATGAAGAAGTACTGGGGAGATATAGGTGTTAAGGTCGAGCCAAAAGCTATGGCAAGAACACTTATTAATACGAGAGCTCTTGCAGGGGAATTAGATATTGGAGTATGGTCACATCCAAGATTAATAGAAGGAGCAGTATACTATCCGGGTGTAGAAGCCCACTGGCTTCCCGACAACAGCGCATTAGCTTGGGGTGTACCATTTGCTCTCTGGTATAAGACAAACGGTAAATCAGGTGAAGAACCACCAGCTTATATAAAGGACTTCTTTAAAGCTTGGGACAGCTGGTGTATGGCAGTTTCGGATTCAGAGTACAGAAAACGAGCTCAAGCAGTTTGGGATTTACAGGCTAAGAATCTCTACATAATTGGGACAGTAGGTTATAGCAACTGGCCATTACTTATCAAGAATGGACTTTTGAATACTCCAAAGGAAGGGTTTATACTGGCAGAGCCTGTAAGGTGGTGGTCAATCTCTTATCCAGAGCAGTGGTTCTGGAAGAAGTAAGATAATCTTCAAATAGAGGAGGGTAAAATGAAAAGAATCTTATCAGCACTATTAATATTATCACTATCGATCAGCTTAGTATTGAGTAGTTTTTCTATCTCTTTTGCTCAAAAGAAGTATAATGAATCGCCTACATTAACAGAGCTGGTAAAACAGGGGAAACTCCCATCTATAGATCAGAGGTTACCTAAGAATCCTGAGATAGTTAAACCTCTTGAAGAAGTAGGGCGTTACGGAGGGAGTTTAAGAACAGGTCTTTTAGGACCAGCCGACACAGCAGTATGCTATGCTGTATTTCTGAATGAATGGCTAGTACGCTGGGATCAGTCCGGCAGTAAGCTTGTTCCCAGTGTAGCTGAGAGATATTCTGCTTCTAGAGATAAACGTATCTATACATTCTACCTGAGAAGAGGAATGCGCTGGTCTAATGGGGAGCCATTCACTGCGGATGATATTATGTTCTGGTGGGAAGATGTAATACTCAATAAAGAACTCACACCAGTATTTCCAGCATGGTTGACTACTAAAGGAGGGCAAGGGAAGGTAGAAAAGGTAGATGCATACACGATAAGGTTTATCTTTCCTGATCCATATCCATTGTTCTTGGAAAATCAAGTATGGTCTGGTCAAGGGATTGTAAGATACCCTAAAAATTATTTAAAGCAATTTCATCCAAAGTATACCCCCAAAGAAAAACTTGAAGAGATGGCAAAAGAAGCAGGGTTTCAATTCTGGCATCAGTTATTTAGTGACAGGGCTAATATTATTCAGAATCAAGACTTACCAACTATTTCCGCATGGAAGTCTACAGGACCACTGGCAGGGAAAACAATGCATACAATGGAACGAAATCCATATTACTGGAAGGTTGATTCTAGTGGAAATCAACTTCCATATATAGATAAGATAGGAGCAATCATCGTAGAAAACCTGGAGGTGTTAATAACTAAGGTGGTTGCCGGAGAGATAGACTTTGATTCTGGACATATGGTTTTGCCAAATTATCCCCTTATAAAGGATAATGAGACACGTGGGAAATATAGAGCTCTTCTATGGAAGATGGCAATGGGGTCACAACTCTATTTTGCCCCTAATTTGAATCATCAGGATCCAGTTAAGAAGGCTCTATTTAATAATCTAGATTTTCGTATAGCCTTGTCTCATGCTATAAATCGGGAGGATATTAATCAACTATGCTTTCTGGGGTTAGCTGAACCTAGGCATGCTACTGTAGCACAGGAGTGTGAATATTATACTAAAGGCATTGATAAATTATATACTGAATATAATCCTCAAAAAGCCAACGAATTGTTAGATAAAATTGGCTTAGATAAAAGGGATAAAGATGGTTTTAGATTATCTCCAGATGGAAAGCTCCTTAGTCTAACAATAGAATTCCCTCCCCTGGGAGAATTCGGACCATGGGAAGATATAATAAATCTGGTAGCAAAATACTGGAATACTGCAGGGATTAAAACTGTACCTAAGCCTGTAGATAGATCTCTTTATGAGGTGAGAGCTAGAGGAACCGAGATTGATTTTATGGTATGGGCTTGGGGTAGAGGTCTTCTACCACTGATTCAACCTCACTTTGTATTTCCATATTTCTGGGGATTTTATACCGGCGCACCTCTATATGCCCTCTGGTACCAAACAGGAGGGAAGGAAGGAGAGCAACCACCACCAGAGATACTAAAGATTATGCAGTTATACGATCAGTTTAAAGTAGAGACAAATCCAGCCAAGGCTAATTCCATCGGGAAGCAAATTATTAAGCTTTCAGCGGAACAGATTTGGTATATAGGTACTGTGGGATTAGCGCCTACTATTGTAATTGCTAAAACTAATCTAAGAAATATTCCTGAACAATCTTTTAGAGAGGCTATGATAGGACAGTTCTCTCATACACGTCCTGAACAATACTTTTTTAAATAATTAATGTAGGAGGCAGAATAATGTCTACAAACCTTACAAGTGATCTAAAGGGATATGCTAAGAAGTGTGGGGCAGATTTAGTTGGGATTGCATCAATGGATAGATTTGAAGGAGCTCCCAAGCAGATGGACCCCAGATACATATTCCCAGATGCAAAGGCATTGATAGTCTTAGGATTTCGTATCAATAGAGGTGTATTTAGGGGGATCGAAGAGGGTACTTTTTTTGCCGGGTATCCAACTATGGGATATGGTGGTATAAACACAGTATTTGCCCCCATTGTTTTAAGACAGGTATGTAATTTTTTAGAAGATGAGGGTTATGAAGCCGTCCCCTATCATAATGCCCTTGTAGGTCAGGACTCCCACTTCTATCATACTGGAAAACCAAGTGAAAATTTTTGGAGTCATCCTGTGTCTCCTGATAAACCAGCTCCTGACGTTTTTATCCACTTCCGTATCGCTGCTTTTTGTGCTGGGCTTGGGGAGATAGGGTATAGTAAAATATTTCTCACTCCTGAGTTTGGACCCAGGCAAAGATTTGTTGTCTGCCTAACAGATGCTCCTCTCGAGGCAGATCCTCTCTATGAAGGTCCTCCACTCTGTGATAGATGTATGCTATGCGTAAGAGAATGTTCTGGAAAAGCTATAAGTGCCACAGAAACAATAAAAATTAACGTAGCTGGGAGAGACCTTGAATGGGGGAAATTGGACGAATATAAATGTTCGGTTGCTTATACTGGAGGAGTCAAGGAGACAAATCCGTTCCTTCCTGAAGATGCTCCTGATAAGTTTGAAGAATACAGCAAGTATTTATATGGAGGACCTCATTATAATGAGTTTGTTAAGTGGAAGGAGCCATACGGTTACAATCCTGCTATTGAAGGGGCAAGAGGTTGCATACGAGCCTGTATGATTCATCTGGAGCAGACAGGTAAGATAAAGAATACATTTAAAAATCCATTCAGGAAAAAAGCTCCTTGGAAACTTTAACATAGGGATAGTAGGAATAAAAATGCTATGAAATTTGCCGTAGGCTATCAGCTTCCAGAAGAAGAGGGAGAAAGTATTGTTGACATTATTGAGGAATTTAGAGGATATATAGGGGAGGTATACTTCCCCTGGCTAGACATGCCCAGTGGACGTTCTCCTATGACAAGACGTGATGGATTTGTAGACTGGGAGGGTCAGTATAAATTGGAAGAAGACCTGATAAGACTGAGAAGTATGGGTATTGAGCTAGATTTACTTCTAAATGCCAATTGCTACGGCCCTCACAGTCTTTCTATTAATTTTGCAAATTTTATATACTCAATAATCGAGCATTTAAAAGAGCTGGTTAGTCTTAAGATAGTGACCACCACTTCACTTATGATTGCAAAGATAGTAAAAGAGAAATTTCCAGATATCGAAGTTAGGGCTTCAGTTAATATGAGAATTGGAACAGTAAAGGCTATGGAATACATCTCTGACCTCTTTGATAGTTATTATATTCAGAGAGAATACAACAGGGACTTCCAAAGGATAGAAGAGATGAAAGAATGGGCAGAGGATAACGGTAAAAAGTTATATTTTTTGGTGAACAGTGGTTGTCTGAACTTCTGCTCTGGACAGACATTTCATGATAATATTGTGGCTCATGAAGATGAGATAGTAAAGATGAACAATATAAAGGATTGGGACCCAAGTATCTGCTGGAACTATTACACAAAGAGAGAAAACTGGGTAAAATTCTTGCAGAACTCCTGGATTCGACCTGAAGATATACATAACTATGACAGATACTTCTCATTAGCAAAGCTTGCTACAAGAACTCATTCGAATCCAAGAAAAGTCGTTGAAGCCTATTGTAAAGGAAGATTTAAAGGTAACCTTATAGATTTATTGGAGCCAGGTCACAATCCGATATTCTTTCCTTACGTTATAGACAACTCTGAATTTCCAGAGGACTGGTTTGAAAAGACTACCAGGTGTGATAAAAGATGCCATAAATGTGTCTATTGTTCTCAGGTTATGGAGAAGGTCTTGGTAAGAGTTGAACAGTTGAAGGTTTAAGGCTTATTTGAGATATATTAGGAGGGATTTTCTATGTTAAAGGATGAACTGGCACTATTTGTAAAAGAGGCAGGATTAGATCTGGTTGGTATAGCCCCTATAGAAAGATTTAAGGATTTACCACCAGAAAGGCATCCATCAAGTATCTTTCCTGAGGCTAAGACAGTGGTAGTATTAGCTCAGGAGATTCCAAGAGGTACATTTAGGGGGATAGAAGAGGGAACACTATGGACCAGAGCTCCAAGGAAATTAGCCCCAAGGTATGTATATAGCGTTGCAAGATTTTTAGAAGATAGAGGCTGGGAAGGAGTTCCCTTACTCCCTATCTCTCCAGAGAGATGGCCTGACGGTATTCCTGTATCTAAAACAGGTATAGCCCCAAACGTATCCACCCCACTAGAATATGCAGCTGTAGCTGCAGGATTAGGGGAAATTGGCTTCTGTAGGATCTTCCTTACCCCACAGTTTGGTCCCAGACAATCCTTAGGTATAGTTATTACTGATGCCCCTATAGAGGAAGACCCTCTATTTAATGGTATGGTCTGTGATAGAAAGGATTGTTTGGAGTGTGTAAATAATTGTCCCTTAAATGCGATAGATAAGGAAGATGTAGAAACGATAACTATATTAGAAAAACAGATGGAGTGTGGAAGGATTAACTTTAAGGCGTGTAGATTATGCCCAAATGGCGTTTACCTTGATGAATCCTGGAAAGAATCGGTTCCCAACAGACTAACTGCTTCCTGTGTAAGAGCCTGTATTGCTCATCTAGAAACAACTGAAAGAATAACAAAAAGGTATAATACCCCCTTTAGAGTAAGGGAATCTTGGAAACTTGGAATATTTGATGTATAAGGAGGCAGGACATGTTAACAAATGACAAGATAAAAGATTTTGCCAAGAAATCTGGGGCAGATTTAGTTGGGATAGCCAATATAGAAAGATTCGATAAGGCTCCACCGGAGTTACATCCCCGTACTATTTTCCCTGAAACCAGGTCTGTTATTGTATTAGGATGCAGGATCTTAAGGGGCTCCTTTAGAGGCGTAAAGGAGTGGACAGAATGGTCTTCATATTGGATCTTCGGCTATGGCGCCGGTATCTATGGGGTACTTGATGAGGCTACAGACATGACCAGGAAGTTTATCGAGTCCTATGGTTACGAAGCTGTAGATGTTCCAGGGATAGCTACCCTCCCTGAGGCTGGACCCTTAAGACCTCCTGTATCTCCAGATAGATATCCACCGAATATTTCTATCTCATTCAGACTAGCAGCAGCTGCCGCTGGACTGGGAGAGCTAGGGTACTCAAAGGTCTTTTTAACACCAGAGTTTGGTCCCAGACAGAGATTCGCAATTATTCTAACCGATGCAAGACTAGAACCTGACCCAATATTTAGAGGTGAGCTATGCACAAGATGTATGCGTTGTGTGAGAGAATGTCCTGCCGGTGCTATCAGTAAGGACAAGACCATCTCAGTAGAGATTGAAGGCAGGATATTTGAGTGGGCAGATTTAGACTATGGGAAATGCAAGTTAACCCATTGGGGATTTAATAGAAATGCCTCTCCTTTTGTAAAGAAGGACCTACCTGGATTAAATCTTGACATATCTAAACAAAATATGAGCTGGAAAGAGGCTTATGACTTTGGTTGGACCCTGGCTAATAGAGTCAAATATATATCTTTAGTATCAAAGGGTATTAGTGAGATAGAGCAATCTGGGCGTCCTGGCAGTATATGCGGAGCAAGAGGATGTATCCAGGCTTGTTTTGATCAGCTAGAAAAAACTGGGGTTATACCGAAATTCTATACCCCTTTTATAGTATGATTCTTAACTAAAGTTTTAAGATAGGAGGAAATTAAATGCTTAGAGCTGAAGATGTAAAGAATTTTGCAAGAGAGATAAGAGTAGATCTTATAGGGATAGCTGATATAGAGAGGTTTAATGACATTCCCCCAGAGCACAATCCACTTTCAATATTCCCTGAAACAAGGTCGGTAATAGTGATAGGGAGAAGGATACCGAGAGGAGCATTAAGGGGAATAGAGGAGGGAACTCAGTTTGCAAATTATTCCCTCTATGGACGAGACTGGCTAAATAATAGAATCCTGGCAATGAGCACCTTTAAAGTGTCTGAATTTCTGGAGGATAATGGGTGGGAAGCTGTACCAGTACCCAATCTCCCCCCTGAAGTTCCTCCTTCAGGAATCCCTGTAAGAGAGGGACAGCCGGCTCCTAATGTAATGATAGACATTGAAGATGCTGCAATAAAAGCTGGCTTAGGAGAGATTGGACATTGTGGATTTTTCCTGACACCTGAAT
>Ga0209508_1000928_pt1 | contig 25263 bp, 28 predicted proteins | sample AD_UKC129_MetaG_FD_184427 | JGI IMG/M metagenome (GOLD analysis project Ga0209508, IMG submission 184427) | Active sludge microbial communities of municipal wastewater-treating anaerobic digesters from Canada - AD_UKC129_MetaG (SPAdes) (version 2) | ecosystem: Engineered > Bioreactor > Anaerobic... | reverse complement strand
TGCAGTGTGTATTACGGGAGGAGAACCGCTTCTGTGGAAGGAGGAGCTCCTCCTTTTCCTTACTAAAGTTAAAGAGCAAGGATTTAAGGTTAAAGTGGACACTAATGGAAGCAGCTACTCTTCTTTTTTAGCTTTTAAAGAAATAGTGGACTTGTGGGGTATTGACTACAAAGTGCCTCTCCCTTTGTATCGTCTGGTGCAAGGAGAAAAAGAGATACAATCGGTTAGAGAAGTGGTGCAAGAAGCTTTGAAATTCCCGGAGAAAGTAGAGCTTAGAACCACCATTTTTCCTCCTTTTCACCGAAAGGAAATTCTTTTAGAAATGGCAGAAAATATAAAAAGTGCTCACGCCTGGTACTGGCAGAACTTTAACCCTTTTAAAACTTTAGACCCCCAAGCTCAAAAACTTGCTCCTTATCCTCTCTCTCTGCTTCAAAAGTGGCAAGAAGAAATCAATCAAGAGATGGGGAAGGACCTGGTAGTCATTCGCCCCTCATAATTTTTACTCCGCTCGAAGTGCCCAGACGGTTGGCCCCCGCCCTAATCATCTGCAAAGCTATTTCCCGGGAGTGGATACCACCTGCTGCTTTTACTCCCATACTCTCACCCACCACCTGTCGCATAAGCTCCACGTCTTCAACTGTGGCACCACCAGAACCAAAGCCAGTAGAAGTTTTTACAAAATGAGCTCCGGCAGCTTGAGCAATAAAACATCCTACCACTTTTTCTTCCGTAGATAGATAGCAATTTTCCAGAACCACTTTTATTATCCTCGGAGACATTTCCTCCACTACTCCCCGGATATCCTGATAAACTAACTTCCAATCGCCATTTTTGAGCGCTCCTAAGTTTATTACCATATCTGCTTCTCTCGCTCCCTCCTGGAAAGCTAATCGAGCTTCTCGAGCTTTTATTTCTGGCTTATTCTGTCCCAGAGGAAAACCCACTGCCACTCCCACCATTATTTTGGTGCCTTCAAGAAACTGAGCACAGGTAGGAACATAAAAAGGATTAACAATTACTTCCCAAAAACCCCACTCTTTAGCTTCCCTACACACATCTTCTACCTCTTTTAACGTAGCGTGGGGATTAAGTATGGTGCAGTCAATGTGGTGAGCTAAAAATTTCCGCAGCTCTTCTTCTTCCTGAGGAATGCTTTCCGGGGGAAATTCTTTTTTCTCTTTAATCTCCATCCCTAAATGGTCCTCCACCCTTTTTCTCCACTCCCTAATTTCTTCTATCCTCATTTTTATCTCCTTTTTAAACCATTTGTTACCAGTTGTTTATTCTATTTCCCTTTTTCTTCTTTGTAAATGATAAACCCTAGAAAACTAAAAAGGAGCAGACTATTTTAACCCGAGTTATAAAATTTTTACCAGAAAATTCTCCCTGCTCTTATAACACAATTATCCTGTAAACAACAATAAAGGGGTAAACCCCCTTATAACCCCCGGAAAAGCAAAACAACATTAAAAAAACAAATACAACCGAGGAAGGGTAAACACTTCCTTAGTGCCTACTGTTTTTCTTTTTCTGTCATGTCCGAAATTAGTAATCGGGCATCTGAGACTATCTATGGTGTAAACTAAAAGACAAAAAACCAACCTCAGTTGCAAATCTCTGCCCGAAAATGAGAATTCCCAAAATTAAAGTTCTGATATAGGCTGATTTCTGGAATTTATGATGCAAATTGGGTTAGTAAGTATATAGCATTCCTGCAAAATCTGTTAAATTGGAACCTGAGTGTTTCTATCAGGGGTCTAAAACTATAGAGAGACAAATTTCCCTATTACCTCCTGAAAAAAATCACAGAAAAACAGGAAAACATAAAGACCACTGAGGAAGGAAGAACTTTCCTCAATGGGGTGAACCCCTTATTACCCCTGGAAAGCAAAAAAAACACAAAAGATTAAAAAGTAAAAACTACTGGGGATAAAAATCCATCCCCAGAAAAATCTTTAGATTCCTGATTGAAAATTTCGGGAATGATAGAAGAGGAGTATGCCTGATTAAAGATTCCAGGAATAACAAAAAACGTCTTTTTCGATACTTGCAATTGACCCCTTAGAGAGAAGTAAATTACTAAGTAGATGGACATTACCACGAGTTTTTGCAGTCAACTATAGAACACAAAGAGAAAGGTTATTATTCTTCCCGAGAATTTATAAGTGGAGTTCCTATATCATTGGCAAGGCTTTGTCTTTTCATATAGCATGATGGTATCTTTTTTAATAAAAGATACCATCATGCTATATTGAGAAGCGTTTCCTAAACTTATGCTTTTATCTTACACCGCAGGCTGCTATAGTACTTGTTCTACTGATTTTACCTCGGGCACCTCTTCTTTTATGGCCTGTTCAATACCATCTTTAAGAGTAAACATAGCCATAGGGCAGGCACTGCACATACCTTTCAGCCTAACTTTTACCACTCCATCTTCTATATCAACGAGCTCTACATCTCCACCTTCAAACTGGAGATAACCTCTTACTTTTTCTAAAGCTTTTTCAACTTTTTCTCTCATCATTTCTTACCTCCTAAGTATAGTATCCTAATAGTAAACCACATTTCTATATTTTATTCCCCATTGGCTATTTCGGGATACAGAGGAAATCTCTGACATAGCTCTCTCACCTGATTCTTAACCTGATTGAGAATCTGGGGATCGTTTTTTCCCCGGAGGGCCTTATCTATGCACTCAGCGATGATTTCCATTTCTTTCTCTTTCATACCTCGCGTGGTACAAGCAGGAGTGCCGATTCTGATACCACTGGTTACGGTGGGCTTTTCCTCATCAAAAGGAATGGCATTTTTGTTCACTGTTATTCCCACTTCATCTAAAACTTTTTCAGCTTCTTTTCCCGTTATTCTCACCTCCCGCAAATCCACCAAGAGGAGATGGTTATCAGTTCCACCAGAAACCAGTCGGTATCCCCGAGCGCTCAGACTTTCTCCCAAAACTTTAGCATTTTTCACTACTTGTTTTTGGTAATCCACAAACTCAGGAGTCGAAGCTTCCCGGAGGGCTACTGCTTTAGCAGCAATGACATGAAGAAGAGGACCTCCCTGCGTCCCGGGAAATATAGCCCGGTCGATAGCGGAAGCAAATTCTTTCTGACAAAAAATCATTCCTCCCCGAGGACCTCGAAGAGTCTTGTGAGTGGTAGTGGTAACAAAATGAGCGCAAGGAATAGGACTGGGATGAACTCCTGCGGCTACCAATCCGGCAATATGAGCCATATCCACCATAAAATAAGCGCCTACCTCATCACAAATATGGCGCATCCTCTCAAAATCAATGAAACGAGGGTAAGCACTGGCTCCCGCCACTATTAAACGAGGCTTAACTTCCTTTGCCCGTTTTTCTAAAGCCGCATAATCTATGGTTTCAGTGGAAGGGTCTACTCCATAAGGCACAAAATTGTATAATATCCCGGAGAAATTTACCCGGCTTCCATGGGTGAGGTGTCCTCCATGAGACAAATCCATTCCCATCACTGTATCATTAGGCTTGAGAACGGCAAAATAAACTGCCATATTAGCTTGAGAACCAGAATGGGGTTGAACATTGGCATGTTCTGCTCCAAAAAGCTCTTTGGCTCTCTCTATAGCAAGGCTCTCCACTTCATCTACAAATTCACAACCCCCATAGTAGCGCCGGCGAGGATATCCTTCAGCATATTTATTGGTTAAAATAGAGCTTTGAGCTTGCATCACTGCTAAACTGGTAAAATTCTCCGAAGCAATTAATTCTAAATTATTTCTCTCTCGCTCTAATTCTTCTATTATCCAGTGATAAACTTCCGGATCTACTTCTTTTACTAGCTCCCACATAGCCTATCTTTTGACCCCCTGAAAAGAACCGTATTTTTTAAAATACTCTATTAAGCCCCCTTCTTTCAGGATATCCACCATAACCGGAGGTAGAGGTTGGGTTTTAATCTCTATTCCTCGAGAGTGGTCTACCACTTTTCCGGTAAGAAGGTCAACTTCTAATTCATCTCCATCTTCTATTGGGGAGGTATCACATTCTAAAGCCGCCAAACCACAATTAATAGCATTGCGGAAGAAAATACGGGCAAAAGACTGAGCGAGAACCCCCCGGATTCCTGCCGCAGAGAGCGCTCGAGGAGCCTGCTCCCGGGATGAACCACAACCAAAATTTCTCCCCGCCACTATAAAATCGCCCGGCTTTATTTTCTCATAAAAATGAGGGTCAACATCTTCCATCACGTGTTTAGCCAGTTCATTCATATCTAAGGTCTTAAATTTGTATTTTCCGGAGATAATATAATCAGTATTAATGTTATCTCCAAACTTATGAGCTCTACCTCGCAAAATCATTTTCTCTCACCTCAAATATTTTCTAGGATCGGTAATTTTACCCTCTAAGGCCGAAGCCGCCACTGTAGCTGGAGAAGCTAAATAAATGAAAGACCGAGCGTTGCCCATTCTTCCTTTAAAATTACGGTTAGCCGTAGAAATAACATTCCAGCCATCTCCTGGCACCCCCTGATGAGTTCCCACACAAGGGCCACACCCCGGGGTAACAAAAACTCCTCCAGCAAGGACAATTTTCTCTACCCATCCTCTTTTTATTGCTTCTATGAAAATCTCTCGAGAGGCAGGAGCAACAATTAATCGCACCCCCGGATGAACTTTTCTTCCCTCTAAAATACGAGCAGCCACTCCTATATCTTGTAGCCTTCCATTAGTGCAGGTTCCCAAAAAAGCTTCCTGAATGGGGACTTCTCCTATTTCTTCTATGGGCACTACATTATCTACCTGGTGAGGAAGAGCCACTTGAGGAGAAAGAGAAGAACAGTCTACCTCTATAATCTGAGAATATTGAGCATCAGAGTCCGGGAAAACTGGCTGAAACTCCCGATTAGTCCTCTCTCTCACCCATTTTATCGCTTTTTCATCGGGAACCATAAGACCAGCTTTCGCTCCCACTTCCACGGCCATATTAGAAATGGTAAAGCGTTCTTCTACTTCTAAATTTTCTATCACCGGTCCGTGAAACTCCAGAGCCTGATAAGTAGCTCCATCAGCTCCTAATTTACCAGCCAGATAAAGAATAACGTCTTTAGAAAATACCCCTGCCGGTAATTTACCTTTCAAGTTTAAGCGAATAGTTTCTGGAACTTTAAACCACAATTCTCCCGAGAGCATCACTACTGCTAACTCTGTACTTCCCACCCCGGTAGAAAAAGCACCAATCGCTCCATAAGTGCAAGTATGGGAATCAGCTCCCACCACTAAATCTCCTGGCACCACCAACCCCCGGGATACCATCAACTCATGACATACTCCTTCTCCTATTTCCATAAGCTGCACTCCAAATTTCCGGGAAAAATTACGCATCAAGTCATGAAGCCGAGAAACTGACTCTAAAGGACTGGGAGCATTGTGGTCTAAAACCAAAATTATTTTCTCCGGGTCAAAAACTTTCTCTCCCTTCATCTCTTCAAAAGATTGGATAGCTAAGGGACTAGTCCCATCTTGCCCCATAGCCCTATCTACCCGAGCTATAACCAGGTCTCCTGCTTTAACCGGAAAACCAACTTTATTCTCCAGTATTTTCTCTGCCATAGTTTTTCCCATAGTATCGCTCCTTATCTAACCCTTTTTTACATTTTCTCATAATACAGTAAGGTTTTTAAAAAAGCAATGGGATGAATTACCTGAGATAGGACATGACTGCATTTGCGACGCCCGGTTGGGACAACAATAGCTAACCCCACACCAAGAAAATAAAAGATGAGGATATCTCCTGCAATGTAGAGTTCACAAATGTAGAAACTTTGAAGATGGGTTTAATTCCCAGAGAGCGGCCTGAATTTACACAAGAATTAGCTGTAACCCCAAACCCCGTATTACATCTTGATAATAAGGATCCAGGTTAGAATCAGTAATGATTAAGTCGAAATCTGAAAGGTCAGCAAAATAGGCAATCTTGACTTTACCAAATTTGGAAGAATCCGAGAGTAAAATCTTGGTGTCTGAGGATTTCATCGCAGCTTTTTTGGTTTCCACCTCGTAATGGTTAGCACAAGTTACCCCTAATTTTTCATCAACACCTGCTGCTGAAATAAAAGCCTTATTAATTCGCATTTTTTTTATAAGCTCAACCCCTTCTGGACTTTCAAACATCAGGGTATTCCTGTGAAAACGGCCCCCCGTAAGTGTAATCTCCCAGTTTTCATTTCCATACACTTTGAACAGGATGTTAAGGGTAAAACAAATAATAGTAAGAGGAAGGGAAGAGGGAATAAACTGCGGTAATTGTTCAGTAGTACTGCCGACATCTATGGCAATAGTATCATTGGCTTCTATTAAAGAAGCAGCTTTCCGGCAAACTCTTATTTTTTCCTGAATCATCTGAGACCCGGCAGCAGAAAAGAAATAATGTTCTTCTCCCAAATCCGAAGAGGAGTTCCGCTTAAGCACTGCTCCCCCTGGTATAAGGTCAGCAATATTTGCTTGTGCTAGCGAGTCTAGATCCCGGCGAACAGTCATTTCTGAAACCCCTAATTTTAGGGAAAGCTCCCGGATACGGACAATCCCTTGCAGGGAAAGAATATTAGCAATATAGTTAATTCTTTCTTCTTTTTTCATCTAATCTCCAAAAAACAAATTTAATCACTAAATTATACTATAATCACTGCATTTAAGAAATCCGCTTACTGTGAGTATATATTTATTAGGATGCTGCTCGTTTTCGCCAGAGACTGTTATCAATACAAAATTCTAGAGAAAGTTAATCCCTTAATATTAGCAGCATTAGCCTCATCAGTGTCAATATGAAAAGCTAACTTAGATTTATCAGAAACTCTAACGATAACATCTTTGAAGATTACTCCATTTCTTCCTCTAGTCTCAATCCTTACTCGATCGCCATTTTTAACTCTATATTTTTCTGCATCCCGAGGGGTCATATGAACGTGTCGGGCAGCACGTATAGCTCCTTCGCTAAGAGTTAAGGAACCTTTTGGCCCAACCAGAGTAATCGGTTGGGAACCAGCTATGTCTCCCGACAAACGAGTAGGAATAGAATCCAAACCCAAAAGAAAGGCATCGGTCATTGCTAACTCTATCTGAGTATATTCTCTTAATGGGCCTACAACACGCACCCCTTCAATAACCTTCATCCTGGGGCTAATTATAATTACTTTCTCCTCGCTAGCAAATTCACCAGGTTGTGATATATCTCGAACTTTAGTCAATTGGTAATTTTTTCCGTATAAAGTATCTAAAGCAGCTCGGGTCAGGTGAACATGTCGACGAGAAATTTCAACTGGTATAGAATATTCCCCCTCGAGAATAGACTCACCCTCCACAACATATTTATAAACAACCTCACTTATAATCTCCGATAACATTTGGTCGCTTATAAGCCCGCTTTCACTCATGACTTTCTTCCCTTTTAATTTTGCCCAGTTACAATTTTTATACTAGCACTAGTTCCAAGCCTCGTAGCACCAGCTAACACCATAGCTTTTGCATCTTCAAAGCTACGAATGCCTCCTGCGGCTTTTATTCCCATCTTAGGGCCAATTACTCTCCTCATTAAAGCCACATCATGAACAGTAGCTCCTCCGCCAGCAAAGCCAGTGGAAGTCTTTACAAAGTCATATCCCACCTTTTTAGCTAACTGACAAACAGTAATTTTTTCATCATCGGTTAAAAGAAAAGCTTCAATAATCGCTTTAGTAATTGTTGTAGAGTGGCAAGCTCTCTTAACGGCTCGCAGGTCCTCTTCCACTACCTTAAGATTACCTGATTTAAGCGCACCGACATTGATTACCATATCGATTTCCTGCGCACCATCTTCAATAGCTTGCCGAGTCTCAAATGCTTTCGTAGGTGGAACATTAGCCCCGTGTGGAAACCCCACAACCGTACATACTTTAACTTTTGTTCCTCTCAATTTTCTGGCACAATAGCTCACCCAAAAAGGCTGCACACAAACCGAACAAAAAGAATATTGAATAGCTTCTTGACAGAGCTGCTCAATCTGAGCTTGAGTAGCATCAGGCTTCAACAAGGTGTGGTCAATATACGATGCTAAACCCGCCGGGGTAATGCATTCGCAACTCCCATGCTCCTGTTGGGTAACTACACTTCTGGCTTTTTGACTCACAACGGTAGACCCCCTTTCACTATATCCCATCCCACTCAGTCTATTCTATTCATCACTTTTTGAGTAATTTTATCAATAAGATTTTCTTGATCCATAATAGGCTTCTAACATTAATTTTATAAATATTTTTTTTCAATATCCATCATTTTGTTGATCCGTTTCCAATGCCTTCCACCAGCAAACTTTGTCTCTAACCAAACTTTAACCATTTCATATAATTCTTCAATCGGATGCAATGGACCACCAAGAGTAAGAACATTAGTATTATTATGTTTCCTACTATTTACAGCAGTTTTGAGGTCATAACAAAGTGCCGTCCGTATTCCCCTGATTTTATTGCATACCATGGAAGAACCTATCCCTGCTCCATCGAGCATAATTCCCCTTTCACAATCACCAGACTTAACTTTCAAAGCTACTTTTAAAGCAAAATCAGGATAATCAACACTATTAGTATCATAGGTACCAACATCAGTTACTCGATATCCCGATTCTTGCAAAAAAATTTTTAACCTCTCCTTGGCTTCATATCCCCCATGGTCAGACCCTATAGCAATTCTTAGAACTTTATCATTGGTATTGGTTTGAGAATTTGTCATCTGGTTTAAGGTGGTTGACGAATATAGCCCACTCACCACATTATCAATGATCCGGATCGAGCCTTGAGAATCTTCATGCTTCATCTTTCTTTTCCTCCATTAATCTAACTTCATCAACAATTCCCACAATTAATGAACGAATAGGTGCAAAAGAATCTCCAACAACAATACGGGCTGAGTTACCTTCGTCCATAACCAAAACTATATCACCAATACCAGCCTGAACAGTATCAAGCACTAACAAAACTTTACCTTCTGGTTTTCCGTCAGCATCAACTGGTTGAACAAGCAATAATTTAAAACCCTTAAAGACATTCAATTTTATGGTTGAAACTACATGGCCAATTACCTTAGCTAAAATCATCTATTTATTCTCCACATACAAATCATCGACAATCCCCATAACCGTCAAGTCAGAAGGGTTAAACCAATTAGCCAGCCCTAAGGCCGCTTCTCTGCCTCCTTCGTAAAAAACGATATCATTCAATCCAGCCTGGACCGTATCACAGGCCACAACTGGGTTCCCATCATCCTTCAGGTTCTCATCTAAAGGCTGAATTAATAACAATTTCACTCCGATAAATGAATCTACCTTTTGGCTACAAACTACCGTTCCAATAACTTTTCCCAATTTCATCTCTTAGCCTGCTCCCTGCATTTAAACAATCCTGAAATAATCAACTAAAATGCAACGTCGCTCGCGGGTAAATGTTCTCGCCCTAGTTAAACCCTCACCGGTCGGGCTGGCGATAGTAAACGATGCAAAGCCAGCTCCTCCATATCCCAATCCGCAATAGCTAGGTCCATTTTTAACGAATATTGAGCAATTCATAAGTTTAGCCATCTGAGTAAGATGACTAACATCCTTAGAATGCATAATGGCAGTATGGCGAAACCCATGTTCACATTGTACAGCAAAATCAATCGCCTCTTCTACGTTAGAAAATCTAACCAATGGTATAACCGGCATAAGCTGCTCCGTCCACACCAGCGGATGGTCTGGCCCAACTTCACATAACAATAATCTAACATCCTCAGAAAGGTTCAATCCGATTTCCTTGGCAATTAGGCTGGCGTTTTTCCCTACAAACTTTTTATTTGGCGCACCTTCTTTACCCGGACCTCCCGGCACTTCAATTATCAGTTCAGTTAGTTTATTTACTTGATTCCTCTCGAGTTCATAGGCTCCATTTTTTTTCATTTCCTCTTTCAGTTTATCAGCAATACTTGATACAGCTAGGATCTCCTTTTCACAGATACAGATAATGTTATTATCAAAGCTTGCTCCTCTAACGATGTCTTTTCCTGCTTTAGCGATATCTGCAGTTTCATCTACTACACAAGGAGGATTACCCGGACCCGCAGCGATAACTTTTTTCCCACTATTCATAGCAACTTTTACTACTCCCGGACCACCGGTTACCACTAAAAGCTTGACTTTCGGGTGTTTCATCATTAACTGAGCAGTTTCTATAGTAGGATTTTTCATAGCACAAACGACATTATTTGGTCCTCCAGCTTTCACAATGGCCTGGTTAAGGAGTGACACTGCCATGCAGGAACTTTTCTTAGCCTGGGGATGGGGATGGAAGACCACCGTATTCCCGCCAGCAACCATACTAATAGTATTATTAACCACGGTAGTGGTAGGATTGGTAGAGGGAATGATTGCCCCAATTACCCCATAAGGTGCTCTCTCAACCAGGGTCATACCATGGTCATCGGTATAGGCAGTTGGTTCCAAATCTTCTATACCAGGCGTTTTGAGAGCGGCCAGTTTATGTTTTTCAATTTTATCCTCTACTCGACCAAAAGTTGTCTCTTCAACTGCCATTTTAGAAAGAAATTCCAGGTTAGACATTACTGTTTTGCGGATTTGACGGATCATTTCTTTGCGATGCTCAAGACTGAGTTTATGGAGTTCGAGGTAAGCTTTCTCAGCAGCATCAATAGCCGATTCGATATTAGTAAATAATCCGGATGACTCTCCCCCCTCAATTTCATCCGCTTTAGATAAACTAACATCACTTTCATTTCCCATTTGCTTTACTATCTTCTCAACAATCAGTCTTATTTCCGTTTCGCTTATTCCCATAACTTCCATATTAATGACCATCCATAATTTTCAAGTTTAACAAAATGTTTCCCCCACATCTTGAGTTTCAACCCTCCCTGCATTACAAACTTTTTACAGAACAAAGTAATTTCTTATATCTGGATGAGGATTAGGTATGATAACTTCCTTGCACAATAACCCTTTATTTTTAATTGCCTCAACTGCAGCGTGGACTGCAGCTTCAACTTCATAAACATTACCAACCATCTTTAGGTATGACTTTCCACCCATACCCGCAGCTAAACGAATCTCGTTAATTAAAATATCGGCAGTTTTAGCAGCAGTGTCAGCGGCACTGATACTAGCTGTAACCGAAAAAGACTCCACCATAGCAATTGCATCCCATACTTCACATTCGACGGTTCCAATAATAGCAGGTATGATTTGAGGATGTAAATTTGGGATAAATAGTTCATCCACAACACATCCTTCGCCGATCTCTTTACCTTTAGAGAGAGACGAATCCACCGCTGCCACTTCGCCGGTAATAAGAATCACAAATTTTCCCGGACATACGGTCTTAGCATCAACAATCTGGACAGGTCCAGCTTTTACCATTCCATCCAATGCTTGTAAGCCAACAGCAATACTATTTAGTTCTAATGCTGCCAGAGTAATGATTTCCATAATATTTTTAGCTCTCTCTCTTTATAATAATTCTCTCTTGGTCCACAAAGCTAACCCGACCTTTAATGCTAGCGTGCACTTTCGCACCCAGTTTTCCCTCCGGGATATCAGCCAACAAATCTCCCTCCTTGACTTCATCTCCTGCTCTTACAACCGGAACTGCTGGCAATCCAATATGCTGCTTCAATAAAATTTCCACTTTTGAAGGATTGGTTTCTACAATACTCGATACTTTTCGGTCATATTTTCCAACCTGTAATCTATTCTTGATTCTTGAGGTCGGTATTTTCCGATTCAGCAAATCGTTCCCTCGAGCTGTTACTTTCTTATTATCAAACTGGGGATGATAGTTAGATTCCAGCAAACTATTTTTAATGGCATGATTTACCATTCGAGGAGAAAGTCCCATAGGACAGGCATACACCTCACATAGGCCGCATTCGCTACATAGAAAAGCACTTTCAATTACCTCAGGAGGCGTGCTCAAACCAAAGTTGATACTTCTCATAATTTTATGAGGATAGAGCTCATGCCCTAAAAGGTAGCGAGGACATAACTCCGTACAATAAGTACATTGACAACAAGCCACTTTACTCTGTTTAATAACCCAGAGCATAGACATGCTCTTTTTCTGAATCAGAACATGGTCAGAGGGAAGAACGATTATGCCAGTCATTGTCTTGGCTACAGGAGCATTGAGGTCTCGCTCGACATTGCCCATCATAGGGCCACCCACGATTACCTGCGGGTCATCAACTACGCTACCCCCACAAGCATCAATTACGTCTTGAATGGATACCCCAATATGGGCAATTACCACTGAGGGATTTTTTACCTTTCCGGTGCAGGTTAAGGTACGTCGAGTAACCGGCTCCCCCAGGGAAGCTTGGTAAACATTCCTAAGAGTTTCAACGTTACTCACCATACAACCCACGGACAAAGGTAACTCACCCGGGGGAACGACTTTTCCCGTTACCGAGTTCACTAATATTAGCTCATCTCCAGCCGGATAAAAATCATCAAGTAAAGCGAGGAAAAGATTTTTACGACCTTCTATAATTTTCTCCATACTGGATACCACATCAGCATTCTTCCTTTTTATAGCGATTACCCCTTTTCGCACTCCACAGCTTTTCCTGTTTCTTCATTAAATTCGACAATAACTACCTTAGCTCCCTCTTTTGCACAACCTTTGCAGAAAGCCTCACCAAGTCCTTGGCCTCCCCCCAGTAACTATTACAACTTTATCTTTTAACCTCATTAACTTTTCCTCCTATACCCCCTTTACTACCACTAAGTCAATTCAGGATTTGCCTCAAACGCTTTTAGAACAAAACAGACTGAGCAGGATACTACATTACGATAGCAGGAAACAAAATAAATTTTGAATTATCATTAAAAACTCTTCCTTGTCACTCATTTGTTATCTTTTTAACAACTTTATCCTAATTTTAAATATTAAAAACTTTTTATGAATGAAATTTATCATTACATTGGCAATAATAAAACTTGGAATTCAATTTGTCAAGCTTTTTGAGGTTGTGAGACTGGAACACGTAAGGAAGATGGTATCCCCCTGGTAGGTATTAAAGTTCTTAGAGAAATAGGAAAAAGATTATCGTTAGACTTTATAAGAAATAATCTTAAATACTGAAAAAAAGAAGAAAGGAGTGAAAGATATATGCATCTCGTATTATGATTAAGGTGAACCCCATTGTCAAGACAGAAAAGGCTCTATATCAACCTGTGTGGAAATATTCTCTTCTTGGTATGAATCTCAGTAACATCTTTCTCCAGTAAACCTCTACATTCCCTAAACCCCAATATCCTCTGTAGCATCTTAATCTTAGTATTACAACATTTTAGTATAGCCATTGGTAGTTCCATTATGGAAATAATTTAAAATAGACCCTTTCTATCTCTTTAGAGTGTTTCCCCACCTAACTGATTAATTTAGCATCGGAGCTACTTTAAGATTAATTTACTAAGAGCTCAAAGAACAAAACTACGGCAAATTTAGAGGAATATAATCTCTTTCAGGCAAAAAACTTATCCTGCAGAGGAGTTAGCCTTCTCAGGGAAAAGAGAATGATGCAGGCTATATCGTTCATCTTCTAAGATAATTTGTTTTCCCATTCGCAGTCGACAATTTATAATTACCGGAGCTAAAAGGTTAACTTTAATATCTTCTGGCGATTGAATATTCATAATAGCTAAAACTATAACTTCCTCTTCTTTAACTATTCCTAGAGCCTGACATTCAGAAGAAGGAATATCTACTTCATAGTTAGGAAAATAGAGGAAGGGGTCGCAAACAGCAAAAATCACATCCCTTTCTTCTACACTCTGTAACCAAAAGAAACCTTCTTCTTCTAAAAGAAGAAATTGCCTCAGGTTTTCAAAACCGGGTAGCCCCCAGGGGAAGAGAATGAATTTATTCTCTTCCACTTCTATCTCACCAAAATAACGAGTCGGCACTTTCATTTCTTTTTCCTCATTGAAGAAAGTCCAAAAGAGTGGGTTGAAGCACCCGAGCAGTGGCAGAGAGCGCCATTTGATAAACACTCTGATGCTCTTGCAGTTGCATCAAAACTTCTGCCACATCAATATCTTCATTCAGGGAAAGTAAATTTTTGAAGTTAACAGAGAACCCCTCAAACCGATTTAAAGAGTTTTCCAGGCGCAAAGTACGTGCTCCCACTTGAGAGCGAACAGCTAACAAATGATTGAGAGCTTCATCCAGATTTTCCAAATCCTCTCCCGAAAGCTTGGATACCTCATTATTTCGGAGGTCTTTTATTATATCTTCTACGACCTTAAACACTCCCTCAGCCTCTTGAGAATTCAAGATATTCCCACCATTACCAATTATTCCCCAATCCTGAAGAGGAGTTCCTCCCAAAACAAGAGGATCGGCGGTACGAGAGCGGAGAACAAGACGACCTCCATCGGAGTAGGCATAAACCTCAGAATTCAAACTGGTGTTACCATTAATGAGATTTACTAAATCTGATAAACTGGTTATGCTAGAATCTATATTAACTGTTTCCCCGTTGATGGTAAAAGAACTACCATTGTAGCTACTAAAGTCAACAGAGGTCATGTTATTAGATAAAGCCTCCAATAACCCTTCAGTTTCTCGAGGATGTAAGATATTCCCACCATTACCAATTATGCCCCAAGCCTGAAGAGAAGTTCCAGTAACGTCCGCCAAAACAAGAGGATCGGCGGTACGAGAGCGAAGAATGAGACGACCTCCATCGGAGAGAGCATAGACTTCCGACTTCAAATTGGGGTTATTATTAATACTATTCACTAAATCCGATAAGCTAGTTATAGTATTAGAATCTATGTAAACTGTTTTTCCGTTGATGGTAAAAGAGTTACCATCGTAGTTACTAAAGTTAACAGAGGTCATATCATCAGATGAAGCCTCAAAACCCCGGAAGAAAACCTCATCTCCCGGAAACCCGATAGCCAAAGTGGTATTATTTTCTATCTCTAACACTATAGAGCCATTATCTCCATTATAAGAAATTACGCCCTCTTCCCGAGAAAAAGAAACAGTAAGAGTTTGCGTACCAGAGAAAAGTTGTCTTCCCGCATAAGAAGTATTTGCCGTCCCTATTATTTCTTCTAAATATGCTTCGATTTCAGTCGCTATCATTCCTCGGTCTTCAGCATTTAAAGTACCATTAGCTCCCTGTAAAACCAGAGTCCTTACTTTCCCCAACACCCCGGAAACGGATTTCAAGCTTTCATCTACCAGGTTCAGCCAGTTAATTCCATCTTCTACGTTAGAAGTATATTGATCCAGTTTTTCAATAGAAGTGCGCAAGCTCAATACCTGATTAAAACGCACTGGGTCATCAGAAGGACGACTAATTGCTTTTCCTGAGGTAAGCATATCTTGAGTGCGAAGCACCCGGCTTAAAATATTATTCAAGTTCTGCATAGAGCGGTCAGTGAGGATTTTCTGAGTTACTCGCATTTTTCCCTCCTATTTTATTTTATTTACCAAGGTATCAAGCATCTCATCCACTGTTCTAGTCAAAACAGAGGCAGCTTCATAAGCATGTTGATATTTTATCAAATTGGTCATCTCTTCATCTAAAGAAACTCCTGAAACCGCTTCTTTACGCATATCCAACTGATCTATAAGTAAATTCTGGTTAGTCAGAATACGGCTGGATTCTTCTTTTTCTACTCCCAGCCGAGAAACCACTCCTCGATAATAGTCATCCGGAGTGGAGCCATTTATTATAGCTTCATCTCGCAGGCGAGCAACAGCCAAAGCATTTTCCCCATCTCCAGGAGCACCGGTTGAAGAAGCAGCAATTTTATTGGGGTCAGCATCAATGGAAGAGTCAAGAGCAATGGTAGCTGCATCCGAACCAATAAAAAAATCTCCTCCTTTTACTGGTGGTTCTTCCAGAGTATAGCCCTGCTTGTGTGCCATATTTACCGCACTAATAATTCCCCCAGCCAAATCATTCAAATAATCTTTGTAATCCTCTATTACCTCGTCACGGAGATAAAAAAGAGCTTTCAGTTCTCCATTTTGATAATCTAAATTAATTTGTTCTTCTCCTTGGAATTTAACTTCCCAAAAACCGGTAGTAGCATTAGCTTCTACTTCTAAAAATCTCTTTTCCTTATCACTCACTAATATTCTACCCTGAAGAATTAAACTATAAGTTCCATTAGAATTTTCACTCACTTGGAAGTCTAAAACATTGGAAAGCTTATCCACCAGAACATCTAGCTGGTCTTTATAATCGTTGGCGTTTCCTCCTCCTAAACTCAACCGCACAATTTGTTGATTTAAATCATAAATTTGCTGAACGTAATTATTTACTTCATCTACCTTTATAGCTACTTTTTCGTTTAGTTGTTGTTGCTGAGTAGCAAACTGATTATAAGTATGATTAAAAGCTGTACTCAAAAGATTTGCAGTTTCAGCTACTAAAGCTCGAGCAGCCTGAGATTCGGGAGACTTGGCTAACTCCTGCCAGGTATTCCAAAAACGGTCAAAAATCTCTGATAGAGCTCCTTCTTGCGGCTCTCCAAAAATCACTTCAATCTGTGCTAAACCATCATCTACGGTCTTCCAATAAGAACCAATACGAGATTCCTGCCGAATTTGCAAATCTATAAACTTATCTCGTAAACGTTGAACCTCAGTTATTGAAACTCCAGCACCTAAATTGCGTAAATGAGGAAGAACAAAAAGACCCCCTGAAGAAACTGTTTCTTGAGTAAACTTAGGTGATTGGCGAGTATAACCTACGGTATTAGAATTAGCAATATTGTGGCCGGTAACATCCATAGCCGCCTGTTGAGCTTGGAGAGCTTTTTTAGCTATTTCTAGTCCAAAAAAGGCATTACTCATTTCTTTCCCCTTCCATTTTTTATTATATTATCCCGTTAATTAAAATCCCTTTACTTTCTCTGGCTGATTTTTCTTCTTCTTTTCCCAGTGGAGAATAAAATTTATTTTTCTCTTCTCCCATCAAAAGAGAAAAAACTACATCAATATAGTGTAGAGTATCATTAATCAATATGGCATTCTGTAAATTAATTTCCTGTAGTGTTTTTAGTACTCTCTTCAATTCTATTTGAATTTCACTGAACTTCAGAGCCAGATCAGGAGGAGAAAGCTCAATTATCCGGCTTAAAGCCAACTCTCCAGGTTCTAAGTTACATTGTTCCACCATATTTTTCCAAACATCGCTCAGCTGTTTTTCCGTATCCCGTACCTGGGTAACCAGATCCATTTCTCTCTCCAGAAGAGGAACCAATTCTTCTATGTGGTTTTTCAAAAGCAAATCTTTCTTCTCTTCGGCTGCTTGCAAAAGCTCATTCTGTAGCTGCAACTCCTTTCCCAAAACCATCAAAAGGTGAGAGAGAAAATCATTCAAAGCTATCAAATATCTTGCCCTCCCTCAATGAAAAAATCAGCAATTTCCCGAGCAAACATCTTCTCTGCAACTTCCCTACCCCGAACTTCGTATTCTCCTTTCTCTATTCTGGCTCTTAACTCTTGAACTATGTCAGCTCTTACATCAGGAATCTTCTTATACTGTTGCTGCAGTTTTACCATTTCCTGACCAGCATTAGAAAGAAAAACCTTGTCTCCTTCTCCCTCTTCTTTTTTTTTGGGAGAAGAGCTAACTTTTTTACTCTCTTTAGCCTTGTCTACATAAATCCTTAAAATACTCTCCATCTGGTTGGAGGAAATTTTCATTTCTCTCACTTCCTTTACACCTACTCACTATATTATATCGGACAAATTTCTGATTTCTTTAGCCTTCTTTTTTCTTTTTTTCTATAGCATCCTTAAAATAAAAATTGGGGGAACGAGAAGATGACTTATCTTCATCAGGAGAGAGAATAGCAGCAAGCTTTTTTCTGCAATCCTCACAAAATCTCCCCGTGGTAATGGGCTTACCACATCGCTCACAGACAAGAAGAGCAGATCCCTCTTCTCCTTCTATTTCAGCCAATTGCAGTCTCCCTTCCCGGATAAAATCTAAAATTACTTTTTTATCTACCCCGGTCCCCTCGCTTATCTCTTCCAACTTCTTTTCTGGATAGCGTTTCAAGAAATCCCTAACCTTTTGAAATTCTTCCTCTTCTTTTTCCATACAAGCAGGGCAAACATTTTTATCTACCACTTTATTAAACAAATTACCGCACCTTTTACATTTAGCTAAACTCACCTTTATTTTCCTCCACCAATCTTCTATAAAGCATATCAGATAATCCCCAACCCCCACTTTCCTCCACCTTTTTAGTAACTTCATCCACCCACATCTCTCTAAACCAGGCTTCCTCCTGGCTGAAAAAAGGAGAGGAAGAAGAGACAAAAAGAGGTTGAAAAGCTTTTTTGAAAACAAACCCCAGGAAGAAAGCTTCAAAATCCTGGCAGGCTTTTTTCACCGATTGAGGAGATGGTTCTTGAGGTTTCAGAGAAATGGTTAAATCTTTATTTTCTATACGCATAAGCTACCCTCTCTATTTTTTAAAAATATATCATAATTAACTCACAATGCAAGCACCAAAAAACTAAAATCTTTTTCAGGAAATCATTATCCAAAGTCTACTCTATAATTAACTCCCCCTGTAAAGCTCCAGCCTTTTTGATAGCCTGCAAAATAGCAACCAGGTCTCGAGGAGTAACTCCTAAAGCATTTAGAGCTTTAACTAAATCATCTATGGTGTTTCCTGATTCTACTCTAAAAAGACGAGCAGGCTCTTCCTCCACCTTGATTTCTTGTTGAGGAACCACTACAGTTTCTCCTGAAGAAAAAGGAGGAGGCTGAGAAACCTGATACTCAGTTGTAATAGTTACAGTTAAATTACCATGAGAAAGAGCTACCGGTAATATCCGGACATTCCCTCCAATTACTACTGTTCCTGTCCTCTCATTTATCACTACCCGAGCAGAGACATCAGGTTCTACCGGGATTTCTCCCACCAAAGCTATCAATCGAGAAACCTGGTGTTGATAATGTTCAGGAATGGTTACTTCTACTCGATTGGCATCCAATGCTTGAGCTTTTCCTCCTCCCAATTCCTCATTAATAGCCTGAACAATCCGAGAAGCAGTCACAAAATCTGGCTCTCGCAAGAGAAGAGTGAAAACCCCTCTCACCTCATCGACAAAATTAGTCTCTACTGTCCTTTCCACTATCCCTCCCCCAGGAATCATGCCCACCGTAGGATGATTTTGCTGCACCACATTGCCTCCCCCTCCTCCCACATTGAATCCTCCAATAGAGAGGGGACCTTGAGCTACAGCATACACTTTCCCGTCTACTGCCTTTAAAGGAGTGAGAAGTAATACTCCCCCTTGCAAAGTCTTAGCATCTCCTAAAGAAGAAACGGTAACATCTATTTGCTCCCCCTCTTGAACAAAAGGAGGTAGTTCAGCAGTAACTATCACTGAAGCTACATTCCTGGAGCGTACCGCCTGAGAATCTACAGATATACCCATTTTCTCCAGCATGTTAGCCAGAGCCTGATTGGTAAAGAGACTGTTCCTGCTATCTCCGCTTCCTGCCAGACCTACCACCAATCCATATCCCACTAATTGATTACCTCTTACTCCTTCCACCTCGGTAATATCTTTTATCCTCACTGTTTCTCCTCTAACCGGAGAAACAGCTAAAAAAATTACTAGAACTAAACAAAATAAAATTAAGCTTTCTTTTATTTTCACCTCTACCACCTATTAAAAAAGAATATCCATAACTGAACCAAAAATACCCTCTAAAAGACCTATTAAACCACTTTTCTTTTCTGGTTTGAGAGTTCCATCTAATTTTATAACTGCATCTACTACCTGGGTAGAATAAACACTATTATCTGCTCCTATGTAGCGAGGATTTACTATCCCTTCAATACTTAAAGTTTCCCTTTCCTTGTTTAGGTAGACATCTTTGCTTCCGGCAATCCGTAGATTTCCTCCCTCCAGTACTTCTGTAACCTGACAGGTAATAGTGCCAGAAAGGCTGATATCGCGTCCATAATCTCTACTTCCTCCTCGAGAATTGCTACTTTCTAATGTCGCTGGAGGAACAAAATCAAAAATACCTTGCCCCGCTTTAAGGCCAATGGAAGTTTGCTTATTATTGGTGGAGGAAGCACTGTTTTTACCACTTGTATCTTCATTTATAATGACTGTTATAGTATCTCCCACTTGAGAAGCTCGGTAATCAGAATAAGGGTCGGAAAACCATCCTTCATCCTGCCATAGAGACTCCCCTCTCGCTCCTTCAGGAAAAAGGAAAAGAGAAACAAAGACCAACATAAAAAGTATAATCACTGTTCTCTTCATTTCACCACCACCTCTACCATCCTCTCCCCTATAACTTCTGCTTCAAATCTTTTCTTAGAATCGGGATTTTCTACCACAATTACATCCCCCATGCTACCCTCTCCTCGTGCTTTTCCGGTCCCAGTAACTACAATACCACCATATTTTGCCACCATGGTGACTAAATCTCCTCGCTTAATAAGAGTTTCCTCCTGGAGAGAAGAAGGAATTAAAATTGCCCCAGCAGGAATTTCCCTTTTTGTTTCCTTCCCTTCCACTTCTTCTATGTTAGAAAAGGCTTTTTCGTTGCGGTAATCTAAAACTTCCAGACTGGAATAAATCTGGTCTTTACTTATAACTTCTCCCCGGGAAAGCTTGTTTTTAGCTCTTACCACTTCCCGATAAACCTGAATATCAAAACGAAGAGGAAGAGTCTTTTCTACTCTCCCGTTCTGGCGAATTTCCAGAGTTCCATTCCCTACCCCCCAGGGTTTTAGAGAAGAAGGAGAGGAAAAAATTATATTTATTTCTCCATCAGGAGGAATTATCACTTCCCCGGGAGAGGAAAGATTAACTTCTATTTTCTGAGCAAAAGGAAAAATTTCCGATAGTTGCTCCCGTATTTTCCTTTCTAACTCATCTCTGGTTATCAACTCCCCTTTGACTATCACTCTACAGGTCGGAGCTCCAGAAAAATAGATATAATCCAACTGGGACACTTTTTGAGCTACTACCCGCTCGTATATTTCTTCTGGCTTTATCTCTCGCTCTTCCCCCGGAGGAGGCAAATACCCCAGGTCTAAATTCTCCAATCGTTCCTGCCACTCCCGTTCGGGATAGGAAATTTCTGCTATTTTCCCGAGAGTTATGCTTTCCGCTGAAACTTCTACTTTTTCTTTCAGATTGACTTCCAGCGTGAGAGCCTTTACCTCCTCTACAGAGATCAAACAAATAAAGGTCAAAAGCCATAAAAAACAATACTCAACAATTTTTTTTCTCATTCTTCCTTATCCCTCAACACCAAGTGTTTCCCCCAGCATAATTATTCCAGATTTTTATCTATTCTACCTTCTTTCCCTTATACTAAGGGCGAAAGCATCCCCTCAGTATATTTTATGCTTTTTACGTTTTTAATCTTTTTCTTTTTCATCTTGCGCCGCAGGTTTACCTTTTTATTCCTCATTAGCATTTTGTTTGTTTCCACCTTTTATTTATCTCTTTATTTTTAGGGAGTTATAAGGGGGCAGCGCCCCACTGAGGAAGATGCTTTTCTTCTTCCTCAGTTATTCTTTACCGTTTTAAATTATTAGCAATACTCATCATCTCATCAGCAGTCGTTATAGCTTTGGAGTTTATTTCATAAGCGCGTTGAGCGGTGATCATCTTTACCATTTCTTCTACTATTTGAACATTGGAGGTTTCCAGAAAACCCTGAGCTAAAGTTCCAAAACCCTCTAAACCAGGAGTACCAATCTGAGGTTCTCCCGAAGAAGCAGTGGCTAAATACAAGTTTCTTCCCATACTTAAAAGACCAGCAGGGTTAATAAACCGTGCCAGCTCTATTACTCCCACTTCTTGGGGTTCCATTTCCCCTGGCATTTTGACCGTCACTGTTCCATCTTGAGCAATAGTAACCGATTCTGCCCCCTCAGGAATGGTAATAGGAGGCTCAAGAGGAAAACCATCACTGGTCACCATTCTCCCTTGAGCGTCTAACTTAAAAGAACCATCTCGGGTATAAGCTATCGTTCCATCAGGCGTCAAAATTTGAAAAAAACCATCTCCTTCAATTACTACATCTAAGGGGTTAGAAGTCTCATAAATATTTCCCTGAGAAAACATTTTCTGCACTGCTCCTGGCCTTACTCCCAAACCTATTTCAATTCCGGAGGGAACTTGAGTATCAGCAGAAGTAGGAGTTCCTTTCACTCTTACCACCTGATACATTAAATCTTGAAAATCAACTCTGCTTTTTTTAAAACCAGTGGTATTTACGTTAGCTAAGTTATTAGCAATAACATCCATATCCATCTGCTTAGCTTGCATTCCCGTTGCCGCTGTCCAAAGAGCTCTAATCATTAAAATCCTTCCTTTCTCGGGCTCCCCGCAGGACCAGCCCTAAATTTTTAAAGTTGAGTAATATTGTTAACCGCTTTTTGCAAAGCCTCATCTTGGCTAACCAACATACGCTGAGCAATTTCATATTCCCGCAAGGCTTCCATCATGGTTACCATCGCCTCTACTGGGTCAAGATTGGATTTTTCCAGGAAACCCTGTCGGAGATTGAAATTAGTAGTTTCTTGAGGAGCTACACCTTCTGCAATAAACAAATTTTCACCACTTTTTCTAATAGCTGAACGGTTTGCAAAATCTACTATTCTAAGCTGTTCTATCTCCTCTCCATCTACCAAAATATTCCCTTGCTCATCAACAGAAACAGTCCCTCTATCAGGTAAAATAATCTCCCCACCCTCACCCATCACTGGATAACCGGATACAGTAACCAACCTACCTTCTCCATCAAGCTGGAAATTACCTGCCCGAGTATAAGCCTCACCAGAGGGAGTAGAAACTACAAAAAAACCATCTCCCTCGATGGCCAAATCCAGAGAGTTACCAGTTTCTTCTAATCTCCCGGGAGAAAAATCAGTAATCTTTTCTGTCCCCGGCTGCACTCCAGCAGTCATTTCTCCCAAAGGATAAGGATTTTGAGAACTCAAGAATCGGAATAAATTAGCTTCTTGAGCAGCTTCAGCCCAGGTCAATTCCTTTTTAAAACCAGGGGTATCCAGATTAGCAATGTTATTAGCCCAGGTTTCTTGCTTGAGCTCTTGTAAGTTAAGAGCTGATGTAGCAGTATAAATTCCCCGAATCAATACTCTATCATCTCCTTTTTTTATTTTTCACCTACTATCTCTAGATAAATTTATCTGCCAAATATTTCATTTTCCTGGAAAAAGATTTTTAAAATTGAATATATTTATAACTATTCGGTAATTCCTGTTTTTATACTCTTAGGCTTTTCTTCCCTTTTTTCAAAACACAGGAAAGCTTTATCCCCTATAGTCGGAAATATAGTTAACCGCAAAACTAATTATAATTACTATAAAGGGGAGAACCCCTTTATAATCCCCCAAAAAGCAAAAGAAAAAGACTTAAAGAGGCAAAAACAACTGAGGAAAGAAAAACGCTTTCCTCAGTGCCTGCGGCACTAGAGACGAAAGCAAAATAGATGAAAGAAACTAAAACCGATCACGCTGGAGAAAAGCACTCCAGCGTTGAGAAAGGAAAAGCGTCTTTCTCAATATAAAGGGGAAAGAATTCCCCCTTATGAATCCCCTTTCTTTTTCTTCCCTTGCCTTCAATGGAAGAACCCCACATGTTCCTTCCCTCGCCCTCGAAGGGAGAGCTTTACATCTTTTTTCCCTCGCCCTCGAAGGGAGAGGGTTAGGGTGAGGGTGAAAGCTATAAGAAAGCTTGCCCCCTTTATAAACCCCAAAAAGACAGACAACCTACGGCGTAAGACTAAAAAGCAAATTAGATAAGAAAGATTAAAACTATAATGCTGGAGATAAAATACTCCAGCATAACAACCTTGAGTTTTTGACTTCCGGTGTAATTTACTTTTTAAAAGTTGTAATATTTTAACCAGTTTTGTGGGATACTATAATTACTCCAATATTTTTGCTATTTTATATCATCAATTGTGCAGTAACCCCCGTTTTTTTATTGTCCGTTTTTATTGCTCGGGAGGAAGAAAAATTTACTCAAAAATCTAAATATTACCTAGAGTAGACTTTCCCCCTCAGGTAGTATTTGTTCTTTATATTCTTATTTTCCTTTGTATAGGAGGTTTATAAAGGAACTTACCCTCTTAGTTCTCTCTTGTTATGCCTGAGCGCTTTTATCAGGCATCCATACTTTTACTGGGGATAATTTTCCCACCAGTAGTCTTTTTCTATTTGTTTGCATTTATTATGTTTTTCTAAGAGTAATAGGAATTTGTCCTTCCTATAGTTTAGACCCCTCGCAGAAACATTCAGGGGTGACAGAGAGGAATGCCATCACAAGCCCTACATAACCTTCTTATGATAATCTCGATTTTAAAAAGAAAATTGCCACAATGCTGGAGTGTTTTTCCTATAGCGTTATTACTTCTGACCCTGTATGCTATTCTTTAGGGACATCTTCTCCTTTATAATCCTACTTCCATTTTTTATATGTGTTAAAATATAATTGCAAAAATACTATTAACTTAGAAAGGAAGGGACTGAGATGCTCAGAAATAAAAAAGTTATTCTCATTTTAAGTTTACTTTTCTTATTGTCCTTTGTTCCTTTAGCCCAAAGTGCTGACTTTGACCAACCCATCTATAGCTTTGATGTACCTGCCGAGGGTTATGCCCAGGTGATGTTTGACCAGGGTTATAACCTGTATCAAGAGGGAAGAAAAGAGGAAGCAATTCAGTTCTTTGTAGAAGCAGTAACTACTAAACCCAATTTCACTAAAGCCTGGTTCTGGCTAGCTCGTACTTATCAGGAAGAGGCAATGATAGACGAAGCTATATGGGCATGGAAGAAAGTTGTGCAATTAGAACCAGATAATACTCAAGCTAAATATTTTCTGGAAAAATGTGAGAACTGGAAAAAATACGGGAAAGATGCCTGGGAAAGTTACGAACAGGGCTATCTCAAATTTGAAAGCAAGGACTACCCTACTGCTATTGAGCTTTTCCGGCAAGCTATATCTCTCAATCCCAATCTGGACAAGGTTTACTATTGGTTGGGCATAACCTATTTCGAGACCAAAGATTACCACAACGCAGTGTGGGCATTGGAAAAATATCTATCACTTCAACCTAACGATAAAAATGCCCAATACTGGTTAAAAGAAGCTAAAGCTCGAGCAAAATAATTCAAAGGCATCCTGTGGCGCTAAAAACAAGATAAAAAAA
>Ga0209508_1000923_pt1 | contig 25332 bp, 32 predicted proteins | sample AD_UKC129_MetaG_FD_184427 | JGI IMG/M metagenome (GOLD analysis project Ga0209508, IMG submission 184427) | Active sludge microbial communities of municipal wastewater-treating anaerobic digesters from Canada - AD_UKC129_MetaG (SPAdes) (version 2) | ecosystem: Engineered > Bioreactor > Anaerobic... | reverse complement strand
CACTTTGCCCATGGCATTTCAGGATGAAGTGTAATCTTATTATCCTCTGCGAGATCATTTAGATTATCATGATAAACGCTGGCAATCTCCCTCTTTTTCTCAATAAATTTATCCAATTTACTAAGCTGTGCAACACCTAAAGCTGCTTGAATATTCGTCATTCTATAATTGAAACCCACCACATCATGCCAGTATCTCTTTCCAGGTTTCATTCCATGATCCCTAAGGATTATCATTTTTTCTGCGAGGTCCTCATCATCTGTAAGGCACATTCCACCCTCACCAGTTGTTATTATTTTATTTCCATAGAATGAGAAGCATGAAATATCACCAAATGTACCTACCTTTTCACTTCTATATTCGGCTCCATGAGCTTCCGCAGCATCTTCTATAACGTACAGGTCATTCTCTTCTGCTATATCTTGTATCCATGCCATGTCACAAGGGTGGCCATAAAGATGTACTGGTATTATTGCCTTTGTGTTCTTTGTGATTCTTTCCTCGATCTTCTCTGGGTCAATACACCAATAATCTGGGTGTGAATCAACAAATACTGGTTTTGCGTTGCAATACAATACCGCATTTGCAGTTGCTGCAAAGGTTAGCACTGGGACTAAAACTTCATCTCCTTTCCCGATGCCCAAGGACTCGAGGGCGAGGTGGAGTGCTGTTGTGCCATTTGATGTGCTCACTCCAAAATTGACCCCGTGATATTCTGCAAATTTTCTTTCAAATTCTTCTACAAACTTGCCCTTTGAACTTACCCATCCACTTTTGACCGCTTTAAGGACATTTTCAATTTCTTTTTCTCCAATAGATGGCTCTAGGACGGGTATCATGATCTCACCGTCCTTGTGATAAGTTTTGTTTCATTAGGGTGGTTGGGAGCATCCCATGGGAATTTTTCACCGTTCTGCCATCGCTCCCATCGATTAAGATCCTCCCTAACCATAATCTTTACAAGTTCATCAAATTTAACGCGTGGTTCCCATCCAATTTTCTCCTTTGCCCTCGTGTAGTCCCCACATAAAAAATTGACATCGATTGGACGCATGAATCTCTTATCTACCTTAACATGTTCCTGCCAATCCAATCCAACCTCATCAAAGCATCTTTCACAAAATTCCCTGACAGTATGAGTTTCCCCTGTGGCTATAACATAATCATCAGGAACTTCATGCTGGAGCATCATGTACATTGCCTCAACATAATCTGGGGCATAGCCCCAGTCCCTTTTTGCATCCAAATTTCCTAAAAGTAGCCTATTTTCAAGTCCGAGCGCTATCTTGGCGACTGCGTTAGATATTTTCCTTGTAACAAATTCTAAGCCCCGAAGAGGACTTTCATGGTTGAAGAGAATACCATTACATGCGAAAATATCATAAGCTTCGCGATAAATACGCGTAATCCAGTATCCATAAAGTTTTGCCGCTGCATAAGGGCTTGATGGTTTGAATGGTGAATTTTCGTTCAATATCTCATCGTGGCCATCTCCATATATCTCGCTACTTGATGCTTGGTAAAATTTTATTTCAGGATTATAGTGCCTTATTGCCTCTAGCATGCTTGTTACGGCAACCCCTGTAACCTGTGCCGTACCTACTGCCTGCTCAAATGATGCTCCGACAAAACTTTGTGCAGCTAGATGATATACTTCATCAGGATCAGATATTTTCAATGCTTCTAAAAGTGAAAATTCGTCTATTAAATCCGCGGATATCAAATTAATTTTATCAAAAATTCCGAGATATTGAAGTCTCCAAAAATTTGGTGTTGAAAGCCTCCTGTAGATCCCATAAACCTCATAACCTTTTTCAATAAGAAATTTAGCAAGATACGCACCATCTTGACCGGTTATACCTGTAATCAAAGCTCTTTTCATTCTAAAACCTCCAAGTATACATTTTCAGTTAATTTAACTATATTATCCCAACTATAATTCTCTGCAAACTTAATACAATCTTCTTTCATGCCTTCATGATTTTTCATCATGAAAATAATCTTTTCAGCTAAGTCTTCAGGTGTCAAATCGAAGAGAATCCCATTATTACTGGTAATAAGTTCTCTACTGGCATTTAACGGATGATCAGCCGTTATAACTGGTAAACCCGCTGCATTTGCCTCCAGCGTTACGATGCCTGCGCCCTCCCTAGAAGAAGGAAAAACGAAGACATCTGAAGATTTCATATATCTATATACATCATCATCTGATGGGACTCTACCTAAAAATTTGACTTCATATTCAAGTCCCAATTCCTCTGAAAGTTTTTTAAGATTCTTCTTTTCGGGTCCATCACCTATTATGAAACACTTAAAAGAAAAACCCCTTCTTTTAAGGATATCCATTGCCCTAAGTAGGATATCAACGTTTTTATGTTTTATTAAACGTCCCACAAAAATCAAATTTGACTTTTCACCTTTTTTTCTTAACATTCTTATCCTATCAAACTGCACACCATTAGGGACCACGTAAATTTTTCCATTATAGAAATCTAAGGTGGACTTGACATAGTTTGAAATAGTTATAACATTATCTGTAAGCTTAAAGGTTAATTTTTCAATCAATCTTCCAAAAAGACCTTTTATTTTACCAAGATATTCATACCAATATGGTCCCCAGTACTCATGAACAGTCATTATAAAAATGCTCCCCCTGATAACTGAAACCAGCTTAGAGATAAAACAAGGAAAGAAAGGGAACTGCTGACAATCTATTATATCAAATTTATTTCTTAAAAGTGGTCTGAATAAACTTAAAGAGAATTTTATTGCAGCTTTTATTGATCTTCTCCCATTAACATACATTTCCATCGGTCCACAGACCGCATGATAATTTATCCCATCAACTTCAATATCCCTGTTCCTATTCTCATTCAACCACCAGCCCACACAGTACCAGTGAACCTCATGGCCACGTTTAACAAGACCCTTCCCAATTTCATGGAGCCTCTTCTCCACACCCCCCTTGATCCATGGATATGCTCCATCATAAACCAATGCTATTCTCATCCTCAAACACCCTTCAACCTTAACCTTCCAGAAAAGAGTGCCCTGAAAATCTTAAAACCATCAAAGAGGGATGAAAGTTTAGGTTCATCAAACCTCCTCCCATAGGATATGGGAACCTCAACAATCTTAAATCCTGCTTTTGAAAATCTGGAAAACATCTCAGCTTCAAGTTCAAATCCCGGATAACTAAACCCCTCTAGAAGGAGATATTGAATGGCCTTTTTTTGTAAACTGAAGCCCATGTCACGTGCCCTTGAAACGCCCACGCCATCTGTTTCAATGTACTGGTAGTTGAAGGACCATGATCCCTTCTCTATTAACTCAGCAGTGTTATCTGTTGAACCATCATTCACAATCACAATCTCAAGGAGGTCTCTAGGATAATCCAGTTCCTCCATTGCATGGAGGCATCTTTCAAGAATATCTGCCTCATTCCTCATGGGTATAACAATCGATACCGTCCTCAAATTAAACACCTAGTAAAGTGAACCCCTGAGGAATTTCCTCCTGAGCATATATTCTATGTGCCTCCACCCATCCTTGAAGGAGTGGAGCTTGGTCTCACCACCCCTCCTCTGCCTGTAGGGTATGGGTATCTGCTTGATCTTCAGGTTCTTCTCAGAGGCTTCGATTACCATCTCTATGGCGAATTCCATTCCAGGAGCCCTTAGTTCCATCCTGTCAAGCGCCTTCCTTGTGATGGCCCTCATACCACAGTGGGTGTCCCTTATATTGTTCCTGAAGAGTATGTTGAGCATCCTTGAGAGGATAGGATTTCCTACGTACCTGTGGAGGGCTGGCATGGCACCATCTTCCATCATACCATTCATCCGATCCCCGATTACAAAGTCGTAGCCATTCTCTATCTCCCTTAGGAAGTCAGGGATCATCTCAAAAGGGTAAGTGAGGTCAGCGTCACCCATCACCAGAATATCGCCCCTGGCCTCTCTGAACCCCCTCTTGTATGCGTTTCCATATCCCCTTTTATCCTCCCTGACAACCCGTGCTCCTGCATCAAGGGCCTCCCTGGCCGTTCCATCCTCTGAGGCATTGTCAACGACCAGTATCTCAACATCGTATCCCATCTCCCTGATCTTCTCCACTGGGACGGATCTTATCGTCCTCCCAACGACGCCCTCCTCATTGAGGGCTGGTATTACTATTGACACGAGCATGATAACACCATCACTACAACGTATTTTGTTGATTCCACATTTAAATAATTTCACCTTTTAATCTTGATCCAAGTACAACATCTGCATTTTCCCTTTTAAGTGCTTGTATGAGTCTGATTGAATCTTCTGGATGATAAGTTCCATCAGCATCCATCATAATCGCATATTCTGTTTTAAGACGCTTAAAGCCTGTGAAAATTGCATTAGCTTTTCCCTGCTTTTTTTCTTTTATTACTATCGCTCCTTTTTCCTCTGCAATCTCAGAAGTCCTATCAGATGAATTGTTATCAACTACTATGATCTTAGCCTTTGGATATAATTCATTTATCCTTGTAAGTAAAGCTCCTATCGATTTTTCCTCATTATAAGCTGGTATTATAAAAGTGACATCTTCTATCACTTTTGACGAGTACATATTATCTCCATGGACGCGATTTCTAACAATGGACAGACGCATATTAAAACTTTTACAAGTTTATCATTTTTATATGTTGAACATTTTTTGAAAGTAAGGGGGTGGTTCCAACATCCCCATGATTATATCCCAGTTTTTAAATCTTTTGATGCATACACATTGCAACTTCTTTTTCACCCTTGCCCCGACACTTTCAGCCTCCCGTGCCCTATTATCAGTTGTCCACAACGATTATTTCAACTTCAAAGCCTAATCGAGCTTATCCACTAGTATTGACTCTATGGTCTTGCCAACCACCCCTTCCTCATTCAACGCAGGAATAACAACAGATACCATCATCACCTTCAGACTTTAACCCTATCAACGGGAAACCCCCCAAGGGGGGATGAGAACGGAAAAATACCCTATTGATCGTGACTGGGACGACCCCCCGAAACTCCCTAGAGAATGAAACCTATTACCCTCTCCTTAGTGAAGCGAGAAACCCCCACCACCTTATCGGGTGAAGTTACTTTACAGCACCTAACGAACCAACCCCAATACTTTAAGATCATATCCCCTCATATCATCCTATTTATTATTTGGGGGGTGGATCTTCTTATTTTTTTTTTTGGTTTATATTCATTTCTTGATTTATATTTTTTCCGGTCAATGACTCCAATTTCTAGTCTTGGAATATAACCTACAAATGGGTAACTATACCGCATAAAACAAATTAGATGCACCAAAATCCTAACATGGTGTAATTTATAAGTTCCAAGTTTATTCAACTAAGAAATAATCAAAGGGGCCCCCTTAAAGTGTGGATAAGCCATTACAGGGCGACAAAAAGGGTGGCTCGCCAATAAAATACAACAGAATTAAAAAACGTAGTAGTGTCAAGTGGGAAGATCAATGACCAGAACTCCAAAAAGGGGTGGATCAATCCCGGATTCTACTCCCAGGCCATGAACCCCCCAATGGGGGCGACCATGCAAAACATGTAATAGCCCCCAACCAAGGGTCAAAAAGTTTCCCATATCAATATGGGGACAGCCACCACGCAGATAACATCAAAAAGGCTGTTTGGGGACTCATAGGGGCCTTATCCGCTACTGGGTTATTATATGCACCGTTAACAAGGAGCATCAAACATGACCAGCCACCAATAATTTTGCATGCTCTTTCCCTTTGAGCTTCCCCCAACCAGCTATGGGGGGAGCTTTTGGTTGTTCACCCCCAATCACCTTTTTTTACACATCTATTGTGTTTTGTGTTCATAAAGGCTACTTTAGAGTTTCTTTTTGCCTGTTTGGGGTGATTGGAAGACTACTTTTAAGTGGTGTGGGGATAGTTCTTGTGTCTATCATCCGCAATCTGTGTGTCGGGGGCTTGTAATCCATTTTACCCTCTTTTTCTACTGGGATTCCAGTATCTATTTTTTGGGTGTGGACTATGATGATAATGGGGGGTCTCCCTTTAGTAGTTAATTTAGGTGTTCATCTTCTCCCGATTAACTTTTCAATCTCTATGAGGGTTATCCCTGTTAATGAGAATGGTATTACAACAGCACACCATTGCAAAGGGAATGGACTAGTATTAAATACAAATTCAAGGTGGGGGACATAGATTATAAGGATCATTATAAAGATGGTTACACTGACCCCATAAATGATCCATTTATTTGAGAGGGGATCCATTTTAAAAACAGACCTTTCAGTTGATCTTGCTGTTAGAAGGTAGAATAAATGGACCATTATAACCGTTGCAAAGGTTACTGTACGGGCCTGGGGGACTGTCAGGGCCCGACTTGCAATGTAAAAAACCGAAAGACTTGAAAATGCCATTGCCATTGAGACGATACCCACCTTTTTTATGAAGATTTTGTTAATTATCTTTTCTTTAGGGTCTCTTGGAGGCTTTTTAAGCATGTCACTATCAAGTGGTTCATTTATAAGGGGCATTGCAAAGAAGATACCATCAAAGAGGTTTATCCAGAGTATCTGTAGTGGGAGGAGTGGAAGGACGCGGAAGACATCTAGGAATGATGACAGTATAATGAGGGCTTGACCACCACTGGTTGGAAGTACATATCTTCTGTATCTTCTCATAGATCTCCCTTCCCGCACTAACTGCAGTCACTATAGTTGCAAAATTATCATCTGTGAGGATGATATCAGCAGCCTCCTTTGCAACATCAGTCCCACCACCCATGGCAACACCCACATCCGCCATCTTCAATGCCGGTGCATCATTCACACCATCCCCGGTTACTGCAACAATATTGCCAAGGCTTTGAAGGGCCCTTGTTATCCTATATTTGCCCTCTGGGGGGACCCTAGCGTATACATTGTATCTACTAGCAGCCCTTTTCAATTCATCATCATCCATGGATGAGATCTCAGCACCGGTTAAACTTTTATCAACTGGGATGCCAAGGTTCGCTGCTATGGCCTCGGCGGTTTTCGCATGATCCCCTGTGATCATGATGATCCTTATACCCGCACTCTTACACTTTTTAATAGCATCTCTGGCCTTGGAGGGTCGATCATGCCCTGGAATCCCAAGAAAACCATCTCTTTAAGGTCGTTATCATCGACGGTTTCCCTGGAATGTTCCTTAAATGCGAATGCGAGGACGTGAAGTCCCTTTGAGGCGAGGTGGTTCAATTTTTTTCTAAGCTGCTGGGGGTCTATTTCCATGAGGTCATCTCTGAGTTCATAACTACACATTTCAATTATCTTTTCAGGGGCTCCTTTAACATAGATTATCTTTTGTGAGAACCGCCATGTATTTTTTCTGTGAGTCAAATGGTATCTCGTCAATCTTGTCAGCCTTCTCCAGCACACCCCCTTTATATGCTGATATGATAAGCGCCTTCTCAGTGGGGTCGCCCTGGAGTTCACCATCAGTTAATGATGCGTTGTTACAGTTAATCCCACATTCAAGTGTTAATCTGAGTGGTTCTGGGAGGTCCTCAAGTTCTGATCCATTGTATCTGATTTTACCATCTGTTTCATAGCCGCCACTTCATAGAATCCTCCCCCAGCATAGATACACTTTACTGTCATCTCATTCTTTGTGAGAGTACCGGTTTTATCCGAACATATGACTGTAACACTTCCAAGGGTCTCCACTGATGGAAGGTTCCTTACTATGGCATTTCTCCTTGCCATGTCTGCAACACCCAGGGCAAGGTTGATGGTTATTATGGCTGGCAGTCCCTCTGGTATTGCTGCAACGGCCAGGGAAGTGGATGCTAGGAAGGAGAATATGATCTCGTATCCAAATAATAGGGCGATGATGAAAATGCTGCTACGGCTATTATTGCAAGGGCTATGGAACGTGAGAAGTCATCGATTTTCTTTATGAGTGGGGTTTTCACACCCTCTCTTTGAACTACCCTTGATATTTTCCCTATTTCTGATCCTGTTGAAACAACGACTCCGGTTCCGGCGCCCTCTGTTACTAGGGTGCCGCTGAAGAGGGTGTTTTTGAATTCACCCTTATTGATATCGGATTCTGAAAGTTTCACAGGGACCTTCTCTACGGGTACGGATTCTCCGGTTAATGCCGATTCATCCACGAAGAAGTTCTTTGCCCGTATAACCCTTATATCTGCGGGTACCTTGTCACCCATTTCCAGTTTAACAATATCCCCTGGGACAAGGAGTGATGATGGTATTGATAAACTCTTATCATCTCTTATTACTTTAGTTTCTGTTTTCACGAATTTCTGGAGTGATTCCATGGCCTTTGTAGCTTTTCCCTCCTGTATGAATCCTATAAGAGAGTTTATAAATACAACTCCTATTATCACTACAGCGTCCACCCATTCACCGATGAGGATGGTGAAGACTGAAACCACGATGAGTATGTAGATGAGGAGGCTTTTAAATTGTTTGAAGAACCTGAAAACCGGGTTTTCCCTTTTAAATTTTACTTCGTTGTAACCATACCTTTCAAGTCTTGCTTTAACATCAGCTCCGGTTAAACCATTTTCTGATGTTTTAAGGGCTTTCAGGACCTCTTCAATTTCCATTTTTGAAAATTTAAACCAAGTTGGCAATGCAACACCCCAGTCTTTATTGTCTTGTATACACGTTAACAAGGACAAGAGCGAGAATATATCATATATTGTCTTGTATACACCGTAGTATATATTTGCAATTTTATTTTAGGTTTTTCAACTGTTAGAGATATTATCTAAATTGTTTGTTGTTCATCAAATTGCTAGTTTATCCTTGACAGCCACCCTCCAATAGTAAGTGGTTTCTATATCCATTAGCTATGAATGTTTTTATCGGCTATTGTGGGAGTTGAAATATTTTTTTGTGGAATATGATTGGCTTAATCTATCACCTTTAGAGGCTTTATAACCCCTTAAATGTGTATTGGACGCTCTTTGTTTCCCTCTTTTCATGATAAGTGTTTAATTTCTTCGCTTTGGTTGGTGAAAGGGTGGTTAGATTAATGTTAGAATATTCATAAAGGCCTTTTTGGGGGAATAGCCATCCAGATGGCCTCTATCTTTTAAAATTAGAATGGAGAAGGCTTATCCTGAAAACGTTATATGGTGGGCTTCTCAGCGGCCTTTAAATTTTGAAAAGAGTTTTATCGTTGTCTTTTTCCCCGGAAAAAACCAAAAGATTTATATATTATGCTAGGTGATCATGTAGTCGTACATCAAAAGACTATCCTAATACAAGTTAGGATATGGAGGCGGTAGAATTAAGCGAAAATGGATACTACCAATGCTATTACTCTTTGGCCTAGCATTGGTGTTAAATGTAAGCGACGTTTCCGCTGCAACAGATGACAATTCCACCAGTTTAGATTCGCAGGTAACGTCGCAAGTATATACGCCAAATGAAGTAAATGATGCGGCAACTAGAGTGAAAAACTTCTGTGACGCCAACCGTAGACTACCAAACTATGTGACCATCAAAAATAGCCAAGTTACAATGCCCCAATTTCTATACCTTATAACTACAGATGTTGTACAGACCAGCCAGGGGTCAGGGGCGGCTATCCCAGTTAAAGACGTGGAAGCACCTTCAAGTTCCAGTGGGACGACAAATGGCGGGTCACTGACAAAAACAGAATACTTGCAAGTGGCCCAGAACATCAAAAACATCATAGATTCAACAGGCAAAGCACCAGGCAACGCCAGCACATCAATAGGACAAATAAAATACGAAACACTAATCTACATCTTCTCCAAGATTATAGACTTCCAAAAAACCAACGGAAGACTACCAAACTACGTAACAGTACCAGGCACCATCAGTGGCAACGGAGGAAATGGAACCACCACCCTCGGAAAAGGACAATTAAACGGGCTACAAGGAATCGAAGGCCTGCAAATTCTAGCAAATTACATCAATAAAAACTTGAACCACCAATACGGAGCAGCCACCACAGCAGAGGGTGTGGAAAGAACCGGACTCGGAGACTGCTGGGGTTTATCCGCTTGGACGGCTAAAGTATTACACGACAACGGATATACGGTCAGGATAGTGCAAGGAGCGTCAGTAGAAGCAAGCAACCATCGATGGGTACAGGTACTAATAGATGGCAAATGGATAAACTTCGACCCATCTCTAGTTACCAAAAAATACGGGAGCAAACCCTACTACACCACATGCGCAAGTGTAAGTCAAATCATCGCAACATACTACGCCTAATGTTACCATGGGGGGACATAAAGTCCCCCCACCACCAAATTTTTCTTTTTAGAAGCACCCCCCCTTTTCTAAGATTTGGACACCCCGATCCTATGACCTGGGGGGTAATTTAACTTTTTCTGCGGGAAGTCCCCCTTGCAAAGTTGGGGGCAGTTTAAATTAATTAAAATACGATTACAAGCCATATGGTCGTTTAATGGTTAAAATTGGGCTATTCTACAGGATAAATGGGGCTATCCATCGTAAAGAGAACGTTAAAGTGGTTCATGGAAAATCTTATATACTAAGAGGGGGAAAAGACATGTTAAAAAAAGTTTTTTTAGTTAAAAATTGGGGAAAATGGTGATAGTAGGGGGCGTGTTAATATAAAACTTGAACTCGGGAAATTTAAGAAGATTCTCATCCTAGTAATTTTAATGATTGCTGTTGTAATCTTTTATCCAAGTTTTCATGTCCATCCATTAAAATCTAATAAAACCTCTAATACTCCGGTGATTCCTTACAAGACCTATGCCGGCAATGGAATCACCTTTAAATATCCTGCAGATTGGAAGCCTATAAGCGATCTTCACAGTCCCAGTAGGTGGGGTTCCAATCCAGATCCTATCGTAGCATTCTATGATCCAAGTGGCAATCATACTGAGGCTAACATTAGCACTTACTTTTACATTAAACAGTTGAACGTAAATTCCCTTGATGAGCAACTCAGCAGGTACAGGCATGATATCAGAGAGATTGGACAAACTGAAGTTTCAGAGCGAAACATTACTGTTAATGGGATGAAAGCTGTTGAACTCATTAAAACATGGCATGCTGATGGGATACAATACCAGGCTTTGACAGTGCACATCGAAGCCGTCCCAGGATCTAGATATTATAGAATAGGATGCGTCACACCACTCAGCAAGTACAATGAGACACTACCTAAATTCAAGTTAGTGATAAACAGCTTCAAATTGGTGAACCGCCCCTAGCCTTGCAATGGAAGACTCCCACAGAAAAAGTTAAAAGCCCATAGGAGACCCCTTACTCTGGATAATAAATGGGATCTGATAGCTTGCCCCTTTGAATATGATCTTGGGGGGGTTATAGTATGCCGTCGAGTATTCCCATGACTATAGCGATGGCTTTTTCTTCATTTTTATCAACTCCCCCTGAGGAGTCTGCGATTTTTATCGCCATCTTTAATAGTATTTTTTTGAAATTTTGAGCCTCAGAATGTTCTATCCTCCCCAAAAGATCAGCAACTATCTTAAGGCCTTCGAGGGGGTTCTTCTTTAATAAATTTCTGAATTCAAGGTTATTATTCATTATAGTGATGACATGATCCCTGAAAACTTCATAGGTAAACCCGCTGGAATATTCTATAACATTCTTTGACTGGTTTAACACCTCATCTAATTCCCTTTCATCAATTCTACCATCAGCTATGGCCACGATTTCGAAAACCCAAATAGGAGCTGCTTGTAAAATCAACCATTCCCTTTCATCAAACCGATCCTTAAATATCAACTATACACCCCCACACATATGATATTACAAAATATTATCCATTTCATACCCTATATAATATTTACCCCACCGGACTAAAGTGACCCTCACATAGGATGCATGAATACCCCCCCATACTCCAAGAAAAAAATTTGAGTCCACCACATTATTCTGATAAAAACTTTATATGAGACTATTAGAAAAGTATAAGACTATGAGAAAAAGCATCATCATAGCAACTGCTGCCCTTCTAATCATTGGCCTGTTATATCTCAATCCTCTGCCGAAGGAGAAAGTTTCTGAGCCGGAAAAACCCATTAACATCACCTTCACAGGGGATGTGATGTTAGGGAGGAACGTTAACCCAGTCCTATACGAAGACCCCCAACCATTCAAGGGAGTGATCAACCTCACCAACAACACAGATCTAACCGTGATAAACCTAGAATCACCCATCACCAACTCAACAAACCCAAGAGATAAACTGATAACATTCAAAGCAGATCCAAAATTTACAAAATCACTCAAAGAAGCCGGAGTTGACGTTGCATGCCTTGCAAACAACCACATCATGGACTATGGAGAAAAAGGCCTCAACGACACCATACAAAACCTGAAAGCAGCCGGTATAATGTATGTAGGCGCCGGCCCTAATATAACAGAAGCCTATAAACCCCTCATAATAGACATAAAAGGAAAAAGGATAGCCATAATACAAGCATCAGAATTCGCAGATGAATACTATATGCCACCAGCAACCAAAAACAGGCCCGGTTTCGCCCCAATATCATGGGAACATATAAAATCCGCCATAGATGATGCCAAAAAAGCCGGGGCCGATTATATTATCTGCGAATTCCATTACGGGAACGAGTACCGCTACACTCCAAACGAACTACAAAAAGACATATCACACAAATGTATCGACGAAGGCGCATTCATGGTAGTCGGACATCACCCCCACGTCCCAGGCAGCATAGAAAAATATAAAGGCCGCCTAATCTTTTATAGTCTCGGAAATTGCGTTTTTGACATGCAAAACCCCGAGACGAAAAGATCCATGATAATAGTCGTAACAATCAAAGATAATAGTTCAACCGTCCACATCTATCCCATAAACATCATAGGATACTACCCCCAACTAATGGATGTAGATGACGCCAACGCATTCCTAAAGGAGCTCGAATACTATTCAAATGTGGAAATCCAAAGCAAAAATGGTGTAGGGATAATCAAAACCTAAACAATTCCAATCCTCCTCCACTACAAAACTTCCCCCACCCTAGTGAACACTTGAAAAGAACATTAACTACAAACTCGCTGGAAGAATATCCCCTGGAATTCCTCCACATGATATCCTAAAAGGGGTGCTTCACAAAACATTCCAAGGTTCTTCTTAACAGCCTACTAGCCCCCCTCAAAAACCCGAGAATAAAAGAAGCCACACAACAGACTATAAACTCATAAAGATAAAAGAACTTCAAAAAAGAGAAGTCATAGGCAAAAAAATAATAATCCCCTCAATTTACCGTTAATTTTATAGGTGGGAACATGTCAAGCTTCTATAGTGAAAAATTTTACTCCGGGATCGCAAATGACAAAGGCTACTTATATTATCATAGGATTAATAGCCATATTCGGGGTCTACCTTTACATTGTAACCGTTACAGGACCATTCGAACCAGTTGGACGCCTTGGGATAGTTAAACTCGCAAACCCTGACATGGCAGCTGGACACCCCCAATCAATAGTCGCTGCCAACTACGCCAAAAAAAGAGGATCAAAATGCGTAGTCGTAGTACACTATGCCGGAGACGCTTCCTACTCCCACTACCAAGAAGGCGACATTACAATAATAAATTTCGCATTCATCGACCCAAAAGGTCCTAGAACAGACATCGACTGGAACGAGGTCATACAAACATTCATATTCGGGATACCAGACGATAAATACCACTACAGGGTGGACGGGATAGAATTTGACACACTAGACGAAGCAATAGCCTATGTCCAGAACCTGGCAAAGGAAAATGGCCAAGAAAGTCCAATACCACTATACTTCCATGGTACAGTCCGCCAAGGCAACGTATTCATCAACCCCGGATGCGGCTTCCCACTATACGTCCAACTTGTATGGAAACAATACGGCAGACTCGGCGCATACTACTACATAGCAAGAGGCCTTATAGAACCCTACATCAACAATCCCTATGCAGTCTATGAGATGATGCACGCCTCAGACCTCCAAAAACTCTACAACCAAGGCTACCTAAACTATTAACCCCCACACCATCGGGGGTATATTTTCAGCTTCCCCTGAAAATAGGCTAAAACCCCACACACTCATCGATGTGGAATTGTCCTTTTTTTACAATCGACAAGAAAGCTCAATGCACAAGATAAAAAAATTGTAGAACTTCCTATCGTGAATGAGAGAGGCTCTCGACATCCTAGGAAGTACTGGATTAAATGCCTAACGAACCCTGGGCTACATGTCCAGGGGAGGGGCCGCCTTGACACGTGCCCAGAACTGGGTAGGATGAGAATCTCACGGTTTTAACCGTGGAAAGTGTCAATCTCCATGAAGAAGCCGCATTCAAGCAAATCTGAAAAAACTTATGGAGGATACGGTCCCCAGTCCTTTCATGTCTCAACCTGGGGATAACTCCCATAAGAATCAAATTTGTAGGTACACTATTTTATGATCTTTAAATAAATGACCTCAATCAGTCTTCCATATACCCATGGGACCATTATAAAGAGTGCAATAGCGATCATACCCCCTTATGATATCCCATGTTAATCCCGCACCCGACTGGTATCCCCCCAATGATGTTATAACGTTTACCAGTGATTATTGCGAATATGAGACCCGCAACCCCCTACTTTCCAAAAACTCATATCACATCCCCCAATGTGTACTCTCCCAAAAGGGGAGGGTCTAAACCCTCCTTTTTGTAAACCCTAGTTTGGCATCAATAACATGTCTATGATTTAACTTTCTTGGCGGTAATATAGAAATAGGATGAAGGATCAAATATACTTTGAAATGTGTATTGGCCCTGGTTCAAGGATACGATGCAATGAGAAAGAAGCCGTAGTAGGTGCGATTATACCCGCTGGTGGAAATTTTAAGGTTATAACCGTCCAACATCTTCTAAAAGTTGGTGGTTGTCATATAGGCGACCCTGTCTATATTGGGAAATTTAAGGGTATAATAACCAGGATATTATATGATCTGGATCTTGCCATTGCAGATTTTAAACTACCTTCTTCCATTGTTAAACTGGTTGAGATAGGATCTCCCAGGCTTGGACCAGCCTATTCCCTGAACAAGGGGGAGAAAAACTATTGTACAATCTTATCTGTGGGGAGAACATATCATTATCTTGCATTCGCCCATAGGAGGTTGCCTTTGCCTGGTGATAGCGGGTCCCCGATCATACAGGATGGTAAGGTTGTTGGTATCTTATCTTCTGTCTTTTTTAACAGTGCAACTGCTATCGCCTCTTCACTTGAAAGATTCCTATGATCCCTGGAGTATCCTTCTAACCTCCTCCTCTGAGACATCAGACCAGTTTTTGTAGGCGTCTGCAACCGCATAAGGGTATGCCTGTCTTATATTAGGGGAATATACAAAGTCTGCCCTGTCTTCTATCCTTTTGATGGCGTCTAGGTTGGCTGTGGGTACCGCGACGATTATCTTCGCAGCCCCCGCCCTTCTAAGAGCATCCAGGGCGGTGAGCATAGTATACCCTGATGCTAGGCCGTCATCAACAACTATTATAGTCCTGTTTCTAAGTTCCAGGGGTGGTTTGTCTCCTCTGAAAATACGAACCCTCCTTTTAACCTTCTGGAGAGTTTCCCTGACGCCCTCTTCTATTTCCTCTCCAGTTAACCCGAGTGAATCTATCAATTCCTGGTTTAATTTTATGGTCCCATCGAATGCCACAGCACCATATCCCGCTTCCCTGTTCCAGGGCAATGTTACTTTACTAACAACTAGAACATCCAATGTTAGATTGAGTTTCTCTGCTATAATAGATGCTACCGGGACTCCTCCTGCTGGGATGCCCAGTACAATAGCATCAGAATCTTTATAATCCTCAAGCATCTTGGCGAGGATTTCACCGGCTTCTTCCCGGTCCCTGAAAACAAAAAACTTATCCCTAAGGTTTCTATCTTCTATTATTTTTGTCAAACTAGTCCACCACGACTATTATGTGAAAAGTTGGTGGATCATCCATTCTGGTTTAAATTCTACAAGGTCCTCGTAGCCCTGGCCCGTCCCAAGGAATATTATGGGCTTGTTTATAACATAGCCTATTGATAGGGCTGCGCCACCCTTTGCATCCGCATCCGCCTTTGTCAATATTATGGCGTCGACTCCAACACTCTCATCGAATTTTATGGCCTGTTCAACGGCATCATTACCCGTGAGCGAGTCCCCCACGAAGATGATGAAGTCGGGTTTCACGACCCTTTTTATTTTCGCCATTTCATCCATGAGGTTGACGTTTGTTTGCATCCGACCTGCAGTGTCGATTAAAACAACATCCTTTCCCTTTGCCCTGGCATGTTCAACTGCATCGAATGCTACCGCGGCCGGGTCGGCGCCCTTTTCATGTTTTATTATCTTCACCCCAAGTTTTTCCGCGTGGTGGGTTAATTGTTCTATCGCCCCCGCCCTGAATGTGTCTGAGGCCGCGATTACTGGGGTTAACCCCCTATCTAGGAAATATTTCGCCATTTTTGCTATGGTTGTTGTTTTGCCTGTTCCGTTTATGCCCACAAACATTATTATGAATGGTTCTTTTTTATTTTTCTTTTCTTGGAGGATCTTGTTAATGTCTTTACCATTAACGGTTAGTATCTCCTTTATACTATTCTTTAGGGCTTCTTGGGTGTATTCTATGATGTCGGTGCTTCTTTTGACTTTTTTGCCTACTAGTTGTTTTTTGAGTTCCTTTGTTATTTTTTCGGCCACGTCTATTGCCACGTCACTTTCAAGTAGTGACATTTCAAGGTCCCAGAGAACGTCTTCGATGTCTTTTTCAGAGATTGTCTTCTCTCGGATAAAAGAGAAGATCTTGAATCTTTCACCCTCTTCTTCTATTGTCTCGGGTTCTCTTATAGACTCCTCTATGGTCTTTTCTTCGGTTTCTTCTTCTATTGTTTTGGGTTCTTTTATAGGCTCTTCTATGGTTTTTTCTTTATCTGAGATTTTTTTCGTGATCTTGGTGATTGTTTTGTTGATTTTTTTCTTGAGGGCCTCGAACAATTATCCTTCACTTCCTCTGATTTTTTGGTATAGTTCTTCTGCTTGTGGGGATAATTTGAGTATTATCTCTGTTATCTTTTTAAGGTTTTCGGACAATTTGCCTATGGCATCTTCCAGTTCCTTTTTTTGTTCGTCTATAGTCTCCCGGGCATCCTTTAGGGTTTTTTTCATGGCTATGCCGGCTCCGATGCTCATTATAACCTCGTCTGTGTCCTTTAGCTGGGCTTTTATGAATGAACCCGCGCCTACAGGTACCAGTGTCTCGGCACCATCCTTACCCTTCACAGCCTCCAGGGTATCCTCCAGGATCTCCAATTCTGCTAGTGAACTCCTCATAGCCTCTATCTGGTTTTGGATAAGCTCCGCCTGTCCCTGATAAAAATTTAGTTGGTTTATGATCTCCTCTAGGCGTTGCTGGTCATCCGATGGCTGTTGTTCCTCCATTAAAATCATGCCTCCAATATACTTTTTAATATAGGATCCTCCACCTCCTCAGGGGGGATCTCCTCTATACTCTCTATGTGGATCTTGTTGCGGTCTATACCATGTTTGCTGCCAAATTCAGAATATATTTTCTCATGAACTTCTTCCCTTTTAGTCGCCTTTAATTCTTTGGTGAATGGTTGTAATTTTTCACCCATCATAAACTTTCCTTTAACTCGGAATATCCTCGTCCTCATAATTATAACCCCCATACTATAGAAAGCCTAACGCCTCTTCTATCCTGGCTATTTCAGGGCTTGTGGTATCTTCACTTACTATGGCACCGTTTGAATTGGCTATGGAACATGCGCCTATCATGGTCATGCCATGGTTGATTGTGCCAACATCAGCCGGCACTTTCAAAGTTTCCTCTACAAACTCCAATTCTCTCCTTGTAGCCTTTGGATGTAATAGTACGCCCTTGTTTGTGGCTACTGCAACAGACCCGACAATGTTGAAACCTGCGATGGTCCCCTGTTCAACTTCCACTTCCAATGCATCTTCTATCAATTTTATTGACTCATCAGAGAGCAGTGGACTTGCAAGGGCGCCATAATCATTTGCAAGTATCAGGTTGCCTACTGCGGTGAATTTCTCGGGTAATATGAAGACTTCAAATCCTGCCTTCTCCAAGGATTCTATCTCCCTCTCAAGGACATATGGGGAGACTATGATACCATTAGAGTTTCCAATGGACAGTATCCCATTTAGGCTGCTGCCTGCTATGGTGGCCTTGAAAACTTCCACTTCCAGTGCTTCTTCTATTATCTCTTCCATCCTCGTGGATGTATGGAATGGTATGAGTGCCTGGGTTTCTGTGACTGAAATATAAACTCCTATGTTAGAGTTTCCGTCGAGGTTTGTTCTCCTTATCATATTGGACCTTTATTCTGCTAGTTCTGCTTTAACTGTACCGTCTTCTTCTTTGATGGCTTTTATTTTAATCCTTGGGGGGATTTTTTGTATTCCCCTCTCCCATACTCTTTCATTGATTGATGAGTCTAATATTATATCCTCTGATTTCATGTGCTTTTTTAGGAATTCGCGGATGAATCTTATCGCCCTGGGTGCTCTTTTCGTCCTTGGAACATTCTTAACTCTTCTCAGTGGTATTATGTATGTTCTCTCCATTTTTATCCACCAGTTTAGACTTTTAGTTTGGTTCTTCTCCAATGCCTCATCTTGGGGTGGGTGCGTACTTTACGGTTCGTTTTCAAGAGGACCCATACCGGGACTCTTCTATTCTGCTTTTTAGCCTTTGCTAGTCTTATCTTCATGGCGACGTGTTTGTTTCTGCTCATCTGCTTATTCCCTCCTATTTCCAGCCTATTACTCTCGTCTGGTAGTGTTCTGGGAAGAATCTTAAGGATTCCCCCATCCCTCTTATCTTATCTATAAGGTATCTTATCTCTATCTCATAATCCGAATTATTATGAATATCTGATTTTTCCCTTTTTAGTATAAATAATTGGGATGCAAGCCTATTTATTGTCTTATAACCGAAACCTGTGAGATTAATATACTCAACAGAATTTCTATCCTCAAAGCTTCTTATCTCATCCCTTGTAAGCTTCGGAGTCCTATCATCCCTTCTTGTACCATCAGCTACTATATCATATTCCCCCGCGGTAGCTTCTAATGCCTGTCGATGGACAAAATTTATACCATTATTCGGGAAACCATCATCTATTATCATCTCAACAGCCTCATCCAGTATACTCCTATCCAACCTCAGGATACTATGTGGGAATCCAAGCGCCTTAGCCGATTCAAGGGCGGGGACCCATGACCTGTAAACCCCAAAATTTACAGTTACAAGTTCAACTTCCAGGTTTAATCTTTTTAATATTGTGGCCATTAATGAACTATCCTTCCCGCCACTGTAAAGTACACAAGCCTTCATAAACACGAAAAGAGGATCATCTGCGAACGATCCTTATCTCCCTCTTTTTACCGCTAACTCTCCTTAGGAGCTCCTTTAATTGTTTATCCGTGATCTTCGAACGTATCTGGCCTGCCTGGGCTAATTGTATTAATTGTAATTCGATTTGTTCAACGAACTCTGGTCTTGTAAGCCTGAGGTTGGCGAGTCTGCTCCTGGCCTCGGGGGTTAATATCTTCATGAGTAACTGTCTCTTCTGTATTTCGAACTGTCGCCGTAACTGTTCCTCCTTCTCGGTCTCTGCAGCTTGCTGCTGCGCCCTCTGTTGCATTTCCAACACTTTTCTTCGACGTATCTCTTCTAGGTCTGTCAACTCTAATAACCCCCCACACAGTTAGTATTTTTCAGTTCTTTAACCTTATCTTTGATCTTATGTGCGATTTTGTCAAGGAATGCTCTCCCCTTGGGAGTTATTATCCTCCCACCTTCAACCTTTTCTATGAAACCTGCCTCTTCTAATTGTTGGAGAGCTCTTCTTATAATAGCGCCGCTACCCCTTCTAAACTTCTCAGGCCTTGAGCCCCTATCCTTTTTACCACCATATCTTGTCCTTAACCTGTTCACACCTACCGGACCATCAATGTACACTCTCCTGAGGAGTGCGGCGGCCCGCACATACCACCAGTCCGGATTTTCTGGGCGTCTTTCCTTATGGGCGCCCGTTTTAACGAATGGGGCCCATTCTGGTGGTTTTACCTTTTTTTCTTTGCGTAACTCCTTTGCAACTTGATCTATGAGCAAATCCGCTGGTACATCATAGACTGTGGTCATCTTAAATTTCCTCCATCATCCTTTTTTCTTGAATATTATAGCAACGTTTCCTCTTAAATCTATGAGCTTGGCATTGGTTTTTCTGATGATCTCGTTAATATAAGTTTCCTTCTTGGAGGCTATGCTCCTCGCGAACCTTATCCTTACCAATTCTTTATCCTTTAACTGTCTTTTAATCTCCTTTATAACCTTTTCATTGACTCCAGCCTTCCCTACCTGTAGTGTTGTTGTTGATAGGGATCTTCTCATCAGCTCCTTTTTTGAGGGTGTGACGTTCAATTTTATTTCTCCTCTTAAACTTTTTTTCCCGGATATATGGGAATCTCATAATCCTACCACATTCTAGACAATGGTAGTGTATTCTACCCCTTGACAATCTTATCCTACAATTGTAACCTGGCTTCAGGAACCTGTAACAGCTTTTACAGAACCTCCTTTTCCATTTCCTTGGGATTCTCAGATTATACTTTTTCGAGATCCTCCTTGCAAGTTCAACATAACGATGGGATCTTTCAGGATGCTTCGAGAATTCCTTATCCGCTAATTGGAAAAGGATGTCTATTCTCTCCCTCGCTATCCTTATTATCCATTGTGGCCTTCTCCCCGGCAAACTAGATCCTCTCAAATATTAGAATAGACAATCCCCTAATTTTTTCTCCTTGCAAAGGGGAATACTACAAGAAGGGTTTATTATAATATGATCTTATATTTAATCATTTAAAAACTTTCCCCCCCAAGGAACCATTCCATGAAATCCACACCACCAAAGGTGCAAGGTTTCTCACCCTCGAGGACGCTGATAATCTCATCCAACACCTCATCAGGGGATAAGCCAGTGCAATCTATTTCATGGACCCTATCATCATGTAACTGGTAAGCCTCATAGGCACATACTCCAAGAGCCTCAGCCTCAACATTCTCCTTCACCTTCCTATGATCATATCCCCTCTCTTCCAACCTTCTCAATAAAACACTCGGATGTAACCTTAAAACTATCACAAGATCGCAGATCCTACAATAATGTGACAGATGACCCTCCACAATATTAAAAGAATCCTCATCCACAACCTTCATGATCTCCCTGCAAAGGGAGGGTATATCCACAATCTTATAACCCCTAACCGGATCCTCCCCAATGAAAAGGTCCTTCTCCTCGGCTAACCTGTTAACCTCAACCAGATTCCCACCTAACTCCTCGGCAAGCTTATGGGAGATGCTCGTCTTACCCACCCCAGGAGTCCCCGTAATACATATAATAGAGTCCATCTTCATCCCAGTTTTTCCATGATGAGCTCAGCCACCCTCCTACCTGAAAGTAACATCCCCCCAAAGATCGGTCCCATCCTATGCGAACCATGAACAGCATTACTCGCCATACCAGCCACGAAAAGGTTAGGATAAACCTCACGGGTATTCTCAAGGAGGCTAGCCTCGCCCTTATCAGCCCACATCGGCTTCTCACCCATGATCCTACCAGTTTCCGTCATTAACCTCGGGCCCATCTTATCCTCCACAACCTTTACTATCTCACAATCATGGCCTGTCGCATCTATAACAGCCCTTGACCTTATAGTTAAAGGGTCAATGTGTAAACCTGCCATTTCCACTGCAGCCCAGTTTATCACCAGGCCTGTTATCCTCTCATCTCTTATCATAACATCCTCAATACTTATCAGGTTAAAGATTTTAACACCGGCCTTGCAAGCCTTTGAACATATAGTGGAGGTGGCTTCTATGGAATCAGCCACATAGTAGCCATTTTCATGTTCCCTGCAGTCCACGCCAAATTCTCCCTCGAGGATCTCTCTCCCAGCCTCCTGGACCACTATCTTATTGAACATCATACCACCACCCCACATTCCACCACCAATCGAAAGCTTCCTTTCAAATAGGCTCACTTTAAACCCGGCCTTGGACAGGTAGTAGCCGGCTGCGAGTCCTGATGGTCCTCCACCACCAATAGCCACGTCAACATCAAGGTGGTCTACTAATTCATCCATGTATTCTTCTATTATAGCCTTTGAGATCTTTATATCATCTAGTTTCAATTTCCACACCCTATCTTCTTGTTATTATTGTTATAAGATCCCCATCCTCTAGGGTATGGTCCATTCCAACCTTCTGTCCTTGGAATTTCACAGAGTTCCCCCATACCCTTGCATAGCGGAACTTCTTTATGAAGTCCCTGTGGAGTTTTCCACATACATCCCTTACCCCTGATCCCCTCCTGATTATGAGGGGCTCATCATAATCTGGTTCACCATGCTGGGGTTTCAAGTAAACCCTTATAAGGTTGAGTTTCTCAAATATCTTCTCCTTAACTTCCCTGATATTAATATTCTCCTTGGCTGATATAAAAATGGATCCTGGAACATCATCTTGGAGTCCCCTAGTGTACTCATCGTCTACAAGATCAATTTTATTAAAGACAGTCAGGGTGGGTATGTATACCCTGTTACCCTCTATAACATCTATAAACTGGTCTATCGTCGCATCATCCCTTAAGATCACACCAGCATTGTGTATCCCATATTCGTTGAGTATTGACCTTATTATCCTCTCGTTAAGGTGAGTTGCCTGTATTGTGGCCGAAACTTGGATACCCCCCCTTTTTTTCCTTCTCACTTTAATGTCTGGGGGTTTTTCATCAGGTCTTATACCAACATTCCTCAACTCCTCTAGTATAATCCTCCTTTGCTGGGGGTCTAGGACGTCTATTATCATTACTATGAGGTCCGCGTTCCTTGCAACTGATAATACATCCCTCCCCCTACCCCTACCCTTCGAAGCCCCTGGTATTATCCCTGGGATATCCAACACTTGGATCCTAGCACCTTTATATTCCATGATAGCCGGTATAACATCTAATGTGGTGAATTGGTATTCTCCAACCCTGGCCTGGGCGTTCGTTATAAGGTTAAGGAGGGTGGATTTTCCCACTGAGGGGAAACCCACAAGGACTATGGTAACATCACCCGACTTTTTAACATGGAAACCCTTACCCTTCCTCGCAGTCCTTGAAACAGCCTCCTCCCTCAACCTGGACAATTTAGCCTTCAGTTTACCTATATGATGTGCTGTGGCCTTATTGTAGGGTGTTCTCCTGATCTCCTCCTCGATTTCTCTTATTTTTTCTTCTATGTCCATGGCTATCACTAAAATTTTTATATAAAGTCCACTTATAGTATTGATATTAGGTGTTTTTTATGAAAGTGAAGGATGTTATGGTTAAAGATGTGGAAACACTTGATATTAACAGTAACCTTGAGGATGTTTTAAGGAATTTTGTTGAAAAGGGACATGGGAGCGCTGTCGTGACAAAGGATAACGTGAAGGTTGGGATAGTGACAACATGGGATGTTCTAGAGGCCATAGCCGAAGGCGACGACCTAAGTGAAGTGAAAGTATGGGAGGTTATGGAGAGGGATCTTGTCACAATATCCCCAGAGGCTAGTATCAGAGAAGCAGCGGCTAAAATGGTTACCAATGTAGTCTGGAGGCTCCTAGTAGAAGAGGAGGATGAGATTATCGGGATGGTGAGCGCCACTGACATCCTACGGGCTAAAATGGCGAAAAGATATTAAGCTCTCGTCCACACTAGAACACCAGGCTCCTGGTGGAGTAACTTGAAGGACGTCTGGTTAAAACCGCCCAAGAGGAAAAGTTTTGTGAACATAGAATCCTCAAGTTTCTTATCCATTATAACAGTCATATATGAATCTTCACTCCCAACCACAAGCAAACCAAAGGGACTATTCTCATCCACTATCTCATTCTTAACTAGTTGATTGCCCTCAATCAATATTAACCTGTGGGGTTTTATCTTCTCGGAAGTGCCATTAGCACCCATTAATACTATGGTCGCGTTAGTCTCATTAGCCATCTTCTCTATTAAAACACCCACCATCCCCGAAGGATCATTCACAGTCACAATCCTCGTCACATTACCAGCAACCTCCGGTTTCGAAGCCACCAGGGAAGTATAATAAGCATAATGTTCACCCTCCTTCTTGTCAAAATCCCAACTTCCAAAGTAACTCCACCATGCAGCCTTAGCCAGCATATCAGAACTTAATATGAGGACAAAGGGCTTCTTCTTATCAGGATGCGAATACTTTAACACATTATCAGCCTGAGCCCCCGTCAACTTATACTTGTTTATCATAACCTCCCTAGCATCATCCCTAGGAAGTCCCAAGGTCTCTGTAAGTATCTTAACAGACAATGAACTATTATGGGTGTAATTATCAAGTGTATTATATGCCATATCCCCACTCGTTGACAACATCGTAAGTATACCAAGGGACAACGACTCGTTATCAGTTAAAAGAGCCTTACCAATCCAATAAGCCCTCGGAGTATTCTGCGAACCCCCATCAAACGTCACCGGCCTGTCAGCGGCAACGGCAAAAAGGTGTCCGAAGTCCCACCAGGACATTACCACAGTATCCCTACTAGTATTATTCTTTATCCATGTTAGGGAATTCCACATCCCATCATCAGTCCCGGGGACCACCGATGAAGTCAGGGCATGAGCCCCGCTTACAGGCGCAGAGACTATAGCCAATGTGACAAGTATCATCATAGAAGTGGCCCTAAATTTTTCATTATTTATCGATAATACTATGAGTATTGCTATTATCCCCACTAATATCTTGGCTATCACAGAAACCTGGAACGGGTAAATCAGAAGTATTCCTGCTATGAATGCCACGATGGCAATGGATGTTCTGCTCTTAAGATTATCCCTAAGGTACTCTACAAAGTATCCTGTGAATATCCCAGCTGATATCCCTAATGGTATGGCGAATAATGACAAGAACCTGAAACCCTTCGTAACCGCGTATCCGGTTAATAGGAGCCATACGCATATTAATGATAGGTAGGATAGATATTCTCCCCTTTTCTCCTCAATATTAGGAATCCTCCGATACTTGATGAACTTGCTCTTTTTACCGGCCCGTTTACCCCTCTTTTTCACCTCCACTCTAGGCGCTTCTAATGATCTTATCCTCCATATGAGCGCCCCCACACCGAGTAATCCGCAGAGGAATGGTAATAGTCCGCCAACCCCCCCAAGTACTGACACCTGGTTGGGT
>Ga0209508_1000922_pt1 | contig 25336 bp, 17 predicted proteins | sample AD_UKC129_MetaG_FD_184427 | JGI IMG/M metagenome (GOLD analysis project Ga0209508, IMG submission 184427) | Active sludge microbial communities of municipal wastewater-treating anaerobic digesters from Canada - AD_UKC129_MetaG (SPAdes) (version 2) | ecosystem: Engineered > Bioreactor > Anaerobic... | reverse complement strand
CTTCTTCGATGTCCCCGGACTGCGCACCGCAAAGTGCGAGGAACTCATCGGCATCTTCGGCGAACATATCAGATGCCATTTTCCTGAACCCGTCCATCGTTTCGACCTGCGGAACGCTGAAGAATTCGGATGAAGTATGTCCGGTCAGCAGGTGAACCATCCACCGCTTATTCTTTATGAAAAGTTCATACGGATTGCCTACGCAGAATTTCCCATCCTGGACCGTGCTCCAGATCATGCTCCAGAAGTTCTTGTACTGGAGCGCTTTTTCCATTATATATTTCGCATCGAGTTTCCTGGCTTCAGCCAGCGTCTTGACGCCAAGGAATTCAAAGAACTCCACGCCTTCCTTTTCAGCGTCCGCCAGCGTCCGTCCGTGCCTCGGCACACGGTTCCCCGGATAGACCGGTGCTATCATGCCGCTCTGTATGATAGCGCGGTTAAAGAGCCCTTCGTTCTGAGGAGAAGTGAGCTGGCACAGTACACTACCTCCGCCGGCCGACTGGCCGCCTATGGTGATGTTGTCCGGGTCGCCTCCAAATGCCGCGATGTTGCGCTTGACCCACTTCAGGCCTGCCTGCTGGTCGAGGTGCCCGAAGTTCGCAGGCGCTTCAGGAGCTTCCGCGGTTATTTCAGGATGGCACAGGAACCCGAACACATTCAGTCGGTAGTTCACAGTAACGACGACGATGCCCCTGCGTGCGATGCGCTCGCCGTCAAATTCCATTTCGGACGTGTAACCGCACTGCAGTCCGCCGCCGAAGAACCATACGAATACCGGCAGCTTCTCGTCAGGTCTTTTGGCGGGCGTCCATACGTTGAGGTACAGGCAGTCCTCATCCATTGGTGTATCCGGATCAACATGCCATTCCCTGACATAGATGTCATTAGGGTCTACTCCCATCTGGGGCTGCATGGATACGGGCGCGAACTCGTAAGCTTTGAGTACGCCGTCCCAGTTTTTCGCAGGCTGTGGTGCGCGCCACCTGTTTTCCCCGACCGGCGGCGCCGCGAACGGGATACCCTTGAAACTCGTGATACGCGGATCTGCCGCAGGAAGTCCCTGGACGATCCCGTTTTCCGTTTTTACAACTCTCAGCATGACCATCACTCCGTTAATTTTTTGTAATGTCGTGTTTGTCTGTTTATGCTTGCAACACTTTCTATTTTACCATAAAATCCACAGCATTCGGACAGCCTTGTTGCAACATTATGTTAATATCGCCATTATGTTAACATCGCCCCTGCATCCTGGCAATAACGCATGAGGGAACCGATCGGCAGGATCGATCCCCTCATGCCGTATATCAGTCAGTCATTCCATGGGCTGTGTTACTGGTTTTGCATTGCCGCTTTCTTGGCATCCAGTTCTATCTGCCATTTCTGCAGGTCAAACTGGACTACCTGGTCGAAGTCGTTTCCGTCCATCTTCGCGACCATCTCATCCCACAACTGGTTGAATTTCTCTTCGCTGCCGCAGAAGATCATCTTCCAGGAGTATTCCTCGAGGATCTCCTCGCAGGAGTTGCGTATGACGGCAATGTCGTTCGGGTCGGTGGGCAGAGTTACGACGACATTCGGGCTGATGATCAGCTTGCCGTTCTTCTTCATCCACTCGGCAGGTTCATTGGCACCGAATTTCTCAGCCCACTGCCTCTTCATTTCTGTCTGTGTAGCAGCCTTGTAAGAACTCCAGTATGTCCTTGCATAGGGTTCCCCGGTCCTCGGGTTGATGCTGATGGAATCGACGATCCACTGGTTGATGGCATTGTTTCCGTCGTTGAATCCGCCGCCGCCCCATTCTTCGGGAACAGGCAGGTTATCCATCAGGGCATTCTCGTTCATGATCGTGAATTTGCCGTCGGCTCCCCTCGTGTAGTTGAAGCCTTCGATACCGTTGTGCTGGTATTCCACGCCTTCGGGACTTGCATACCAGTCGAGGAATTCCATTATCCTGAGGAACTTTTCCTCGTCGACTCCTGCGCCTATGCCGAATACACGGCCGCTGCCGTAGTATGTATCAGCATCTGCGTAGTAGTTCTGGTCCATTACAGGTATGAAAATGAATGCCTTCCCCTCCTGGAGCCTGGCAGCCGTGTTCCAGAATCCCTGCTGCCAGCTGTACCAGAGCAGATGTACGCGGCCTGAAGCAATCTTGGGATATACCGCGTTCCAGTCCTGATCCATCGAATCGGGGTCCACGAGGCCTCTCTGCTGTGCTTCAAAGAGGAAATGCAGCATCTTGCGGTATGTCCCGTTCTTATCCGTCAGCTTGTAGAATGTCCCGTCGGGTCTCAGTACGACAGAACCCTTTATTTTTTCTCCGTACCATGTCGTCAGCTGAACGACGTTGGCAATACCCATCATGTTATCGCCGCCGTCCCAGTCAGGCCAAAGTGTCATAGCATATGCCGGTTCGCCGTCTTCGTTTGTCGGATGGATCTTCTGGATCGCTTCAAGCGCATCCAGCAGTCCGTTCAGGTCCTGGATCACGGGAGCTCCTATTGCCTGGTACAGATCCCAGCGGAGCTGCGGGCTTGAATAGATGACGTCCTGCGAATAAGATGTCGGTGATGTGTTTGTCATCTGGCACGGGATGCCGTATATCCTTCCTTCCTCGTTTCCGGGAATGCTCTTGTTGTAGGCCTCTATCTGATTGTAATACTCCATGAGGTTGGGCCAGTTCTTGATCTCATCAGAAATATCCTTGATCAGCCCGTTCTGTACACAATCCGCAAAATTAGGACCTTCAAGCAGCACGATATCGCCGAGATGACCTGAACTGATACGTGTCTGATACAACGCGTCTCCTGCTACCTGGGGCGCCAGGATGCTGAGCTTGATGTTGAATTTGTCCTTCAGGAGTTTTCCGAACCAGCCGGTTTGCTCTCCATGAAAATTGGCTGCAACGTTGTAGTTTTCAATGGTGATTTCCTTATCATGGGATATTACCCTGGTTCCCCCGCTTCCCGAGGAATCTCCGCCTCCTGTGGCTTTCCCGCCTCCTGTGCTGTCTTCGGCTTTTGGCGTCCCGCCAGTCGACGGGCTGTCCGTCCCGGTACCTTTGCTCGTGGTGTCGCCGCATCCCGCCAGGGCCATGGTCAGGACAAGGCATACTACAAGCAGGATTGACAGTAACCTTTTCATAATTGGAACCTCCCCTTTTTGATGTTCTATGATCGATCAATGAAGGCTTGCCTAACGACGATGCCCGTTCCGTTTAATGCTTCAGGCCTTCATTGCCGGCGCCGGTTTTGCCGTTGATGTCATTCCTGCCATTACTGTCCTGTTGCCTGTCTCTGTGTTGTCTAGCATGTAATTAACCCTTTACGGCACCTATCATGATGCCTTTTACAAAGAATCTCTGGAACATTGGGTATACGAGGATAATGGGTGTTACGACGATGATAGTTACGGTCATTCTGATGGAAGTCGCCGTTTGCGCTTTTGCAAGGCTTGCAGCTATATCAACGGTGCCTGAGGCGTTGTTGACCAGGCCTCTGAGCGAGTTTGCCTGGTTGATATACTGGTACAGCACGAACTGCAGCGTATAGAGCTTACTGTCCGTCATCAGGAGCAGCGTATCCTGGAACGAGTTCCACTGTGCCACTGCCGCAAAAATAGCGATCGTTGCGAGTATCGGCTTGATGACCGGCAGCATTATCCTGAAGAAGATCGTAAGCGTACCTGCCCCGTCTATTTCGGCCGCCTCCTGCAGTTCTATCGGAGTTGACTCCACATAAGTCTTGCACAATACTACGTAGAAGGGCTGGACGACTACCGGCCATATATATCCCCAGAAGTTATTCGTCAGGCGAAGGTTCATCATCGTGATGAACCACGGGATTATGCCGGCATTGAAGTACATGGTGACCACGACGAACCTGTACCAGAATTTCCTGCCCCAAAGCGTTTCCCTCGTGAACATATACCCGAGGAAAGCCGAGAACAGGACAGTCAGGACCGTACCGACGACAGTCCTTGCTACGGAAACTTTCAGTGCATTGAACAGGGCAGGTATCTTCAGGACGTTCGCATAATTAGTGAAGTGTATCTGCTTTGGCCAGAACAGTACCTTGCCCTTTTCACTGAGATTGTTGGCACTTATCGAGTTAATGAAAATATAATAGAACGGGTAAACACAGACGAATGCGAAAAATGAGTACACCACATATGTAATGAAGTTTATGATCCTGTCGCCTATGCTCACCTTCATTTTATGCCTTGGCGCTTTCTTCCCCGGACCCCTCATTCTTTATCCTCCTATCTCAATGAACCGGAATCTTCCTGTTTCGGCAAGCCAGCTAAATTACGGGAGCAAATCCGTCCCTTGCAATGCTGATGAGCCGGGATCTTCACGTTTCGGTCAGCAGGCTGTCATGTCTGCGGAGTAAGCTGTTTCGGCCGTCCGGTTGCCAGGTTACCACAGATGCCCGTTCTATACCCGCTGACCGGGCCCGATGACCCCTGAGCCATCCCCGCGCTTATCAGATAAATCCATGGCCTCTTACAAGCTTAGATATACCGTTTGTAACGCAAAGCAGCACGACGCTGACAAGGCTCTTGAACATGCTCACCGCTACGGAGAGCGAATAACCCCCGTTGCCCATGGCCAGGTTGTATACGTACAGGTCGAGGACCTGGATGTATTCTTTGTTGAACGCGTTCTGGAACACGTAGAACTGCTCGAATCCATTGGAGAGGAAATTCGCCAGGTTCAGCATGACTATCACGAAATAAGTCGGCATCAGGCTCGGAATCGTTATGTGCCAGATGATCCTCATCCTGGAAGCGCCGTCTACTTTAGCAGCCGTGATCAGTTCCTCGTCGATGGCGGCAATGGCAGCTATATACATGATCGCTGCCCATCCTGCATTTTTCCATGTCAGCCAGAGCCACATCTTAAACCATATGTGTTCGGATGATGCAAGGAAGATCTTCGGCTCATTGTAAAGCCCGAGGCTGATTGCAACAGTATTTACGGCGCCTGTGCTGCTGAATACCGCGAATGCTATCGAATATACGAGAACCCAGCTGATAAAGTGGGGAAGCGTCGTGACTGTCTGTACGAACTTCTTGAACCCGGTGGACCTGATTTCATTGAGGAATACGGCAAATATCATCGGGAACCATGAAAAGGCGAGGCTTATGCCGCTTATGGCAAACGTATTCCGCAAAACCGAGAGAAGCTGTGCGACTCTCACTTTGTTCGCCACCATTGTCTGGAACCACTTAAAACCGACAAACCTGTCCCATGTCAGCGGGAACGGCGGTTTGTAGTCGAAGAATGCGTAGAACCATCCATACAGCGGATAATATGAGAAGATAGCGACTAATGCCAGGAAAGGCAGGATGTAAAGGAATTCACGCAGAGACCTGAGCTTTCTCTTATTCTCCAACAATTTCATCCGGACAGCCCCCTTGTAACTTCATCTGCGCAGTCCTCTCGGAAACTCTTCCGTACATTTCTCCCGGAATCTCTCATCTGTACACCTGCTCCGGAGTTCATCCTTGCAGCTTTCCCGGAGCTCCGTCATCACAGCTTCCGCGGATTTCATCCGTAAAACTTTCCGGCTAGCTTCACCATCACAGTTTCTGTGAACTCCATCCGCGCAACTCCGTGCGACTCATCGTAACCTCATCAGCTCAGTTCCCCCCGGATTTCATCCGTGCAGCCGGTCGATTCCCCATCAGATACGATGCACCTGCCACCTCATCCGAGCAGCCCGTTTCACCCGGAATTTAGTTTGCACAGCTGCCCGGCGGAGGTCAATCTGTATGAAAATACACTCAGTACTTCTTCCGCGCTGCCTGCAGCTCTTGCTGTTCTGCCTTGAATTTCTCAGTCTCTGCATTCGGGTTTGCGGACCATTTGCCTGGGCACCCCTGATGCCTTTAGTTTACAGTTGTATAAGGTAAATCGTTCAACTCGGATTTATTACGCTTGCTTATATGTATGAATTTAATGCTTCTATTATTCAGTATAAATAGTTGCCCGCGGCAGGTGCATGGACATGAAACATACATCAGGGCGGTTTTCAGAAAATGATGCACCCGGAAATAAAGATGGGAAAAGGCGGTGATTTATCGGAGATTGGGCTGGATATGTAAAATGTATTACCATCGGAAACTTCCGCAGTTGCAAAAAGAACGGAGAATGAAACGCGGAATATTCCTTATAAAGCCGGATATGCAGTAAAGGCAGCAAATCGGGCAGGATATATTTTGGTGATTTGCAGCACCGGCTTCAATGCCCTCTTAAGTGCCGGCTGCATCGCAACATACGCCACAGGTCACAGTACATGATACAGTATAGCATGCAGTACAGGATGCAGCGCAGGATACGGCACAGAGTACAGTAAATGATACATATAAAACATGCAGTATAGGATACGGTACTGGATACGGTATAGGATGCGATATAGGATACGAAATTGGATACGGTATAAGATAATTTAGTACAGGATGCTGTACAGGTCACATTACAGCATCCTGTATAGGGTAAAATTCAGGATACAGCGCAGGACAGGCCTTGTCGCGCAAGATGCTTCCATTTCTCTGACAAATATATAAGGCTTCTTCTGCAAATGGCTTAAACCTCTCTGTCAAATCGCATCAGCTTCTGCTGCGGATTGCCTCAAAAATTCCGGCAGATCGGTTCAGCTTCCGCTGATGATCACTGCAGCTTCTCCCGCAGTTCTTTCAGCCTGTCTCTCAGGAAAGCCGCCTTTTCAAACTGGAGTTCCCTTGCCGCTTCCTTCATCTCTTTCTCCAGCTTGTTGATCAGGGCCTGCAGATCTGATTCCTGCATGTTCTCTATGTCCTGATCAAGCGGGTACTTTGCATGGTCTTCTGCTATCTTTATCGTTTCCAGCGTATCTCGCACGCTCTTCTGGACAGTCGTCGGCGTGATCCCATGCCTGAGGTTGTACTCCATCTGTATCTTCCTTCTCCTGTTGGTCTCGCTGATGGCCCTGTGCATGGAATCAGTGATCGTGTCGGCGTACATGATGACTTTTCCCTCGACGTTCCTTGCCGCACGGCCGATGGTCTGTATCAGCGAAGTCTCTGAGCGCAGGAATCCTTCCTTGTCGGCGTCGAGGATGGCGACAAGGGTCACTTCCGGAAGGTCGAGCCCCTCCCTAAGCAGGTTTATGCCCACAAGAACGTCAAATACGCCTAGCCTGAGGTCCCTTAAAAGCTCGACTCTTTCGAGGGTTTCCACGTCGGAATGCAGATACTCGACTTTGTAGCCAAGTTCCTTCAGATAGGCCGTCAGGTCTTCGGCCATCTTTTTGGTAAGCGTGGTAACGAGGACCCTCTGCTTTTTCTCTACGCGGATCCTGATTTCGCCGATAAGGTCGTCTATCTGGCCTTTCACAGGCCGCACTTCGACTTCCGGATCCACCAGCCCCGTAGGCCTGATTATCTGCTCGACGATCTGCTGTGAATGTTCCCTTTCATACTTCCCGGGAGTAGCGCTGACATAAATGGCCTGTTTGACTTTACTTTCGAACTCCTTGAATGTCAGCGGCCTGTTGTCGAAGGCCGACGGGAGCCTGAAGCCGTACTCCACCAGCGATTCCTTCCTGGAGCGGTCCCCGTTGTACATGCTGCCGATCTGCGGTATGGTGACATGGGACTCATCTATGAAGACCAGCATGTCGTCCGGGAAGTAGTCCAGCAGCGTATAGGGCGGGCTGCCGGGCGCGCGGCCGCTGATATGCCTAGAATAGTTTTCTATGCCCTGGCAGAAGCCGACTTCCTGCAGCATCTCGAGGTCATACCTGGTCCTTTGCTCAAGTCTCTGGGCTTCAAGAAGCTTGCCCTGGGACCTGAGTTCCAGGAGCCTTTCCTCCAGTTCCTGCTCTATCGATTCAACAGCCCTGAGCATTTTCTCCCTGGTCGTCGCGTAGTGGTTGGCCGGGAAAATGGCGGCGTGAGTGCGCACCCCTATGATCTCGCCGGTCAGATAGTCGACTTCCGTGATCCTTTCGATCTCGTCCCCGAAGAACTCCACCCTCAGGACGTGGTCCGTCGAACCCGGAGGGAATATCTCCAGCACGTCTCCCCTTACCCTGAACCTGCCGCGCCTGAAGTCGATCTCGTTCCTCTCATACTGGATGTCCACCAGCTTCCTGATCACTTCATCCCGGTCCCTTATCATGCCGGGGCGTAGCGATATCATCAGGTCCGTATAATCCTCGGGGTCGCCGAGGCCATAGATGCAGGAAACACTTGCCACGATGATCACGTCGCGCCTCTCGAAAAGCGCTGCAGTGGCTGAGTGTCTCAGCTTGTCTATCTCGTCGTTGATCGACGAGTCCTTTTCGATATATGTGTCGGTCGACGGTATATATGCTTCCGGCTGATAATAGTCGTAATAGCTGACGAAGTATTCAACGGCGTTGTTGGGAAAAAACTCCCTGAACTCGCTGCAAAGCTGGGCAGCCAGCGTCTTGTTGTGCGCTATGACCAGCGTCGGCCTCTGGACCCTTTCAATGATGTTCGCCATCGTGAACGTCTTCCCTGATCCTGTCACGCCCAGCAGCGTCTGGTGCCTGTAGCCCCTGTTCAGCCCCTGCACCAGCTTCTCAACAGCTTCCGGCTGATCGCCGCACATCTTGTATTCCGAAACTATCTTAAACTCAGGCATATATCCTCCTTTTCCACGGGGACAGTTCTCACCTTTTTGACTTTTCGGAACTGTTCTGTATTTTTGACTTCTATCTTCCTGACAACCATATATCGGGTGCCGGTTTTCCTTTTCCGGCCTGAATATTTTGGGGACAGTTCTCACTTTCTTATCATATTATCCCTGTCCAGCTTCTCTTTATCTTTTTATCATTCTGCCCATTTGCCTTCGGGTCTTTAATTACTCATCCATTTATCCGTTATCTCTATCTTTTTTCTATCTCCTTATCTCTTTATCCGCGAATCCACCTGAGAAACACTGAACTGAAAGCTGATCACTTCTGGCCCGCTGTCTCGGATCAGTTCAGTGATCTCGAACAGCTGAAAATGTCATCTGCCTGTTATTTTTTTATCAATGTGTTGAAAACGTGAGAACTGTCCCCACCATTATATCGCTAAATTTTTCAATTTTCCATGTATATTATATTGAATTTTTTATTGACATAACCTTTTGTGTGGTGTGATAATATGATGAAAATATGATGATGAAATTATAAACAAAGTGGGAGCTGATTCGATGATCGTTGCAAAGTTTGGCGGTACTTCCCTGGCATCTGCCAGTCAGATAAAGAAAGTGTGCAATATCATTACATCTGACCCGGAACGCAGGATTATCGTCGTTTCCGCGCCTGGCAAGCGCAGCAAGGACGATATCAAAGTTACGGATATGCTGATCGCGTGCGCGCAGGCCGGTCTCGAAAAGGGAAATGCTGATGCCGAAGTGGACGCGGTTGTGGCAAGATATGCTGAGATCGCATCCGAACTCGGGCTGCCCGGCAGCATTGCCGACACCGTCGCTGCGGATATCAGGGCACGTGTGAACAGCGACAAAACGAACAGGGATAAGTACATAGACAATCTGAAGGCTGCAGGCGAGGACAACTGCGCGAAGCTTGTGGCAGCTTATCTGCAGAGCCTTGGCCATGAAGCCCGCTATGTCAGCCCGAAAGATGCCGGCCTCATTCTCAGCGACGAATTCGGGAATGCCCAGGTGCTTCCCCAGTCATATGAGAACCTGAAATCGCTTTCCGAATATCCCGGGATCACGATTTTCCCCGGCTTCTTCGGATACTCGCTGAGCGGCGAAGTCGTCACTTTCCCGAGGGGCGGCTCGGACATCACAGGTTCGATCCTTGCTGCCGCGGTAGATGCAGATCTTTATGAGAATTTCACCGATGTTGACAACGTATACAGCGCCAATCCCAATCTGATAGATAACCCGAAACCGATAGTCGAGCTTACATACCGCGAAATGCGCGAACTTTCCTACGCAGGATTCAGTGTGCTGCAGGAAGAGGCACTGGTTCCGGTTTATAAAAAGGGTATACCCGTACGCATAAAGAACACAAACAACCCGTCGGCTCCCGGTACTACGATCGTGAAGGAACGCCATAACATTACGGAGCCTGTTGTGGGTATCGCAGGCGATGCGGGATTTTGCTTCATTTACCTGAGCAAGTACCTTATGAACCGGGAAATCGGCTTTGGCCGCAAACTGCTGCAGATCCTGGAAGAGGAACATATACCGTTCGAGCACATGCCGTCCGGCATCGACAATATCACGATTATACTGAAACAGGCCCATCTGACCGAGGACAAGGAGAAGAGGATCATCGACCGTATTGTAAAAGAGCTTGAAGTAGATGATATTACGGTGCAGAAAAACCTTGCCCTTGTCATGATCGTAGGAGAAGGCATGCGGAATACGGTCGGTATTACCGCCAGAGCCTCCGGCGCGCTGGCCAGGGAGAACATCAACCTGGATATGATCAGCCAGGGGCCTTCGGAAGTCAGCATGATATTCGGCATAAAGGATTACGAGAAAGACAGGGCAATAAAGGCACTGTACAATGAGTTCATCAATAAGTGATGCTTCAGCAGGTAATGCTTGAAGAACGCTTAGAAGGTGCTTATTGAAATGCCCGTTGCAAAATAATGCCTGATGATTTTGGTATTTGGCGGAGAAGCGTTATGGCTTCGATGGCATGCGGATGAATAATGATTTTTTGCCGGAAGAATTTTTACAGCGGAAACATTCTGACCAGGAAAGGAAACCAGGAAGGAACCTGGTTGATTTAGCCAAGGAAATGTTTCTTGCCTTGGGATAACTTAAAACAAGTGCAGCAACCCAGTAAAAAAGAATAACCTCAGCGGTTTTGATTTGGTCACGGCCGGTATGTCAATGTACCGGCCGCTCTATATTCAGGCAGTTCTATATTACAGTCCGGCACGATAAGTTTTCATTACAGGCCGACCTGAGATCGGTCGATCCGTAATTTCATTACAGACCGATACGATAGCCAGTGAATCCGATAGCTTTTATTAAAGCTGCTTTTATTAAAGGTCGGCGTGATATCACGCTCTGTCCTGTACCACTGTTATTCACGATCCTTCGGATTCACGGCCATAATCACGCATTTCCGCTGCCGTCGGGTTCTTCGTCCCTTTTTATAAGCCCGTGTACCCAGTTGATGATCCTGTCCCTGAAAAACACACCTGCGAAGAACAGAATACAGGCAGCAACCGACACGGCTATTACGATGCCATAGTTGCCAAGCTGGGTGTTGTGACCGATAAACGAAGATCCAAGTAAAGCCGGGAGCCTTCCGATGGTTATTATCGCAAAGAACCTCAGCGGCTTTACCGGTGTGATCCCGGCAATATACGTAAGTATATCCTTGGGAATGCCGGGTATCAGGAACAATATGAACATGGCCGCTTCAGATTTGCTGCTGTTGAGCATGAAACTGAATTTCTCAAGCTGTTTTGGCGAAACAAGCAGCTTTACGAGCGGATAGCCGAGCAGGCGCGCCGCATAGAATACTATCACGGACCCGATCACTATGCCGGTCAGAGAGTACACGGTGCCGAGAACGGTCCCGTACAGATAGCCCCCCGCCAACTGTGTGACTTCTCCGGGAATCGCGGCGATAACGACCTGAAGTATCTGTATCCCGATAAATACGATTACTTCTTTCCAGCCGAATGAGTTCAGCCATTCCCTGAACTCTTCAGGTTTCCTGGCAAGTTCAGTCAGCCGTGGACCAAGCCTGATCCCGGCATAGGTAAGCGCGGCCAGAAAAGCTGCTATCAGCCCGATATATAACGCTGCTTTCCATTTCGTTCTGCCTGGTTTTTTATTTTCTGCTGTACTGTCGTTACCCATAGCCAAATCCCAAACCTGTCCAAATTTATTCGTTGTCCTGATGCTGTTCCTTTTACCGTCTCCTGTTTGACGTCGTCCTGTTTGCCGTCCGGAATAAATTGCTGTCAGAAAACTTCGCCTGATAAGCTCCCCGGATGCCTCACCTGATCAACGTCTGAATACATCATACTCCGGCAAAATAACATAGTGCAATATACTGCAACAATATTATGACGCGTATCCGCCGCTGTCAACCGCATATGGGATCACTATCTCATACGGACGGCATATGCTATCGGGCTATAACCGCTTTTGGATTATTGCTGTCTATGGTTTATAGCCATTGATTTATAGCAATCAATTTATATCCATCTATGTATCATAAACGATTACAGATCACAATCCATTCTATATATCTGTCAATAGTGAATTCGTTGTCTTCATAGATTCGTTCAAGTTTTCCCGTACACCTCGGACAGGTGTACCAACGATCAAACCGTTTATCGTTCCGCTTATGGATCATTCGCTCTCATGATAGCTCACACTTCACAGCGGTCCGCTCTCATTATGTGTGTAACATTCCATGCGCCATCAAGTGCAGTCTATCTTCAATTGCCTGTCTTCCATGTCTTCCGCCCTGAGATAGCAACCAATAGCCGGGATGCTCTTCGTGCGGTAGTAATCAGGGTTCCTGATACCCGATTCCTCAATGGTCTTCACCGCACACATCCAGCTCCCCTTCTTCGATTTCAGGACCTGGACCCCCTGCGAATCCCGGGTGGTTTTTGGGTTGATAGATGCAGTGCTGAACACAAGCACCTTGTTTATGCTACTGTATGCGACCAGTTCGGTGTCTTCCGCCAGATATCTTATGTCAACCAGCGGCGACAGGTCCGAATATGCGTTGGCAAGCTTCCTCCTGTTGGTTTTCGTTGCGTAGCTTTCCAGCGTGATCTTGGCACATTTGCCGTTTTCAAACGAGAACAGCATCCAGCCGGAGTAATTGTCTGTCGCCGTCATGTAGATTATTCTTTCATCTTCCTCCAACTGGAGCAAGTTCGTAAGGTATTCACCCAGTGAGCTCGCTTTGCAGTCCGGTATATCGTATATACGCATCTTGTACACTGTGTGTCTGTTCGAAAACAGGAGCAGTTCCGCTTTGTTGTGGGTCTCAAGCTCCTGTATTATGGTGTCGTCATCCTTGAGCTTGTGTTCGGGATTGGACCGCAGCGAGACAAGCGGGATCTTCTTGATGTAGTTCTGCTCCGTCAGGAACAGCCTGAGGTTGTAGTCCTCTATCATGTGCTCCTGCGTTATTTCTTCAATGCTTGTGTCACTGATGATTTCCGTCCTTCTCGGCTGTGCATATTTCTTTGCCACTTCGCCGAGCTGTTTTATTATGTTCTGCCTTATCCTCTTTTCGCTGGCATACACATCCTTAAGGTCGGCGATCTCATTTTGCAGCGTTTCCACTTCACCTACCCTGTCCAGGATGTATTCGCGGTTCAGGTTCCTGAGCTTGATTTCAGCTATGAATTCAGCCTGCAGCCTGTCTATGCCGAAACCTTCCATGAGATTGGGGATGACCTGGTCGTCGTTTTCAGTGTTCCTTATGATCGCGATCGCCTTGTCGATGTCCAGCAGGATCTTACGCAGACCGAGCAGCAGGTGCAGTTTTGCCTCTTTCTTTTCAATATCGAATTTCGTCTGTCTCTTTATGCAGTTGACCCTGAACGCGACCCATTCCCTGAGGATCGTTTTGATGCCCATGACACGTGGAGTTCCGTTGATCAGTACATTGAAATTGCAGCTGAATGAATCCTCCAGCGGGGTCAGCTTGTAAAGCCTGTTCATAAGAGCATCCGGGTCGGCGCTCTTCTTTATGTCCAGCGTGATCTTCAGTCCGTCCAGATCAGTTTCGTCACGGACGTCCGTGATGTCCTTTATCTTTCCATTTTTGACAAGCTCCACTATGGAATCGATGATCGCTTCCGTTGTAGTCGTGTAGGGTATCTCATATATTTCAATACAGCTGTTTTTCTTGTCGTACCTGTATTTTGCCCTGACCTTGAAACTGCCCCGGCCCGTTTCATAGATTTCCCTCATGGTCTTCTCATTGTAAATGAGGGCTCCGCCGGTTGAAAAATCCGGAGCCTTGATATACTGGAGCAAATCTGTGTTTTCATCTTTTATATAGGCGATCGTCGCCTCGCACACCTCTTTGAGGTTGAAGCTGCAAAGGTTGCTTGCCATGCCGACGGCTATGCCCTGGTTCGCGTTCACGAGGATGGTGGGGAAAGTAGCCGGCAGCAGCGTCGGTTCCTTCATAGTGCCGTCGTAATTGTCGACAAAGTCAACGGCGTCTTTGTCCAGGTCCCGGAACAGTTCCTCACAGATTTTCTCCAGCCGGACCTCCGTATAACGCGGTGCGGCGAACTGCATGTCCCTGGAATACTGGCGCCCCATGTTTCCTTTTGAGTCTATGTACGGGTGCAGCAGCGCACCGTTGCCCCTGGTCAGCCTGACCAGCGTTTCATAGATGGCCATGTCGCCGTGTGGATTCAGCTTCATCGTCTGACCGACGACGTTTGCCGACTTGGTTCGGTTGCCCGTCAGGAGCCCCATCTTGTACATCGTGTACAACAGCTTCCTGTGGGAAGGCTTGAAGCCGTCGATCTCCGGGATCGCGCGCGAAACGATGACGCTCATCGCATACGGCATATAGTTCTTTTCCAACGTTTCAGGTATCTTCTGAATAATCAGGTTTTTGTCCGACATAACAGCACCTTTCCTAAAATAATTGGGGACGGTTCTCACCTTTTTGTCATTTATCTGATCGTTTGTCAGATCATAAATTTAATCATTCGTCTGACTGATCATTTTCCAGACCGCTTGCCGTCTCATCTGGTCACGTATCGATCAGGAATCTTTCCACGGCTTTCACCATGTATCTGGTCCGTGTATGTCCGGCACAGTTTTTGGCAAAATCAAGGGGACAGTTCTCAACTTTCAGCACATTTTGCTGATAAACTGAACTTTTAACCGGTGCCGGCAGCCAGGTTGTGTACAGAATAAACGTCTAATGGCCCGTCTGTCCTCTGGGACACAGGCCGGTGCGTATCCGGCCGTTTTCAGGATCAGCGCTTTCCCTAATCAGTGCACGCTATATACGCTAAACAATGCATGCCGCAATCATTTCCGGCCGGCTTTGGTTATTCTGCAGAGCCGTAAGAGGGTTTTGACACTTTACAATATAATGCTGCAAAATGATAAAAAAGTGAGAACTGTCCCCACCATCAGCTCACATCTATCATATCCAGATAGCGGCTGCCGTGTTCCTCGATGAAGTTTTTCCTGCCCTGCAGGTTATCGCCAAGCAATATGTCAAACATGGCCTCTGTTTTTTCAATGTCGTCAGGCACTATCTTGATAAGTCTCCTGGTCTCCGGGTTCATCGTGGTGTGCCACATCATTTCAGGCTCGTTTTCGCCAAGGCCTTTTGAGCGCTGCACCGTGTACTTTTTCCCCTCAAGTTTGGACAGTATCTCCATTTTCTCTTTCTCAGAGTAAGCAAAATAGGTCTTGTCCTTGCATGTGATTTCATACAGCGGCGACTCAGCTATGAATACCTTGCCCTCCTGGATAAGCGTCGGGACAAGCCGGTAAAGCATGGCAAGGATTAGGGTGCGGATCTGGAATCCGTCCACGTCCGCGTCGGTGCAGATTATTATTTTGCTCCACCTGAGGTTGTTCAGGTCGAATGTGTTCAGGTCCTTGTTGTGCTTAGATTTTATTTCAACGCCGCAGCCGAGTACCTTCAGCAGGTCCACGATGATCTCATTCTTGAATATGCTGTCGTACTCCGCTTTGAGGCAGTTGAGTATTTTGCCCCTGACAGGCATTATTGCCTGGAACTCTGCGTCCCTTCCCATTTTACAGGAGCCCAGTGCCGAATCACCTTCAACGATGTACAGTTCTCGCTTGCTGACATCCTTGGTCCTGCAGTCAACGAATTTCTTTACCCTGTTTGAAATATCGACCGTGCCGCCCAGTTTCTTTTTTATGTTTATCCTGGTCCTTTCCGCGGTTTCGCGGCTGCGCTTGTTGACGAGGACCTGCTCGATTATCTTGTCGCAATCGGCTTTATTTTCGATCAGGTATACTTCAAGCTGCTGTTTCAGGAAGTCTGTCATAGCCTCCTGTATGAACTTGTTCGTGATAGCCTTCTTCGTCTGGTTCTCGTAGCTGGTGATGGTCGAGAAGGAATTCGTGACCAGGATGAGGCTGTCCTGGATGTCGGCGAACGTGATCTTCGCTTCATCCTTGTTATACTTGCCCCTGTTCCTGATGCATTTGTCGATCTCGTTGACAAATGCCGCTTTCACCGCACGGTCGGGCGAACCGCCATGTTCAAGGAAACTGGAGTTGTGATAGTATTCAAGCAGATTGACCTCATTGCAGAAGCAAAAAGCTACCTGCATTTTCAGCCTGTATTCCGGTTTGTCCTCCCTGTCGCGGCCCCTGGTACTTGTTTCAAAATACTGTATCTCAGTGAAATTCTTACCGTCACTTACTTCTTTGATGTAGTCGACGATACCGTTCGGGTAAACGAATTCATAAGTGTTGCCTGAAGCTTCGTCCGTCAGGATGAATTTCAGCCCGGCATTGACGATAGCCTGCTTTTTGAGAGTGTTGATATAGTAATCCAGCGGAATGTCTATATCCGTGAACACTTCCAGATCGGGCTTCCACTTCTGAATCGTTCCTGTGCTTTCATAATCACACTTTGTTTTCTTCAGCCCGCCGATATTTTCGCCTTTTTCGAAGTGGAGGTCGTACCTGTAGCCGTCCCGGAACACGGTCACATCCATATATTCCGAGCTGTACTGAGTTGCACATGCACCAAGGCCGTTCAGGCCGAGGCTGAACTCATAGTTCTCGCCCTCATTGGTGTTGTATTTGCCTCCTGCGTATAGTTCACAGAAGACAAGTTCCCAATTGTAACGGTTTTCCTTTGGGTTGAATTCGACCGGGATGCCCCTTCCGTAATCTTTGACCGTAATCGAACGGTCACTGTGACGGATAACCTCGATCCTGTCGCCATAACCTTCACGCGCTTCGTCAATTGAATTTGAGAGGATTTCGAAGAATGCCTGCTGACAGCCTTCAATGCCGTCAGAGCCAAAGATGACGCTGGGTCTGAGCCGTACCCGATCCGCTCCTTTGAGGGATGAAATGCTCTCATTGCCGTAGACTCCAGGCTTTTTACCCCTTATCATTTGTATCGCCCCTCCAGATCTGCAGAGCTTTTCTATTGTTATTATCAATTAAAGGCATTTCAAAGTCAAGTGCGGGGACGCTTCTCACCTTTTTGACTCCGCCGTTAATTGCCCAGGGACATTTCTCACATTTTATCCTATCGCCGGAAATTATGCCCGGAAATGAAAAGTTTCTGAAGCAGGAGATCTTAAGCAGCCTTAGTATAAGGGACAGTTCTCACCTTTTGACCAGTTTGTTTTTATTCCATAAATGGATAAATAAGTTACCAAAAGTGAAGCTACTCGAAAAATGCAGCCTGCACATTTTCTTTTAACCGTTTCCGCAACCTGTTTTCTGTGTTGCTTCTTGTATAATAAATCAACTCCGTACATAAAAAGTCTTACGCTTAAGATATGCAAAAACCCAAGTTAACATAATTGCAAAAAAGATGAAAACGTGAGAAGCGTCCCCAATAAATTGCCATTCAAGATTTATATTGCCAGCATTTTTGAATTGCAATTTTCAAATCATATGCCTGAGGTGATACGATGAAAAAAGGGATACTTCTGATATTATTGCTTGCTTTGCTGTTTTCGCTTTCATCGCCTGCTTTCGCCCAGACAACATATACGGTGAAAAGCGGCGATACTATGTGGAAAATAGCTGTCAAGCATCAGGTCGGAATAAGCGAGATCATTGCTGCCAATCCTCAGATCAAGAACCCGAACCTGATTTACCCGGGGCAGAAGATAACAATACCGGCAGTGACCACAACCACACAGGAAAACGAGGTTGTAAGGCTGGTCAACGCCGAAAGGGCAAAAGCCGGGCTTCCTGCGTTGAAAATCAACTGGGAACTGAGCAGGGTCGCCCGCTATAAGTCAGCGGACATGGCAAACAAAGGCTATTTCTCTCACAATTCACCGACTTACGGCACACCGTTCCAAATGATGGAGAACTTTGGCCTGCGTTTTTCTGCCGCGGGTGAAAACATTGCATACGGCCAGCGGACACCGGCCGAAGTGATGAGGGACTGGATGAACTCGCCGGGCCACAGGAACAACATTCTGAGCCGTTCATATACAGAGATAGGCGTCGGGCTCGCCAAGAACAAGAACGGCGTATGCTATTGGACCCAGATGTTCATTAAACCGATGTAAAAACTCTATTGCCAAACAACAGGCATACCAGCAAAGCCATGCATTACGCAGCAGACTGTCTCGCCTTTTCCAAGAACAGTCTGCTGCTTTGTTGTAAAGTGATGTGATGCAATACCATGCCTATGTCACCTGCACTGTGGGTGCCTGGAGATGATTTCCAGGCCGTGTGCAAAAAGTCAGATAAAGGCCCGACGTCATGTAACACTATGCAACATTATGTCATAGCAATGCAGCACCCTGCAAATCAGGTGAAAACAGGCATGAGTTAACAGAAGCGATGAATTTGGCGCCGCAATTTTTATTCGTAAGAAAATCCAGTTAACCCCTTCTGTTTAGAAATGCTTATACAATGCAGACTACACCTTCCGCCAGGCCTAATTGCATGCAGGGACTGCCCGCATATGCTGCGCTCTCAGGCATTATCTCCGCCATACCTAATCCGTAATCTTGTTCTATATATCTTGTACTTCCCGCACCTTAATCTGCTCATGTTTTTTCGATCACGCCTTATTTTTTCACATACCATTCTTAATGCCCTACCCGTTGTTAACCGCAGCTTATTACTCAGGCTGTTACACTCATGTTTTACTCTTCTCGTTATTCGCTCTCCGTGCCCTGGTCAGAAATCTGAAAACCGCTGTCACAATCATTATTCCAAAAGCAATCGAACCGGCACCGCTCACAGTCTCAGTCAGCTTCCCTATAGCACTGATCAGTTCATTATTTACAAGAAACCGGATCATTTCATACGCCGCGATTCCTGGTACAAGAGGCAGGATTCCTGGTATCGAAAATATTGTCGCAGGCGACTTCAGCACTCTGGCAGCAGTTTCACTGTAAAGTCCGACAGCTATGGCACCGATCAGAATCGCAAAGTTCGAGTGACCGGTGATACGCATGACAACTGAATACACAACAGATCCTATCATGCCCGAAAAGCCGGCAAAAATCAGCTTGTGTCCCTTTATGTTGAAAGTCAGGCTGGTCGCAAAGCTGCCAATGAAAGCCAACAGCGCACTCACACCAACTACCTCCGGTTCGCGCATATCACCAATGCAACGCCGATGCCCGCCGCCAGAACTGTGACAAGAAGTATTGCTTCTGCCAGTCGCGTCGTACTGGCAACAAGGTCGCCATAAAGGGCGTCCTTTATGCTGTTTGTTATAGAAACGCCCGGGAGGTACATCAATACAGAGCCAATGATGATCCTGTAACCGTCAAGCTCAGGGAAAAGATCGACTGCGGCTGTGCTCAGAAATCCGGTGATCAGCCCGGCCAGGAGGTTTTCGAGGAATAAAAACAAGCCTTTCCTGGTCAGGATCTCTCTTGCTGAATATGATATGCATCCGATTACAAGAGCAGCAAGGCTGTCATATAAACTACCATTGAAATGCAGCGTGAAGGCAAACGATCCAAGGCCGGTCGCCGTAAGCCTCACCGGGAAACCGTGTTTTGCCGTATTTTCGATTTCTTTGAGCTCCCTGAGCACGATCCCGAAATCAGGGCGCGTTTTCTGAATGCGCCGCGAGAGGCTGTTGACTCTGTCAATGCCCGTCAGATCTACTTTCCTGTCCCTGATACGTCTGAAGGCTGTATTTGTGCCCCCTTCACCATCAGCCAGCGAAATGAAAATGCCGGTGGGTAAAACAAAGCTTTCACACTGCACCTCGTAGCTTTCACATATCCTCACTATAGTTTCCTCTACCCTGTATATTTCCGCCCCGCTCCTCAGCATTATCTCCCCGGCTTTCAGCGCCACATTCATCAGGTCCGCCAGCCGCATGCACGCACCTCCTTTGGGGACGCTTCTCACCTTTTTGACACATCGACTGCAGTTTAACTCTGCTAAAACAACTCATATAGTCCTTTCCAGGACATAGCTTTCATTTTTCCGGTTCTGCTGATCCACTCACCCATTTTTGATTCTGCTGTTCTCTATTCTTCTCATTTTCACAATAAATACTACCGGCCAATAAACGGGCGCATTGCACCAAGTGCACGCCAATTTAACGTAATGCCCGTTATTCCCTATATTTCCCGTTTTGCGTTCAGCCTTGCAAGTCAAAATGCGCAAAAGCTCAATAAATCGGGAAATATGTTGCATCGATCAATGATCCGTGGTAGACTCTTTTTGGCGAGAACATATGTTCTGGTCGATTTCACACGTGAGGTGCATGCAAATGCCGCGCAGAGCCCGTAAAAAAGACCCTGCAGCAATTTATCACATAATTTGCCGAAGCAATTCGGAACTGCTCCTGTTCAGAAGCAAACAGGACAAGGAGTACTACCTGAAACTTCTCAAAAGGTACCTTGGTAAATACAAATGCAAGCTTTACGGTTACTGCCTGATGGACAACCATGTGCACCTGCATCTGGATGCCAACGGGTTCGACATATCAAAATTCATGCACTCGCTGAACAACGCTTACGTATGGTATTACAACACGAAATACACCCGGCACGGCCACCTTTTCCAGGACCGGTTCGTCAGCCGCATACTGACTACAGACGTACATAACCTTGTCGTATCGGCGTATATACATAATAATCCTCACGACATCAAGGGGTATTATGGGAAGGAGGAAATGTACGAATATTCATCCTATGGGATTTACCTCGGGCTGAAACGCGACCGGTACGGAATAGTAGATACGAGTTTCATAAAAGGTCTGTTTGGTCTCCCCGACAGCACCATTTTCGCAGAACGTTACCATAATTTCGTCAAAAGCCGTCGCGAAATTGCTGAAAAGGGCAGAATATTCGATGCAGATGAAACGCCCTATATATTCCCTGTGTCCACCTATACTCTGTCCGCCGAATATGAATACATACCGGGAAGGACTGTTATGTTCAGGGATAAACCGGCTACCAGTGTCATATCATTCATATCTGATAAGCTAAACATGAACCAGTTAACAAGCCTGCAGACGAAATGCAGACATAAGCTGACCAATTACAGAGCGTTTACTGCTTACGCTCTGAGGGTGCTGTGCAATCTCAGTTACAAAGAAATATGCCGGTATCTGTTCAATATAACGGTAACCAGCTGCTCAAGGCTTTGTAAAAAAGGATATGACCTGATACAGAATGACAGTTTCCATATGCAGATCTTTAATGAATTAGTGTCGATTTCTGCCTGAGTATCTCATATAGCTGTATTTTCTGAAACAGAACCGTCAGACCGTGCTGCTTGCATTATTTCCATCAACATTATATAGCGGAGCATTTGCCGGTCATATCGCCCTGCAGGGGTGAATTTCCATAATGCAGGATGATTTTCGCTCCCTGTGGTGTGACTTATATTTCGAGCATAAAAACACATGTACATGCAGGAAAAAATGTGCTGGATTAAATATCTAATGTATTAAAATTTTACATAAACCAGGGGGCAACAAATATGCTTTGCTCAAAACGTTGCTTTACCTTATTTTCAGTGATTCTTTCGGTGCTGATGCTGTTTTCCCTGTCCGCGTGCGGTTCAAAACTTCCAAAGCTGAGCAGGGACAGGCCGGTCAGCATAAATATGCCTGCCTTCCTCTGCAAAACTGGAGATGTATTTGTCGAGCTCCTGTTTTGACATGTATTTATCGAACGGGACCAGCTCAAAGAAGGAATATGCATCCGTCATTTTCCTCATGTGGCTGGCAGAGCCCGAGCGCAACATCGATTTTGCTTTAAGGACCGGTTATCTGCCTGTTACAAACAAAGCCATCGGAATGCTCCGGCAGAAGCTGCCCGAATACAAGTCAGGCGAGATAAATGAGAACATGGCCAAAGTGCTGGAGTGCTCACTGGAAATGATGGAGAGCCATGAATTCTACACATACAAGCCTTTTGAGGCAAGTGACGACCTGAGATATGGAGACTATCAGCAGGATAAAGCAGGATAAAGCAGAATGAATCACAGAAAAAAAACGAATATGACGGAAATAGACGACCTCATCGAATTCCTGCAGATGCGCGCAGAACCTTACGTTTCCGCCGCCAGGCCTGATCATTTGGGTTCCAGGGATCCAGCAGGTGAAGGACCTTCCCTGAAGGCGATGACCTCACGCCCGAGCAGATAAGGCAGTTCGAGGAGCAGCTCAATACGCTTACAAAGGCTGAAAGAAGGATATTCGACCTGTGCATCCAGAGGGTATGATGCGAAGAAGTTATGCAACATGCTTTATATCGGTATAAACACTAAAAAGACACATAACAGACGGATCTATACGAAGATGAATGTAAATCCGCGTGCTGAACTGATTAAATATTGCCAGAAACTGATGGGTAAGATATTAGTTGCATATAGAATGATTACCGCGGGAGGGACCATATGACGGGAAACGCAGGCGGCGGCGCAAGGGATGAAAGGAAAAGCAGGCTGGCAGGGTTCCAGGAAAAAAGGATGAAAATTTTCGGCGAACTCGTAAAAATGTACTGGAACGGCCAGCTGAACAATGCAGAAGACCTTAACAGGCTTACTGCCCATATCAGGGATAAGTTCGGCTTTACTGAGCAGGACGAACCTTTCATTATGGATCACATAAGGATAGCCATGGGACTCGACCCAAGGCAAGGTCAGCCCTACAGCGACGAACTGGATCTGGTCAGAAAATCCAATGCCATAAGCGAGCCGATCATCGCCAAAATACAGGGTGTGTGCGAATTTTGCGATAGCGAGGACTGCAGCGGCATATGCAAGCATGAGGCATTCATATACCGCCGGAACGAGGAGCCGGTCGTTGTGAACGACAAATGCCTTACCTGCGGCCGCTGCGTCACCAGCTGCGATTTCGGCGCATTGGCTGACAAGATCGAATTCATACCCCTGATAGACATGCTTAAAGACGAAAACACCACCGTATTTGCGGCTGTGGCTCCTGCCATAGCCGGCCAGTTCGGCGAAAACGTCTCGCTGGGTCAGCTTCGCACGGCATTCAAGCTGATGGGTTTCGCAGACATGATCGAAGTGGCTATGTTCGCCGACATCCTGACGATCCGGGAAGCTTTTGAGTTCAACAGGCTGGTCAAAACAGAGGAGGACTTCTTCCTGACAAGCTGCTGCTGCCCGGTATGGTTCAACCTGACGAAAAAAGGATACCCCGAGATGTTCAAACACATGTCGCCTTCCGTCTCTCCGATGATCGCAGCCGGCAGGTTCCTTAAAGAACTGTATGACGGAGCTAAGGTGGTGTTCTTCGCCCCCTGCATCGCAAAGAAACAGGAGATAAACGAACCTGAACTCCGGGGCGCAATAGATTTCGTTGTCAACTTCAGGGAACTGGCCGAAATATTCAACGCCCTGGACATCCACCCTGAGCAATTGCCGGGCGAAGAAAAAGACCAGGCTTCCCTGGGAGGGCGGATCTATGCCCGCACAGGCGGCGTCAGCTTCTCGGTTAAAACTGTGGTAAACCGGCTTGAACCAAGGAGAGTAATAAAGCTTAAAGCCAAAAAGGTCGATGGCGTAAGAAACTGCAAGGAGTTGCTGGAAGCGCTGTCGTCAGGCAAAGACGTAAACGCCAACTTCATCGAAGGCATGGGCTGTGAAGGCGGGTGTGTGGGCGGTCCCAGGACCAACGTCGATAAAGAGATCTCCGCTAAAATCGTAAACGAATATGGAGAAGACTCGCTCATAATGACTCCGTTTGACAACCTCAACGTAATGAAGATCCTCAGGCAGTTGGGTGCAAACGCAGTAGAAGACATAGTCGACAACGAAAAAATCTCCGCCTTGCTGACAAGGGAATAAGGCGGGGACGCTTCTCACCTTTTGGACATTTTGCCTGGCAGACGACTCTCTGCTGCTGGTTTATATATAGAAAAGTCCCCGTTTTGATCGGGGACGCTTCTCACATTTTTAACTTTTTACAAGATTTGGGTTCAAACTTATGAGGTTATACTTCTAATGTGGAAGTTAGCAGTTCCAATTTCTGATCTCCTGGTTCCTGATTCGGAACAGCCTGCATGCAAGACAGGTCCCAAAGCAGTCACATTTCCGCCTGTGCTTCCGAACCGGCCTCCACCGTTCCGCCGGCGCCTGCATATGCTGCCATCTCTTCGCCGGTGCCTTTGCTTTTTGTGAAAGTCAGCAGCACAGCTATACTGACAAGTATCAGCCCGGTAACTATCAGGCTTCCTTCCGGGCCGAACCCGCCTCCATTCAGGATATTTTCACCGACCAGCCGGGTCGTCAGCAGTCCGCCTGTAATTCCTCCGCTTACAGGCATACCGAAAATGCTTCCCTGGAGGAAATTCCAGGTGATATGATATCCGATCGGCATCCAGATATTGCCCCGGCGCAGGAACATAAGCGAAAACATCACACCTATAAGGAATATATTAAACAGGGGAAGAACTCCGATGTTACTGTTGAATATGTGGAGCAACGAGAAAATTACATTTGGCACTATAAGGATGATAAAGGTATGGGATCTTCGCAGTATCGACATACAGTACCCCCTGGAGAACATCTCCTCGCCTACTCCCACAAATATCATCATTAAGAGATCGCCCAGGAAAACCAGGACAAAGTTTGGCTTCAGAACACTTTTTTCAACAACTATCTGTCCGGTCAGCAACATGATAACAAAAACTATGGTAATAGATACTGCTCCGAGGATCAGGCCATATACCAGATCGGTCAGGCCGGATTTGCCAAATGTCAGGCCCATCTGGCTCAGGGGCTTCTTATCCATCTGCTTCCAGAACAGTATTACCAGGGCTATCATCACCAGATTTTGTATGATCCCGGCAGTTATGCGAGTAAAGTCACTGGCGAGAAATTTCTCAGTGATAACTGCAGGATCGGTGATTCCTGATGACAGCATCATGCTCAGTTCATAAAAAAACGCGAAGCATATGATTAGCATTCCTGTAAAAAGGTAAAACGCAGGGATAATAAGAAGCAGCTTCCATACCGGGCGTACCTCGCCGTATTTGTTTTTGAAAATTTTCATCTATGTTCCCCCAATCCGATTTACTTGAATTTATGCAATAGCCACAATTTGCCGAAAGTAATCTGCTTAAAAAGTGAGAACCGTCCCCACCCAAAACCAAGAACTGTCCTCGAAATGACAATCCTCACCTCCAA
>Ga0209508_1000918_pt1 | contig 25403 bp, 17 predicted proteins | sample AD_UKC129_MetaG_FD_184427 | JGI IMG/M metagenome (GOLD analysis project Ga0209508, IMG submission 184427) | Active sludge microbial communities of municipal wastewater-treating anaerobic digesters from Canada - AD_UKC129_MetaG (SPAdes) (version 2) | ecosystem: Engineered > Bioreactor > Anaerobic... | reverse complement strand
ATTATGCCACCTACGCTTGGTCAAGAAAATACTGTTGATAAACTTGAGTTTGGGGATCCAGAAACAATAGTGCAAGGAATTGCTGTGACTTTTCTAGCCACTCAAGAAGTAATTGAAAAGTCAATTAAACTCGGCCTTAACCTGATAATTACGCATGAAGGAATTTTTTACAATCACTTAAATAAAATTAAAGCAATTGAGTCAGACCCTGTATATCAATGTAAACGCGAGACGATAAAATCAGGTAAAATAGCCCTATTTAGGTTTCATGACACTGCTCACAGATACAAAACAGATGTTATTATGACAGGATTACTAAGGCGTCTGGGTTGGGATAGCTATGAGGTGAAAAAGCAACAAACATATTCGGTATTAATTATTCCTGAAATGACTTTACGGGAAGTTATGATGCATATAAAAAAATCTTTAAGCATAGAATATGTCCGTTTCATTGGAGACTTGACCATGAAATGCAGGCGCATTGGAATATTGGTTGGTTATAGAGGCACTGGTGAGATGACAATACCTCTTTTTCATCAGGAAAACCTGGATTTGATAGTTTATGGAGAGGGTCCGGAATGGGAAACGCCTGAGTATGTAAGAGACACAATTCAACAAGGGAGACAAAAATCATTGCTTGTGTTAGGTCATGCGGAAAGTGAGATGCCTGGAATGGAGTATGTAGCAAGCATTCTGAGGGAAAAATTTCCAGATATTCCGGTTCATCATATCTCTCAAAGCCCCCTTTTTCTAGTTTTTTGAAGCTTTTGTCAATAAAATCTTCTTTCTTCTGGTTTACACCTCTTTTTTTCACCGTGCTTCTTGTAAATATTTTTCATAGAGCCTCTTGTGGGGCTTGACTTGATAATTGTTTACGTTATAATTGTGTACAGCTATAGTTTCCCTATGGCTAAACTACATATAAAGGAGTGATAAAAGTGAAAAGGGCAGTTTTAGCGTGTCTCCTGGTGTTGGTTCTGGCTTGTGGAGGAGTAGCTTTTGGTCAACAGGTCCAGATTCCTCGGGAAGAAGCACTCTATGTAGCCGGATTTCAGTGGGGTCCTCCTACAACTGATAATCCCTTTACCGGAAGTCCAATGACCTTTGTTTCTAACCCCCGGCAGCATATTTGGATTTATGAGCCCTTGTTTACTTATGATGGTCTCTTAACCGGTGATTATGTTCCCATACTTGGAGAATCATACCAGTGGCGGGATGATTTAACTCTGGAAGTAAAGCTGAATCCCAATGCTTATTTCCATGATGGAGAAAAAGTTACCGCTGATGACGTAGTTTATTCCTATAAATTTGGCCAAAAGTATCCAGTAGGCTATTCTTCTATTTGGGATTGGTTAGAAGATGTTTACAAAGAAGATGACCAAACTGTTATTTTTAAGATGAAAGCTGATAACCCTAATAAGTTGATGGTAGAAGATGGTTTAGGCGCTGTATATATAATTCCTGAACATATTTGGGCAAAAGTAGAAGAAGATGCTGGTAATAACTTAGAAGAAATCAGAAAATTTGATAACAAGAACCCTGTAGGTTCAGGACCTTACCGAGTCTATTATGAGAGTCCCGAGACTATAATTCTAGAGAGAGTAGATAATTACTGGGGAGTAGTCCTTCACGATGGTGAGCTACCCAAACCAAAATATGTCGTTCATCCTATCTTTAAGAGTAATGACGAGGGGAACTTAGCTTTTGAAAATGGAGAAGTGGATGTTTCTCAGCAGTTTATGCCTCGGATTTGGGAAATGTGGGAGAATAAAGGGTTGCCCGTCGGAACCTGGTATAAAGAGATTCCTTATCATGTTCCAGCAACTATGCCTTCTCTGTGGTTCAACGTAAATAAACATCCCTTAGACCTTCCGGAGCTAAGAAGAGCTATTGCTTACTGCATTGATTATGCCAAAATTTCTGAATTAGCTATGTCTAATTACTCTCCTCAGGTGGAAGCAAGTTTAATAGTGCCTTATGGTGCCCAGGCAAAATACTTTAATAAAGAACTGGTACAACAGGAAGGCTGGGAATACAATCCGGAAAAAGCTGTAGAGATTTTAGAAAACGAGTTAGGAGCTAAAAAAGGAAATGATGGAATATATGTACTTCCTGATGGAACGAGATTAGGCCCCTTCAAAGTTGAATGCCCATATGGATGGACAGACTGGAATGCTGCTTTAGAAATAGTTGCTCAATCAGCTAAAGCTATAGGTATAGACGTACAAACTTCCTTCCCTGATTCTCCTGTGGCCTATGATAATAGGCAAACTGGTAACTTTGATATGACAATGTGGACACCTTCTGAGCCCAGCCCTGCTCAACCCTGGTTGAACTTCCAGATAGTACTTTATTCTGGAGGAGTACCAGAATACGGGAAAATTGCCTACCGAAACTTCGGAAGATATAAAAATGAACGAGTAGATGAGATTATTGATTTGATACCCAAAACTTCAGATGAAGCAGAGTTGCAAAAATTGTATGATGAGCTGGATAGTATATATCGTAAAGATGTTCCTGTAATACCATTAATGTACAGACCCTGGGTATTCTATGAATACAATGAAACTTACTGGAAAGGATTCCCCAACGCTGATAATCCCTATGCTCCAGGTATGCCTTGTGTAGGAGCAGGTATGGAGATACTGTGGCATATTGAGCCTGTAAAATAATTTAGTCGCAATTTTTATTAAAGCCCGTGGATTTCACTCCACGGGCTTTAATAAAATATAGACTGCGTAGAGGTAACTCCAGTGAGAAAATTCAGAAGATATATTTTACAAAAGCTTTTTTGGTATGTTCTGGCTTTTTTTATTGCCCTGTTTTTAAACTTTCTTCTTCCCCGGCTTGTGCCGGGAGATCCCATATCAGTTTTGGTTTCTCAAATGATGTCTGGAGCTGTATCCAGTGAAGCTCAGGAAAGAGTTTATCAATCTTTTATACAGGAGTTTGGACTGGATAAACCATTTTTTGTTCAATTCTTCATCTATGTCAAGAATGTGTTCAAGGGTGATCTCGGGACCTCCTTCAGTCTCTATCCTCTCTCGGTTAATAAAATAATGGCTGATGCTCTTCCTTGGACACTTTTTTTGCAGTTTCCGGCCATAATTGTAGGGTGGATAGTAGGGAATTTCTTAGGAGCTCTTGCTGCCTATAGAAAAGGGAATTTTGACAGAATTTTATTTCCTGTTTCATTGTTTATTAACTCTATACCTTATTATTGTTTGGCAATAATTCTACTATATATTTTTGGCGTGTATCTGCGCTGGTTTCCAATAGGTGGAGGATACAGCAGAACTCTGCTTCCTTTCTGGTCCTGGACCTTTGTAGTAGATGTATTGCATCACTACTTTTTGCCTTTTATATCTATTGTGCTGGTAACGATTGGAGGACAGGCTATAGGAATGAGAGAAATGTCAATATACGAATTAAACACCGATTATGTTACATACTGTAAGATGTTAGGTATAGGGGACAGGAAAATTCAAAGTTACGTATTCAGAAATGCAATGCTACCCCAGATAACTGGTCTCGCTATCAGCTTAGGAACTATGATAGGAGGGTCGTTGATAACCGAGATTGTATTTGGCTATCCAGGAATAGGAACAACTTTATTCAATGGAATAAGGCGGCTTGATTATCCCCTGATTCAGGGTTCGACTTTAATAATAGCTTTAACAGTGTTGGTGGCAAACTTCATCATAGATATGGTATATGGTCTAGTAGACCCCCGAATCAAAGCCGCTCAAACTGAGGGAAGTTGATATGGAAACTCTGAAACTACTCTTAAGATCTCCAAAATTTATAGTAGGATTAGGTATTTTTGCTGTTTTGTTTTTAACCGCGTTTATATATCCTGCAGTGGTTCCTAAGAACCCCTTTGAAATGGTAGGGCTCATGTATGAACCCCCTTCTTCAAGATACCTACTGGGAACAGACAATTTTGGAAGAGACACGTTTGTGGAGCTAATACATGGAATGAAAACTTCCTTGATAATAGGTTTGTTTTCAGGAATCATAGCTACGGCTATAGGGGTAACTATTGGTCTTTTTGCCGGATATAAAGGAGGTAATGTAGATAATATTTTGAACTCCATTACCAATATATTTTTGGTTATACCACCGTTTGTCATTTTGATACTGATAACTGTGAGCTTGAGCAGTCGGTCTCTTGTAGTAATGGGGTTGGTATTGGGGATTACTTCCTGGCCCTGGACGGCTCGGGCAGTGAGAGCTCAGTCTATGAGTTTGCGGGGTAGAGAACACGTTGATATAGCAAGACTCAATGGGGCAAGTGTCGTGGAAATAATATGGAGAGAGATTATGCCCTATATTTTGTCTTACATATTTATGGCTTTTGTTCTCCAAGTGGCAAGCGGAATACTTAACGAAGCAGGTATAAGTATGTTGGGGCTCGGTCCCAGTAATGTAGTTTCACTTGGTACTATGTTATCCTGGGCGCTTTTATTTGAATCGGTGAGATCCGGAGCGTGGTGGGCTTTTGTGCCTCCGGCAATAACTATAGCTTTAATCACTTTCTCTCTCTATTTTATGAATACTGGGATGGACGAAATTTTTAATCCCCGATTAAGGAGCTAGAAGTGGAAGAATCCAGGAAAATAATATTAGAAATAAAGGGTCTCAAAGCATATTATAGAACAAGGTCAGGAGAACGCATCAGAGCAGTTGATGATGTTTCATTTGGTTTGATGGAAGGAGAAATATTAGGCATAGCGGGTGAGTCAGGTTGTGGTAAATCGACATTGGCTATGGCTATGTCCGGTCTTTTTTTACCTCCTCTAACTTATGAAAGTGGCACAGTGTTTTTAGATGGTGAAAACATAATAGGTAAAAAAGAAGAAGAGTTGAGGAAAAAAATACTGGGAAGGAGATACTCCTATATACCTCAAAGTGCTATGAATGCATTAAATCCTACTTTAAGAATTAAAAATTTTGTTATAGACCTCTTAAAAGAACATCATCCTAACATGAGCAAAAAAGAAGTTTTAGATTTAACCACGGAGAGACTAAAGTCACTTTCTCTGCCTCCCTGGGTGATAGACCTTTATCCTCTGGAGCTAAGCGGGGGTATGAAACAGAGGGTAGTAATAGCAGTGTCAACACTTATGAATCCTAAAGTGGTAGTGGCAGATGAGCCCACTTCTGCTTTGGATGTAACCTCACAAAAGATAGTGATAAAGTTGATAAAAGACCTTTTTGACGAAGGAATAGTAAAAAGCGTGATATTCATAACTCATGAGTTACCTATATTGAGACACGTATGCGATAGGATAGCAGTAATGTATGCCGGAGAATTTGTAGAAATGGGGAAAACTGAAGATATTATATTTAATCCTCTTCATCCTTATTCTCAAGCTTTGATGCAATCCATATTAGTGCCGGAGGTGGGGATAAAAGGTAAAAAGCTTCCTAACTTACCCGGGTCACCTCCTGATCTAAGAAAACCAATAAAAGGGTGTAGATTTGCTGATAGATGTTATTTAGCAATAGAAGATTGCCGGAAAGAAACTATAAACATGACGGAAGTGGGCGGTAGAGAAGTGAGATGCATAAGAGTGGATTACATCAAGGCAAAAGAGGAAGTGGCACCCTATGTCTAATAATGATGAAATAATTAGGACGGAAAATTTGACCAGGGTTTTCGGAAGTGGTAAAAAGGCTATAAAAGCAGTAGATAATGTTAATCTTTCCATAAAAAGGAAAGAGATTATCTCTTTAGTGGGGCAAAGTGGAAGTGGAAAAACTACTCTTGCTAAAATGATTCTTAGACTTTTAAAACCGACCACCGGGAAAATAATATTTGAAGGTCAAGACGTTACCAACATTGAAGGAAAAGAAAAGAAAGCTTACTGGAGAAAAGTGCAAGCTATATTTCAAGACCCTTATGCTTCTTTTAACATATTTTCACCGGTTAAGAAAGTACTATTGGATGCTTTCAAACTATTTGACAATAAATTTACCAGGGAAGAAAAATGGAAGATGGTATGTGAATCTTTAGAAGCGGTAAATTTTAGACCGGATGAAGTGGCAGATAAATTTCCCTTTGAGCTCAGTGGGGGACAAAGACAAAGAATAATGATAGCCAGGGCTCATCTCATAAAACCTGAGCTTTTGATAGCTGATGAACCCACTTCTATGATAGATGCTAACTTGAGGTCAGGAATATTAGAACTGTTATTAGATTTAAGAAATACCGAAGGAACCACGATAATGTTTGTTACCCATGACTTAGGTTTAGCTTACTATGTGAGTGAACGGTTATTGATTATGCACGAAGGAAAAATTGTAGAAGAGGGAAGCGCAGATAAAATAATATCCAAACCTGAGCATCCTTACACTAAACAGCTGATAGCTGATGTTCCCAAATTATCCCATGAGTGGTTATTAGAATGAAGCACAGTGGGGTAGAGAAGAGAGGGTATATGTGTTTTACTTTTACCCTGTAGTTTCTGATGTTTTTATGCTGTAATTGCCAGGGGTGTATATGTTTTATCACAATACCCCTGGATTATATTTGCGATTTTGTAACATAAATTATATAATAGCTTTCTTACCTGTCGTTATGAACCTCGTTTTTGTGTGTTGGCGACCCTTCTCTCCCAATATAAGGGTCGCTTTTCTTGTTTCCGGTAGTAGCCTGGCTTTTTAGAAAAAAAGTTATTCTATTACTATTATTTATTTCTTGCAAAAACGGAAAAAAAGAAGCTCTGGAAGTATTCCGTGTTTAGAAAATAAGGTTTGGATAAATAAATTTTTCATAAAATTAAGCATTGATTATATAGAAAGGGAGGAATGTTTGGTGGCAAAACTATTTCCAGAAGATTTTGTATGGGGAGTGGCAACGGCGTCATACCAGATCGAAGGGTCACCTCTTGCTGACGGTGCAGGACCATCAATATGGCACAGGTTCTCTCACACCCCAGGCACTATTTTAAACGGGGATACCGGAGATATAGCCGATGACCATTACCGTAGATACCGAGAAGACGTAGCTTTGATGAAAGAATTAGGGTTAAAGGGATATCGGTTTTCTATAGCCTGGTCAAGGATTTTTCCTTATGGTAAAGGGAAAATAAATGAAAAAGGATTGGATTTTTATAACAGGTTAGTGGATGAGCTGGTGAGCGCTGGTATAACTCCATTTGTTACTCTATACCACTGGGATTTGCCTGCTGCCCTCCAGGATTTGGGGGGATGGGCTAATAGAGATATAGCCTGTTGGTATGCAGATTACGCTGATTTTATGTTCCAGAGGTTAGGTGATAGAGTAAAAAACTGGATAACATTAAACGAGCCCTGGGTAGCTGCTTTTGTAGGTTATTATGAAGGAAGACATGCCCCGGGGATGAGAGATTTATATGCGGCGTTTTTGGCTACCCATAATCAACTGAGAGCTCATTCTAAAGCAGTTAGAGCATTTAGAGAGGAAACGAGAGGAGGTAAAATTGGTATAACTTTATCTAACAGTTCTCGTGATCCGGTCAGTAGCTCGAAAGAGGATAAGGAAGCTGCTCAACTTGCTCACGAATGGGCTAATTATCCGTTATTTTTACACCCTATATACAAGGGAGACTATCCGGAGAAAGTTCGAGAGCGGGCAAGAGAATTTTTGCCTCCCCATTACGAAAAAGATATGGCAGAAATAAAAGAGCCTATAGATTTTGTAGGTATAAATTATTACTATGGCGTTCTGGTTCAGGCAGACCCTCAATCACCACTGGGGGGAAAAGCAGTGGAAAGGGGATTACCCAAAACAGAGATGGGTTGGGAGATATACCCAGAAGGTTTTTATAAGATATTAAAAGGGGTTCAAAATGAATATGACCCGGCGGAAGTTTTTGTGACAGAAAACGGAGCAGCATTTGAGGATAAAGTGGAAGATGGAAAAGTACATGATGAAAAGAGAATCAACTATTTACAAGAACATTTTGGGCAAGCATTGAAGGCAATAGAGGATGGGGTTAAGTTAAAAGGATACTTTGTATGGTCACTATTAGATAACTTTGAATGGGCTTTAGGATACTCGAAGAGATTCGGTATAGTATATGTGGATTATGAGACTCAGAAAAGAATAATAAAAGATAGTGGCTATTGGTATTCTAAGGTAATAAAAAGTAATTCTATTGAATAAAGTAGGAAGGAAGGCTTTAGTTTTACTTGACCCTTTATCAAAAAGGGAGAAAAATCGGGAAGTTTATAAGTTAGATAATGTTTATTTTGTTTTTTTGAATATAAAAAAGTGAATGAGGAGAGAAGCTATGGCTAAAATCAAAGTAGGGGTGATTGGAGCAGGTAATATTGGTGTGGTTCATGCTCTTGCCTATAGAGACGTTCCTGAAGCAGAGCTCTGGGCTATTGCTGATATCGATTCTGAGCGCCTTTTTGAGGTGCAAAAGAGGTTAGAAATTCCCAAAGCTTACACTAATTATGAAGACCTTTTAGGAGATCCAGAAATTGAGGCGGTGAGTATATGTTTACCTAATTTTCTCCATCACCGGGCTGCTTGTGCTGCCTTAGAAAGTGGTAAACATGTACTTTTGGAAAAACCTATGGCTATGAATGCTAAAGAAGCTCATGAGATTGTTGATTGTGCAAAGAAGAATGGCAAAATTCTCATGATTGGTTTTTCTTATAGATTTAGGTCGGAAGTTATAACCCTTAAGTCCTGGGTAGAAGAGGGTCTTCTGGGAGAAGTATATCATGCTCAGTCTATTATTTTGAGGAGACGGGGTATCCCGGCTATGGGAAGCTGGTTTACCACGAAAGCAAAATCTGGTGGTGGAGCACTGATTGACATAGGAGTCCATTATTTAGACCTGGGGATGTGGCTTATGGGATATCCTGAACCGGTTAGCGTGAGCGGCTTTACTTTTGATAAAATTGCCACTCGCCAGCCTTATATTTATGTGGATATGTGGGGTGAACCCGTGCCTGGTGGGCCTTTTGATGTAGATGAGTATGCTATTAGCCTTGTCCGATTCCAAAATGGGGCTGCTCTGTGGATGGAGAGTAGCTGGGCACTCAATGCTCAGGATGAGGATAGAGTTCAGATTTTTGGAGATAAAGCGGGAGCAAAATTGAGCTCTAAGGAAGGGCTTACTCTCTTTGGAGAATTGGGAAGTAAAATTGCTGATGTAAAACCCCAAATTAAGTCACAAACCCCAGGTGCTATATATAGAGAAGAGGTTCTTCACTTTTTGCAGTGCGTAAAAGAAGGTAAGGAGCCTATGGCTTCTGGTGAACATGGACTCATTGTTCAGAAGGTAATTGATGCTATTTATGAGTCTGAAAAGCAACAACAAGAAATAAAAATAAGCTAAAATTGGAAAGGAGTTCAAGAAATGAGATTGGCAGTGTCTTCATGGAGTTTACGCGATCACGTGAATAGAGATTTTCCTCTTCAAGATTTTCCCAGAGTGATAAAAGAGCGTTATGGTGTGGAAGCGGTGGAACTTTGCCAGATGCATTTTCGAGCTCAGGATTCTAAATATCTTGATGAAATAATAAACGGACTGAAAGCAGCTGGGTCTGTGGTTATAAACATGCCCATCGATACTGGAAACATATCTCAACTGGATGAGCGAAAACGTAATCACGATATTAAAATTATCGAAGGCTGGATGGATGTGGCAGCGTATGTGGGTTCTCCCAATATCAGAGTTAATACTGGAAGTCAGAACCAGGGAGTTGTGGATTTATCCATAACTGTAGATTCTTATCGAAAGTTAGCAGAATATGGCGAAAAAATTGGAGTTATGGTGCTTCTGGAAAATCATGGAGGAATATCAGCAGATCCTCACAACATAGTAAGATTATTCGAAGAAGTTGGACATAAAAACTTTGGAGCCTGTCCTGACTTTGGAAATTTCTCACCCGAGGTACGCTACCAGGGGCTGGAAATGATGGCAAAATATGCCGTAATAGCTCATGCTAAAACTTATGATTTTGATGAAGAGACTAAAATGTCTGAAGAAGATTTTGTGAAGTGTCTGAATATTTTAAAATCTGCAGGGTTTGATGGGTATCTATCGGTGGAATTTGAAGGTAAAAAAGACCAGTATTCTGGTGTAAAGCGGGCAATTGAACTTATTAAAGTATCCTGCAAAACTGATTAAAATGTTAAAAACTTTAAAAAGTAAATTATATCGAAAGTCAAAAACTCAAGGTTGTTACACACAGAGAAAGACTTTGTCTTTCTCTGTGGTTCTTGTCTTTTGTGTTTGTTTTTGAGTTTTTCGGGGTTTATAAGGGGGCTTTGCCCCCTTATAGTTTGTAATCTTTATCATCTATTGTGCCTTTATCTTACGTCGTAGACAGTGAGGGATACTATAATTTTTCCAGTAGTCTTTTGCTTTTATTTTTTGTTTCTTTGTTCTTTGTCTTTTGGGGGACTATAAAGGGGTGCTCCCCTTTATAGTATTCGTAATGGATTTTGCGGTTAACTATAAATTATAGCTGTCAAAGTCAGGGAAGAAGTGGCGGAGAAAAGACTCTGAAACGATACTGCTTATCAATGCCCTCATAGAGGGCATTGATAAGCAGTGAGCAATTTACCTTTTTACAGGTTCTAAGAAAGGCAACATGTATTTAAAGTTGGGAAAATGGTGGTAGGGTTGACTGTATGGATTTTCGGCACCAGGATAATTAGTCCAGTAGTACTCATCCCAGCCTACCACTCCTGGATAACCAAATGTGGGAATAGTGGGCATTTCTTCTATAAGTATTTTTAACCCTTCCATACCCAGTTCCATATTTCGGGGGTCATTCCAATCCACCTTTTCCATTTCTTCAACAATCTCATCTAGCCGGGAATCTGTCCACCTTGAGACATGTCCTGGTGTATTTTCCCCTATAGGTCGATAGAATGAAGAGTAGAAAGGAGTGAATGAACGATGTAAGTCAGGGTGTCCTCCCCAGGGCTCTGTTGCTGGCCATAAATCGGTCACTTCAAAATCTCCTACCCCGGCCAGAGTTCCCTGAGCTTCTGAGGTTCTCATCTCTACGTCAATTCCAAAATTTCTCCACTGCTGGGTGGCAGCAAGTGAATTTCTGTGTTGCCCGTGGACAGGATTGGGATGTGCTAATATGACGATTTTCCAGGGAGTTCCATCGGGGAGGAGCCACTTTCCGTTTTCATCTCTGGTGAACCCATTTCTGAGTAATAATTGTTCTGCTACATCGGGAACGTATTTCCACCATCCCGGTCCAAATATTTCTTTGATTTGTTCGGGATCCTCTGATACGCTATAGCCTCTCTCTTTTGCATATTCAACGGCTCTTAGTGGTGCGTCAGGGTCATAAGGTTTAAAGCGTTCTCCATTTACCTCAATATCTAAAGTAAAGTTCTTCAACCATTCTTCCATTGGTTCATAATACCACTTTTGATACACAGGTGTGGGAGGTACATGTAAAACTCCCATAGTAGCTGCTCCATCCAGTGCGATTGCAATGTAGTCTACTATATCTATAGCTAAAGTCAAAGCCCACCTGACGTCTTTTAAATTGAACGGATATGCCTCGGTGTTAAAAGTTATACCCGTGATACAGGGGTCTGTGTTTACTACCCAGGGATATTCTTTTCTGTATCCTCTTGAATATGGATTTTTACTTATGACAGCCCTGAACCCTTCAATATCTAAATCTGCTATGTCAAGGTTGTGGTTGACCTGGTCAATAACTATAGGAGTTACCTCGCCATAAGAGGGGAAAAGAACATATTTAGGTTTGGGCATACCATACAATATTCCGGTGGGAGTTTTATCCCAGTCTTCCCTTCTCTCCCAGAGTACCCAGTATCCTGCTGGATCGTAACTTTTCAGTATATATGGACCACTGCTTACGGGAGGATTAAACTCAAAAGATACCGGGTCTTCTACCTTTTCAAAAATATGTTTGGGGAAAGGTCTCCACGCTCCCCACCTATCTACAAAATTGGTGTGAAATCGAGCATTAGGTTCTTTAAGCTCAAAAACTACTGTGTAGTCATCAGTTTTGTAGACTTTTTCTACATAAAGATTAAATTGAGCATTGTAATTCATCCCCGGGTATTTCATAGTTGTTTCTATTCCGTATACTATATCATCTGCAGTTATCGGGACTCCATCACTCCAGTAGCAACCTTCTCTCAGTTTTACTGTCATCTGAGTAAAGTCTTCATTGTAGATAGGTCCTTCTGCGGCTAAGGCATTTATAATTTCGCCAAGGACGTGTTCATTCATCCATAATGGTTCCAACATTAGCTGGTGGATTCCGCACTGTACGTATCTCCAGGTAGTAGTAAACACGTTAAAGTTTCCGGCAGTGGCTACCCTCGGTCCTGGACCTGTAGCTATCAATGTTTCCTCTCTGGGGATATCTTCAGCTAACTGGGCGAAGCCCGTTTGAGTAAAACCCATCGCCAGTATCACTAAAGAGACAAACAAAATCAAAGAACTTTTTTTCATTAGTTACACCTCCAGTTTGAATATGGTTTTGGTGCTTTTTATCAGAGTTTTGGGTTGTTTTTACTTCACCTCCTCTCCTATTTACCCCCGCTTTAAAATGTATGAAGATTGTTGAAGTGGAAGTCTAACTTTTATTTTTCATGTTCTGTTTGTTTTTTTGATATACTTTGCTTCATCTTCCCTATTATACTGCAAAAAATAATTTTCTCTAAGAGAATCTTTTCTACTTTGGTAAGAAACATCCTTTCCTTTGTGAAAAAGTTTCATTTCTGTCATGCAAGACCTCTTCTTGAAGGCGAGAGCAATTTAGCAGGCTGGTGTTAAATGTCCATTAATTTCGAATATACTTTCCTGAGTGGATGAAGCTTTCCTCCATTTTCAGAAGGAGGAGAGCTATTTAGAAAAGTTTCCTGAAAAGGCATCTCCTCAAAGCCTGTTCTTAAGACTTTTACTGCAGAATATTTCCCCCGGGGGTAGCAATTATAGTAGAATATATTGCAGAATAGAGTTAGAAGTGCTGTGGGGGTGAAATTTTGTCTAAGCCAAAAATTTTAGTAGTGGGAAGCTTAAATATAGACATGATACTTAAAATCGAGCGGATGCCCGAAGTAGGAGAAAATTTGTTCGTCAAAGAATTTTCTATGCTTCCTGGAGGTAAAGGTAATAACCAGGCTGTAGCCTGTGCTCGTCTGGGAGCACTGGTAAGTGTGATTGGTAAAGTAGGAGATGACGAGTTTGGAGAACGGTTATTTGCCAATCTGGAGCAGGAGAATGTAGATTTTGCTTTTGTCACTAGACAGGCTTTGACCCATACTGGCCTTGCTTTTATATTTGTAGATGAAAAAGGGGAAAACCGAATCCTGGTAGCTCCTGGTGCTAATATGGAGCTTTCAATTACTGATCTGGATAACGCTTTAGAGCTCTTCAAAGCTAATGAATTTTTAGTTTTACAACTGGAGATACCCCAGGAAGTGGTGAAAAAGTGTATCGAGTATGCTCACCGCTTTGGTATGAGAGTAGTACTCAATCCTGCGCCTGCTCAGCCTTTTCCTATAGAAATTTTGACTGCCAATGATATAATTACTCCGAATAAGTACGAGGCAGAAGTTTTAAGCGGGATTAAAATTAAGAGTCTCAGTGACGCCTTGAAAGCTATCCGGGTTCTGGATGAACGTTGTCCAGCTCGGAAGGTGATTACCTTAGGAGGAGAAGGAGCAGTGGCGAGCTATGAAAATAATCAGTTCGTCTATCTCCCTGCCCGAGAGGTAAAAGTGGAAGATACCACCGCTGCAGGAGATGCCTTTAATGGTGGGTTGGTGGTGGGAATTGGTATGGGAAAAGATTGGATAGGGGCTCTGAAACTTGCTAATAACGCTGGAGCTATTGCCTGTACTAAAGTGGGAGCCCAAAGCGCCCTTCCCCACCTCCGGGATGTGGAGAGATTGGTCAAAAAAATAGGGGAGGGCGAAATAAAGATAATTTTGGGAGATTGAACTTTCCCTCCGGGGAAAGCAAGGGATAAAAGAGGAGGAAAGTGATGAGCATCATTAAAGCCCCCAAAGGGACTCGAGATATATGGGGAGAGGAAATTTATCTCTGGCACCGAGTAGAAGAAGTGGTTCGTTCTCTGGCTTCTTCTTTTCAATATGAGGAGATAAGAACCCCTATTTTTGAAAGTACCGACCTTTTTGCCCGGGGAGTGGGGGAAGTTACTGACATTGTGCAAAAGGAAATGTATACCTTTCCAGATAAAGGAGGACGTAGCCTTACTCTTCGTCCTGAAGGAACAGCTCCAGTTATGAGAGCTTACTTGGAACATGGTTTAAATATTTCTAACCCTCGAGTTAAGTGGTTTTATATGGGTCCTATGTTTCGTTATGAACGACCTCAGGCAGGGCGAATGAGACAGTTTCACCAATTTGGCTTTGAGGCTATCGGTTTTCCTCAACCTGCCTGTGATGCAGAAATCATTCTTATAGCCTGGCTGGTAAGCAAAAAACTGGGATTGGAGAATCTCTCTTTAGAAATTAACAGTCTGGGTTGCAATAACTGTAGAGACAAATATATAAAAGTTCTTCAGGATTTCTTAAACAGAGAAGAAAATAATCTCTGTGCTAACTGTAAAACCCGAACAGAGAAGAATCCTCTCCGGGTTCTGGATTGCAAAGAGGAAACCTGCCAGGAAGTTATTCATTCTTCCGTTTTTCCCGTGGTGCAAGATTTCCTATGTGAGGAATGTCGAGAGCATCAGGAGAATTTGATGGAGATCTTAAAAGAACTGGGCATTCCTTTCTCTATCAATCCTTATCTAGTAAGAGGTTTAGATTATTATACGAGAACTGCTTTTGAAATTAAAACCGGGGAATTGGGAGCACAAGATGCTGTAGCAGGAGGAGGGAGGTATGACAATCTATCTTCCTCTTTAGGAGGTCCTCCTGTTCCGGGGGTAGGTTTTGCTGCCGGAATGGAAAGGATGATTCTTCTTTTAGCTAAAAAATATGAACCTTCTTCTTTTAAGGAAGAGCCCCTGTTTTATCTTGCTCCCTTAGATGCCCCGGGAGAGAAAACTCTGCTACAATTGGCTTCATTTCTGGGAGAGAGAGCGATTCCTTTCTATTTAGAGTTTGCTGATAAAGGAGTAAAATATCATCTTAAGAAGGCTCAAAAAATGGGGATTAATAACGTGATTATAGTAGGTAGTAAAGAGAGAGATAGGGAAGAGTTTATCTGGAAAGATATGAGAGTGGGAGAACAAAGAGCGATGAAAAGGGAAGAGCTATTAGCCACATTATTGGAGGAAAGAGAGAAATGTTGAGGACTCACACCTGCGGTGAATTGAGAAAAGAAGATGCGGGAAAGGAAGTGCAATTAACTGGCTGGGTAAGTCGTTTGCGAGACCATGGAGGAATTTTGTTTATCGATTTGCGGGATAGATGGGGTATTACCCAGCTGGTGGTAGATAATAAGGAGGAAATTTATAATCGAGCTTCCCGGATTAGACCGGAGTATGTTGTGAAAGTAAAAGGAGTGGTAAAAGAGCGCCCGGAAGGGCTGGTTAACCCTCGGATTTCTACCGGAGAAGTGGAGGTTGCAGTAGAAGATTTAGAAGTTTTATCTACCTCAGAGTTGCCTCCTTTTGAGATAGAGGGCAATAAAGAAACAGACGAATCTATCCGCCTTCGTTATCGCTATTTAGATCTTCGCCGGGATAAAATGCAGAAAAACTTAATCCTCCGTCATCGTGTAGCTCAGCTAATACGCCGGTTTCTTTCTGAGAGAGAATTTCTGGAAGTAGAGACTCCTTTTCTCACTAAAAGCACTCCTGAGGGAGCTCGGGATTTTTTGGTTCCCAGCAGACTAAACCCGGGCCATTTTTATGCTCTTCCTCAATCTCCTCAGCTTTTTAAACAGATTTTGATGATTTCTGGTTTGGACCGTTATTTTCAAATAGTTAAGTGTTTTCGGGATGAAGACCTGCGAGCTGATCGGCAGCCAGAGTTTACTCAGGTGGATATAGAAATGTCTTTTATAGAGCCAGAAGACATAATTCAGTTGATAGAAGGGATGATGGGTTATGTTTTTAAGGAATCTTTAGGAGTAGCAATTGAAACTCCTTTCCCTCGACTTTCCTATGATGAGGCGATGGAAAAATACGGTACAGATAAACCTGATTTGCGTATTCCCTGGGAGATTGACGATCTTACTGAACTTTTGGGAAGAGAAATAACTTCTTTTTCTCGGGGAGGGAATAACTTTGCGGTTAAAGGTCTTTTCTTTCCCTCGGGGGAGGAGTTTTCTCGGAAAAAACTGGATGTTCTTTCCCAGAAAGCAAAAGAAAGTTCTCTTTCTCTATCCTGGGTTAAAGGAGGAAGCTCTGCTCTTTCCTCTCCCCTGAGGGGCAAACTTTCTGAGGAGTCCTGGCAAGCGATAGAGGAAAAATATCCTTTTGGAGAAAATACCCTGCTTCTTTTAGCCTGGGGAGAGAAAACTGATTTGGTGAATTTTATGGGTGGTTTGCGGTTTGAACTGGGCGAAGAAGAGATAAAAAATAAAAAACCTTTTCAATTCTGCTGGATAACTGATTTTCCTCTGGTAGAGTGGAATGAAGAAGAAAAACGCTGGGATTCGGTTCATCATCCTTTTACTTCACCTCGGGAAGAAGACCTTGAGCTTCTGGATAGCCATCCGGAAAGAGTAAAATCTAAAGCTTATGATTTGGTCTTGAATGGTTATGAAGTAGGGGGGGGGAGTATTCGTATTCACCGCATGGATTTGCAGAGGAGAATTTTTACTCTTTTGAATTTAAAAGAGGAGGAAATTGAGCAGAAGTTTGGTTTCTTTATCGAAGCTCTGCAATATGGTTGTCCTCCCCATGGGGGGATTGCTCTGGGTTTTGACCGATTGGTGATGTTGATGAATGGGGAGAATTCTATCCGAGAGGTTATTGCTTTTCCCAAGACCCAGAAGGGGGTATGCCTTCTAACTGGAGCTCCAGCCCCAGTAGAAGAAAAACAGCTGGAAATTTTAGGTATTTCTCTTCAAAAGCAAGAGGAACGATGATTGTCTATAAAGTTTCCGGGTTATTGAGTAAGTCTACCCATGTAATCTATAAGTAAATATAAAAGTTAAAATTGTAAGGAGAGCAAAAGAACCACTTTAATATTAATAGAGGGTAGTTCTTTCTTTCTCTATTTGTACCATAATAATCCCTGAGTAAACACCTCCGAAAAAGTATTTTGAGATACTAATATACAGATAAAGCAAGAAGACTATTGGGAGACCACAGTCCATCTGTAAAAGCGGAGTTTAGAATGACAGGGTATAAGTAGATTAATATTGAGGGTTGGTTTATACTAATAGAAGCTGCATGTGTGTTTGGCGTAAAGATTATACTCCCGAAAGGAGCACAATATGAGAGGATTAAGAGGCTTGAATGATTTATGGGAAACTGCAAGAAACGTGCTTCCTCTGGTTATCGCTCTTGTTTTTTTCCAATTAGTGATACTGAGGAAGCCTATTAAAAGTGTTAAAGAATTTGCTATAGGAGTCTTATTAAGTATATTTGGCTTACATTTTTTTCTAAAAGGTATCTCTATGAGTCTTTTACCTCTGGGTGATTCGGTGGGAGAGAATTTAGTAGTATTAGAGCGAAAATGGTTGATGGTAGCTGTGGCTTTCGTAATAGGATATTTTGGTACTCTTGTGGAGCCAGCTTTAAAAGCTCTGGCTTTAGAGGTCGAGGAAATATCCATAGGAGCTATACCTAATAAGGTTTTGGTTCATGCCGTTGCTATTGGATTTGGCTCGGGAATGGGTATAGGAGTATATAAGATACTTAACAATATATCTTATATAAAAGTTGTAGCACCTTTGCTTTTAGTAATTCTCGTATTAATTTTTTTTGCACCGGAGGAATTTGTATCTATTGCTATGGATTCGGCTAGTGCCACGACAGGTCCAGTCAATATTCCCCTTAATATGGCTTTGGCAATAGGTTTAGCAAAGGTACTGGAAAATGTTGATCCTTTATTATCTGGTTTTGGTATAGTGGGACTTACCTCCATTGGAGCAGTGATATCGGTTCTGGTATTAGGAATATTAACGAGGATATAAAGAGAGGAAATATTATATGGATGTTAAATGTATAGTTGCCATTGTCGAGAGAGGAAAAGCAGATAAGATTGTGGATAGAGCAAAGAAAGCTGGAGCACAAGGAGCTACTATTCTTTATGGAAGAGGGACAGGACAATCAGAAGCCTTAGAATTTTTTAATATCCACATTGAAGCATCAAAAGAAATTATTTTAATACTCAGTGAAATTGACAAGTATAAACCAATATATGATGCTATCGTTGAAGCAGGTAGGCTTGATGAACCAGGTACTGGTATCATATTCACTTTTCTGGTATCTGAATTGCTGGGATTACATCATAGAGAGCAAATAAAAGAATGATTAGTGGTCGCGCTTTTTAGCTATTGGGTTTGTACCCGGGAAAGAGAAGCAACCGCAAAAAACTTTTCTGGTGCCGAAGGCGGGAGTTGAACCCGCATGAGCTTTCACTCACTGGAGCCTGATTCCAGCGCGTCTGCCATTTCCGCCACTTCGGCAACCCAGAGTAAAATATCTTAAATTTCCTTACTTGTCAAGATTAGATACGGCAGCAATAGCGCCAACTCATTGTAGGAGTATTTCTGTGTATTTTTTACTTTTCCCTCCATTTTTGATTTGGGATTTATTCTTTCTCAACCTCCAGTTTTCATCTTCAGAGATAAAAATTCCTATAACGTTAGTCTAAATAACCTCATAGACTAACTTAATTGGATATCTTCTTAAGAAGGACATAGTGTCGTCTGCTTCTATTTAATAGTAGTAAGCTATTCCCCTCTAACCTCTACCCACACCTGGCGAGTGCGGGGGCCATCAAATTCACAGAAAAAAATTCCCTGCCAGGTTCCTAAAAGTAGATTGCCCTTCTCTACTAGTATCGAAACAGAAGAACCCATCATGCTGGCCTTAATGTGAGCAGGAGCATTCCCTTCCAGATGGTGATAGGGAAAATGAGCAGGAACTATTTTTTGCAGAGTTTCTAAAATATCCTCTACTACATTGGGGTCGGCGCTTTCGTTGATGGTAACTCCAGCAGTGGTATGGGGAACATAAACCAGTGCTACCCCCCTTTGAATATGAGAAGAAGTGACTGCCTCCTTAACTAAATTGGTGATATCGACAAGCTCTTCTTGAGAATGAGTTCTAACCATAAATTCACTGGGCATTTTTATACCTCCTATTCTGTAAACGGCAATAATGGGGGGCGAAGCCCCCCTTATAACCCCGAACTATAAAGGGGAGTGCCCCTTTATAATCCCCCAAAAGCAAAGGCAAAAAGAAGAAAACAAAAATACATAAAAGATAAATACTAACCGAGGAAGGAAAGCACTTCCTCGGTGCAAGGGGGAATTCTTTCCCCCTTGCAAACCCCTTTCTTTTTGCCAGTGCAATAACCTTTTGTTACTCCTGAATGTCTCTTCAACTATGAGGGGGCAAAACCTCCTCATAACCCCCCAGAAAAGAGAAAAGCATAAAGACAAAATATGAAAAGACAAATACAACACGGAGGAAAAGACCTCCGTGTCTGTCATTCCCGAGCGCTTTAATCGGGAATCCAAGATCGCTTTTTTCTCTCCCTTAACGGGAGAGGATTAGGTTTTCATCGTCATCTGGTGTCACAGCAGTGACATGAGGGTCTATTCTCCTAACAATTTTTTAAGCTCCTCTTCAGGAGAAAACACCACTCCCTCACGGTATAGCTCTTCTCGATTTTCCTCTGCAGTAGCCCAGGGAGGAAGAGGAAACTTTACCGTGAGAGGAATACGCAAAAAAGGCTGGTCGATGATTACCTCTCCGGGTAAAAGAGTGGCCGCTTTATCTCGTAAATTCCCTTCTAAATGAGCATACTCTTCTTTGTGTAGCTCGGCTAACTTCTGTCTACCTACTACTGTAGTTGCTGCTTGAGTTATCACTCGATAGTCTACCTGAGAGGCAGTTTGCTCTGCACCGATCAAAACCACCCGAAAAGAACGTCCTCTCTCTGCTACATCCCGGAAAATGTTACCTAGGGGCCCTCCCCCGGTACGAGGAGCATATTTATTGAGTTCATCCAGATAAACAAAAACTGGTTCAGCTAAAAGCTCTCTTTCTTTCCAGTGCATTATCTCTCGCAATACCGCTCCCACTACAAAAGCCTGTCCCTGGTAAGTGAGCTTAGAGATGTCTACTACTGATATTCCTCCTGGACGGTTCCATCGCAAGTGATAGCCACCTTCTGGAACTTCTTTAACTTCCCGGTAGGGTAAACGAGTGATATCTCTCCACAAAAGGTTTAATCCGGTGCGGCGAGCAGCACGTAAGCGGCGAGAAATAGCTAAAGTCGTGCGAGGGTCAATCTGCTCTCTCTGCAATTCCTCTCCTAACTTTCCTTCTCCTTCTAAAGATAAGCGAAGCATAGTAATGAGAGAGCTTAAGTTATTGGGTAAACTAAAATTTTCCAGAATAAGCCGGGGTTCCTCTCCTGCTGCCTGGAGATAAATTCGCACCAGTTCCTGGTCGGTTAATCCCTGTAAAGCAATTTTTACCGGATAGCTACCACTGCGCAATTCCCGCCGGGCGTCCTCCACCAATCTATCATACTGATCTCGTAAGAAATCTTCAATTACAGTAACAGTTAAAAGGAAATTGGGGTTCTGAGAGAGTTCTTCAGGGTCAAACATCAAAGGTAAAAGTCCCAATTCCACAATATCTAAGATATCCCAGCCATAAGCTTTCACTTCTGGACGACTGTGATGAATATAGGGAGAACCTTTTTCATTGCGAGGAGGAACGTAAACTTCCAATCCCGAAAAAGGATGAGGCTCTACCTCAAAAAGACGAAACATCTCCTGCCACTCAGCAAATTGTCTTTTCCCTTCTGGGTCTTTCTCTTGGGCTTTTTTCCATTCTTCGTTCCAGTAATCCAGAAAGAGGAGACTCTCCCCTTTGACATTGAAGACCAAAGAACGGCTGTTAGCCAGCTGGTTAGAGAAAACATGGTCCTTAACATAATGGGGGTAATTCATCAACATCCACAACAAAAAAGTGGCATAAGAGGTTTTGGCTGCCACTCCTGATTGCCCGCTGATATTGATATGAGCTCCATTATCTCCTAATATGTATTTAAGGTCTAAATAAGCCACGTCTCCGGAAGGTAAAATCCCACAGGGGAGAGCTCTTTTCCCTTTTCGGATTTCTGAAAATCCCAGAGCCACTTTTAACTCTTCTCCACAAGCCCCGAACACTTTTTCTCCTGCGGGAGGGGGAAAAGAATAAGGAACAGGGATGAGACTTTCTCCTTTTTTTTCTAAAACTCTGGTCACCACTACTTTCCCCAGGTAAATGGGCACTCCTTGATAAATTCCTTCGTTATAAGCTTCTTCTTGATAACCAGTAGAAATAGTACCGTCCCACTTAGCTTTCACCTCGGTAATCATTCCGTAAGCATGGAATTCTCTTTCTCCCCAGCGATAATCTACTCTCACTACCTGGTCCAGAGCGATATTAGAAGAATAAGAAGAATTAACTCGGACAAAGAAGCAGTAAGGATTAATTTCTTCTAAGCCGGTAACTGTGCCAATAAACTCATTCATTTTCCTTCCTCCCCAAAATTTTACGTATGAGACTCTGCACAAATGGAGGAGACGAAAGGTATTGTCCTAAGTGCTCCTCCAGAGCAATTACGGGAAAAATGTTTTCTGGTAATCTCTTGGCTGGAAAATCAGCAGTCAAAGAGGGTAGAAGAGACACTACTCCATCGAAAAAAAGAGAAAGGCCATCTTTTTCCTCTATCCACCTCTCCTTATTCAGGAGAGTTTCTAAACGTACCAGTCCTTTCCAGGGATAATTATCATCTCTTTCTACTAAGCGGGTATAGCAAAAAACTCGTAATGTGAGAGAGTCCTTTTTCAAATAGGCACTAAAAAAAGGAGTTCGCTCTCCTTTTTCCAATTGGAATAAAGATTCCAGGTAGGAAGAAGGAAGATGTAAATCTTCCACTCTTTTCACCAAGCCGCAGGGTCCCACTCCCGCTTGGAATTCCGGGTCTCCTTCGTGTAGTGTTCCATCCTTTATAATATAGGAAGAATGAGAAAGCAAATCTTTTACCACTTTACCCTCCAAAACCTGCATGGCGCTGAAAATAGCTTGTTGGGCTGCTTCTAATTCTTGGGGATAGCGGGAGGTGCGAGCCGATTCCCAGACGTGGAAAACAAAACCCGGCCCTAAGGGGAGTTCGTGAGAAACCATCTCCCCGGAAAAGAGACCCTCTGGCGCTCCCAAAACTCTTTCCAGTTTAGGAGGATTTTGAGGAGAGAAACCCATAGAAAGACCCTTACCTTTTTGCCACCGGGCAAAGCCGGCTGTTACTTCTCCTAAAAGCACAGTTTTCATCAATACTATAATTCGGGCATGGATGCGCATTCTTCCATCTACCAGATAGACCTCTTCTAACTCTGGAGAGGGACGCTTTCCCGGCCAGGAAGCAAAATCCTTTTCCTCTATCTCCCACAATTCAGAAGTGGTTAAGAAACTATCATTCTCTTCCCGGAAAAAGCGAGGGAAAGAATCTTCTTCATAAAACCAGTGGTCAACCTGTGCCAATTTTTTTCGCAAAAAATCGGCTAAAGTTAAATAACTTCCTCGTTTCTCTTCCAAAAAGCCTTTCCTCCCTTAACCTCTAAATGCAGCGGAAAATAGCTGGCAAAAGAGGGGTCGTGAGTTACTATTCCCACCATCCGTCCATCCTGGCTCAAACGCAAAATAGCATCAGCTACCAGCTCTAAATGTTCCTGGTCTAGAGCAGAGAAACCCTCATCGATGAAAAGGCAATCTGCACCTCTCTCTTTACCTACCTCCCGGAGATGAATACGAGATAGAGCCAGGGCTAAAGAGAGAGCGATGAGCGTCTTTTCTCCACCTGAACATTCACTGGGTAAGCGTTCTTCCCCTCCATAATTTTTATCCACCACCACCATCTCCGCTTTTCCCTCTTCCATCTTCATCCGTAAGAAATAACGCCCCTGAGATAAGTCTTCTAAAAACGAAGAGGCTTCTTCTTCCAGCTCCCGAAAGAGAAAACCTAAAAGATAGCTGCGAAAACCCCGAGCTTCTAAGGCTTTATCCAGCTGATAGTGAAGCTCCCAAATTTTTCTTTTTTCCTGTAATTCTTCTCTCAATTTATCTCGCTCTTCTATCCTATCTCGTAGATTCTCTATCTCTTTATCCAGACTTCCCTTTCTTTCTTTACTTTCTCCCAGTTCCCCACGTATTTTCTCTAACTCTTCTATCTCTTTTTCCCACAATTCTTCTACCTCATCTTTTTCTATCCCCAATTGGTGGATGAGATTTCTTTTACTTTCTTCATAAAGCTGGAGAGATTTTTCCACTTGCTTTAGCTCCCCTTCTAACCTGTGCCACCTCTCCTGCCAATTACCCGCTTTCTTATCCCGCAACTGCTCAAAATATTCTTCTGTCCACTCTAAACGTTGAAGCTCTTTCTGGAAAGCTTCTTTTTTTTCTCTCTCCTCTTTTTGGAGTTCTTCTCCTCCCTGAAGTAGTTGAGCTATCTTTTCTTCTGCTTCTTTCTTACTTTGAAAGAGAAACTTTAATTTTTCCTCGATTCTACTTTCTTCTTTCCCCAGTTTCTCTAATTCTTGTGAAAGAACTTGTAGACGTTTCAAAAACTTTCCCCACAAGTCATTAAAAACTTCCTCTGGAGGTTGGCTGTCCTCCCAGCGTAAAAGAGTAAAGATTTGAGAAAGTTGCTCTCTTTTTTCGGCCAATAATTTTTCTTCCTCTTTTATGTTCCTTTCTATATTCCTTATTTTTTCTTGTTCCTCATCTTTTTCTTTTATTCTGTTCTCTATTTTAGCTTTCTTGACTTCTTTTTCTTTTTCCAGTTGATAAAGATTAACAAGCGTTTTTTCTCTCTCTTCTCTTTTTTTCTTCAAAAATTCTTCTATCTTTTCTGGCTCTATTAGGGGAGGAAGGTCAATACTATCTAAAGCCTCTAAAATTTTGCCCTTTTCTTCCTTCAATTTTTCCTGTTCTTCTCTTTTTTCTCTCTCCTTATTTTTTAGCTCTGTTAATTTTTTCTCCTCCTGGATTTTTTTCTGACGAAGAGAACTTTCCTCTTCTAATAACTTTTCTCCTTTTTCCTGAAAAGAATGGTAACCTTCCCAATCTATCTCCGGGAATGCTTCTATCTCAGAAGGTGGAGGGACATCACTACCACAAAGAGGACAAATTCCCTTCTCTTCCCATTCTTTTTCCAGCTCCCAGAGAGCAAAATCTCTCACCATCTGGCGATAGCTTTCTTCTTTTATCTCTCTTTCTTCTTGCCAGAGCAATAGCTCTTTTCTCTTTTTACTCCATTCGTTATCTAAATCTTCATATCCTTTACTACAAGTCTTGATTTCTTCTTCTAAGCTTTTCAACTCCTCGCTGATAAGAGAAATTTCTTTTTCTTTCTCTTTCAAATCCCTGATAAGAGGTTCTATTTTTTCTTTTGTCTTTTCCACTTTCTGGAGTATTTCTTCTTCTCGCTCTGTTTTTTCTTTCTCTTCCACAAATTTTTTCTCTAACTCTTCTTTCTCTTTTCTTTCCTTTTGCAGAGCCTTTTCTATCTCTTTTATTTTCTCTTTTCTTTCCTCTCTATCCTTCTCTAACTCCTGTAATCTTCTTTTTATGGCTCTCGCCTCTTCAGCTAAAGGAGATGCTTCTTGGCGAAGTTTGTCTTCATAGCTTTCCAGATTCTTTCTTCTGGTATTTTGCTCTTCAAGCTGGAGTCGTATTTTTTTTAATTCCTTATTCAGTCGAGTAATCTCTTCTTCTATTTTTGTTTTCTTTTCTAACCAGGTTCTTTTCTCCTCCTCCCAACTCTTTATCCTTTCCACCACTATTCGCCAGGGCTGCCAGAAAGAAACTTTCACTTCCCAGGCTTTTTGAATTTCCCGATCTTCCCGGGCTTTCTGAGAAGCTATGTTTATCTCTTTTTCTAAATCCTCGCGCCTTTTTTGTAACTCTTTTTCATTTTTTTCTATATCTTTTAAATTACCCAGTAATCTGGTTTTTTCTTCTTTTTTCTCTTCTTCTTGAGTTAAAACGGTCGCCCTTTTTTCTAAATCCTCTTTTTCTTTTTCTACTAAGTTCAAGCGCTCTTCCAGGTTTTCTTCTTCCCGCTCTTTTAATCTATCTTCTCGAGGAAGAAGTTCTCTTTCCAGGGAGCGCAGCTCCTCTTTTACTCTTTCCCGAATTAAATCCAGCAGTTCCAGACCAAAGAGGCTGCTCAAAGTTTTAAATCGCTCGGCAGGAGTGGCTTCTACAAAAGAAAGAGTTTCTCCCTGAGGTAG
>Ga0209508_1000917_pt1 | contig 25483 bp, 17 predicted proteins | sample AD_UKC129_MetaG_FD_184427 | JGI IMG/M metagenome (GOLD analysis project Ga0209508, IMG submission 184427) | Active sludge microbial communities of municipal wastewater-treating anaerobic digesters from Canada - AD_UKC129_MetaG (SPAdes) (version 2) | ecosystem: Engineered > Bioreactor > Anaerobic... | reverse complement strand
GTGTCCGCGCTGGTTGCCCAGGCCGTGCCTGACCGTCAGGACGTGTTCATCACGGACGACGCGATCCGGGACGACCAGGGTCGGATTATCGGATGTCGGGCGTTGGCCCACATATAGGCCTGCCGGGAGCCTATCCCAGCAAAATAAAAAAGTTTCCAATGAATGGGAGGATGATTTTGAGATGTTATATCGAAAAATAAAGAAACTCTTTACACGATTTTCCCCATTTTCCCCGAAACAGCCGTCCCTGAAGGCCAGATTGTTATGGTCGCATATGAACGATGTGGCCCAGCCCCAGTGGCGCAAACAGGCCAATCGTTATAACTGAAAGGAATAGGAAAAGAAAAAAGTTTTAAAAAGTGTAAAGGAGGCAAAACAAAATGACTCTGAATACCTATATCGTTGCAGGGGTACAAATCCGGAAGAATGATACAGTTGCATACTTCGGACCTGAGATCTACAGAACAAGCTCAAAGAATGAGCTCATGAACCAGCTTAAAAAGAAATATCCCGGCTTGCTCCGTGATCTCAAAATCAAGGTCGCAGATCTCAAGACATAGAAGTAAATAGGAACCTCTCACAGCAAGAGTAAAAGAAAAAAGTTTTAAAAAGTGTAAAAAAGTGTAAAGGAGGAAACAAACCCCAAAACACTTTAACAGCGAAATAGGACGAGTGAGAGTAGTCCAAAAAAATTTTAAATTAAAGGAGGCCACTAGTATGGCGAAAATGAAAATTCTTGGAACAGCAGTAACCATCACCTCAGCGATCAAGGTCGCAGATCTCAAAAAACTGGAAAAGTTTAAACCCGAAGCACTCAAGCTCATTGAATGCGTCGGCAATGCAAAGGAAGAAAAATTCTCCGTAGCACTCGGCACAAACCCCATAACCCCCAGCGTGACCAAGTATGGTGTTGTATTCAACAGTGAAAACGCTGACGGGTACGCTGAAGTAACCCTTCCGATACCGACTTCGATCGCAGCTGACAAGCGCAAAGAGTATGTAGCTGATACATACGGCTACGCGTTGCTCAGCCTCAATGAGCTTGAAAGCCAGATCGCGAAAGTTCTGGTTGAAACCGAAGCTGACTTCATTATGATCAACGAAAACATCGAAGAAGTAAACTAACTGGTAAGATCTCTTTTCTCAACCGGATCAGCACCTGGTTGCAGGCTCCCCAACCAGGATAGCTCAAAATAAGGCTGAAGGACAGGGAGCCAAATAATAAAAAGAAAGAAGGTTTTTATCTGATGATTAGAGTCACTATAGGTACCAACACTAACAGAAAAGCTGTTAATATTGACCCCAACAGAACGATCAAGTCAGTCCTCGACGAACATGAGGTAAACTACACCACAGGTACACTTCACCTGGATGGCGCAACACTGCAGCCCGGTGAAATAAATAAAACTTTTGCAGATTTCGGTATAACCGACTCCTGCTACTTGATCTCAGTTGTAAAAGCGGATAACGCCCGCGCCCACTAATAAAACTAAATAAAAGGGAGTCGATAAATGGCTCCCTTTTATTTTACAAAACAAAGGAGATGAAATTATGCCTTTTGTAACAGGCGCATATTATTCGGACGCCACCATAAATGACCTCCCATGGGTACAGGAAGACATTTATCAAGAAAGCATACTCCCTATGGTAAAATTTACTGTATACAATCAGACAAGACCTGCTTCAGACATAATCATACATCCTCAAACCATCAGCCAACTTTTTGCCATACTTTATCAGCAACTTGACGTAACAGTCCAATTTGAACAACGTGCATTAACTTGTTCTTCATACGACATCAATGCTTTAAAGACAGATGGCATAATCCCACACCCAATAAGAGAACGTACTTGGGATTATGATTCTGAATATATAGGTTTTATTCTTGTGCTATCTAATAAATTCAATCAACAGCTTTTCCCAGCACTCGACAAAATCAAACCCGATGAAAAAGCACTCTCAATGATATTCCAGGAGAACATCAACCATCGGGTTCGTATATATAAAGAAGCTAACGGCTACTGTTACCGTATCCTCACAAACCAATGGTCGTGGGATATGGCTCGTAAACTTATTGCGTTAATGCCACGCTTATTCCCACACCTGCAAGTTTCAGACGAAGTCCATGAGCTTTGTAAGCTCTTTGGAGGGACAGACTTTGAAACTTGGGTTAACGCTTATAATACATGGATTACTAAAGTAAGGCCTCCCATTAAAATAATTAACGAAGATATAGAACAGCTATGTCGTCATATATTAACAAAACAAATATATAACCTCACAAAAAGACTCGACGAAACAAACTCGGAGATTGATAATTGCGAACAAAAACTTACAACACTTTATAGAACTGCACAAAGCTTTAAAGAAAAAATCTATCACCTAAAGGAGACAACTCTATTCAATGATGAATTCATAGAATATCTCCAAAAAAATAAGGCTATCGTCAAATGCAGACCTGATCCATCTCTAGACGGACTTCGCCTATTGATCCGTACACCACTCCACTATTATGATCAAAATGCATTTGACGCTATCATTAACAATACCAGGTCTGACTTAAATAGAGATCCAGAAAAAAGTATGCTTTTTAAAGCAATATACTCCAGTACACCCAGTCTGGAGCTTTGGACAGATACCTGGTGTAGAATAAACCTAATAGAAGCCAAGTGTGATCGAATCACTGGCAGTAATTATAAATTATTGCCACAGCCTCACATCTATGCTGCTAACTGCTGGGGAGATAATCAAAGTTATATCAAGAAAGCACTGATTCAAGGGGACTACATCAATGCTATCGAACAGATCATTGCGGCTACAAAAAATTTAAACTGGTTCGATAGCACAATAATAAACTGGCTTCTTAGAAATATTGCTTCTGAGTATGCCAATCGCAAAACTTTCAAAATCATTGGCACTGACACCTTCCTCAATTACAATGAAGCTATTGCTTATCTAATAAATAAAAAAACTGAACAAAATGAAAAGGAGATGACCCCATGAAAAGAATCAAAGTAGACCCTGATCAAAAACAGGCACTGCTGGAGAAATTCCAGGCAATGCTCAACGAAGGCCGTTTTCCAGACGGCAAAATATCCTTCACAGAAGACCTTACAGTCGTCACCGACCCCAATATTCAGAAGCCTACTGTTGCCTTTACGGCATCAGCCTGGCTTAAACAAAATGCACTCGTCAAAAAAGCAGACGGAGAAATAGGCTGGCACGGAATTGTTGAAAGACAAAACAATGTCTTTATAATCAAAGACATCATAGTCTATCCACAAACAGTATCAGGAGCCACAGTCACAACAGATGCTGTAGAATATAGTACATGGCTGATGAACCTTGATAATGAAACCTTCAATCACTGCCGTTTTCAGGGACATTCACACGTAAACTTCAGTGTAACGCCTTCGGGCGTAGACCAGCAATTCTATAATGATATCCTGCAAACACTTCAGGAAAATGATTACTACATCTTCATGATCATAAACAAACGCTCAGACATTTACATCATAATCTATGATTACACAAACAATATCCTGTTTGAAACAAAAGATATCACAATTAAAATCCTCATCAGAGGTGGAGATCTAGACCTCTGGGCCGACAAAGCAATACAGGACAACGTAAAAAAAATCACACCCCAAATACACACTCTTACAAAAGAAGAAGAAGAAGATCTGGAAAGAAGATATGGCAAAGCCTACAAAGATGCTTTCTTTTCCAGCGATAAGTTATTTATAGAACAATCAAAACCTATGTTCTTTGATAATTGGACCAGAGCCACATTCCTAAGTGTCCCGCGTTTCTGTGAAAGCCTTGAAAAAAAGTACGGTAAAAAATATAAACAATTTACATGGGACATGCTGCACGCCGAATATTCACTATGGTACTTCAATCAGTATGGGAGGTATGAAAAATGAACCTATCAAAGCACCTCAGCTTCTTTGACCCGCTGACGATGCTAAAAGGCAACATACACATCATAGGCTGTGGAGCAATAGGATCAACAGTAGCAGAAATGCTTACCCGTATGGGAATCGTAGAACTGCACCTCTGGGATTTTGACATAGTCTCAGCACACAACCTGGCAAATCAGTCTTTCCGACATAAAGATATTGGAACTTCAAAAGTCGATGCCTTGACTGATATCTGTCAGGATATAAATCCAGACCTTAAAATCATAAAACACCCCAAAGGCTACACAGACGAACCATTATCCGGATATGTATTCCTTTGCGTGGACAATATCGACCTTCGCAGAGAAATATGCAAAGCACAACAGTACAACCCTCATGTTCAGGCAATCTTCGATTTCAGAATGAGACTTACAGATGCACAGCATTATGCTGCAGACTGGTCAGACAAAAAACAAATCGAAAATCTGCTTAAAACAATGGCTTTTACTCATGAAGAAGCAAAAGAAGCAACTCCGGTAAATGCCTGCGGAACAACACTCAACATAATACCAACAGTCAGAGTAATTGTATCCTATGGTTTAGCTAACTTCATCAATTTTGTCAAAACTGGCGAAATAAAAACAATGATATTAGTAGATGCATTCCACTATATGCTGGATGCATTTCCGCTAAAGGACTAAAACCTGTTTTACAACGCATTAGTTGACCAGCTTGGTTTAATCACCTTGCAAAATCAACTACTTTAAGTAACACTTAAAGTAACAACTGGATACAATGACGAATACCTGAAGACAACCCAGTGACTCAGCTAACACACAGAACTCGAAGCATCATAATACCAACCCAGACCTACTACATCAACAACAGACACGGCAATCGCACCCAACACCGGTCATCGCAGCCTCAATATCAACCGAACTCAACCAAGACATAGCCAAAACACTGCCGCATAAGCTCAGGTAAGTCACCAATGTCCAGGACTACACCCACACTTCAGGTTGTAAAACACCCAGGTCTATAGAAGTACAGGTAATACCTGCACAATTCAAATTCTATAGACCTGCTTTTTTTAACAGAGAGAGGAAACTTACTAAAATTCCTCTCCCTGCTTAAAAAATATTTGAATTGGAGGAAAAACATATGTACATCACATTCTTTTACACAAAACGTAATAACCCCATAATACATCAGTTGTCCTTCGAGGACATATACAACAACTTCGGAACTAACCGATTTCCTATACCTGAACAACAAATAGACTCATATCCTAGAAAACTCACTGTATGGAACGAAAACTTTGATTATACAAGACAACCTATTGATCAAATGATAACAGCTCTCACTAATATCCATCCCCGCATTACTCAGATGCTCGCTTCTTTTGAAGCAAACGGCACTCAGTCCCATTATGAAACCTTCCACATTCCAAAACATTCAGGAGGAATGCGTAGAATAGACGCACCCAAACCTGAACTCATGGCATTGTTTCGGGATATCAAAGATATCTTTGAAAAAACATGCCGCTTCCTGCCACATGACAGAGCATTTGCATATGTCAAACAACGCTCAACTCTGGATGCGCTCAGAGAGCATCAGAAGAACCAAAGTAAATGGTTCTTAAAACTTGATATAAAAGACTTCTTTCCGACTTGTACATTTGAACTCATCACAACAGCTATGTCAACAGTATTTCCTTTTGCCGTACTTATGAAAATGCAACACATACAGCCTATTTTGCATGATATAGCAAAACTCAGTTTGCTCAATGGTAACCTACCACAAGGAACACCGCTCAGCCCATTGCTGACAAACCTTATCATGGTGTCCATTGACTACGCTTTATATAAAGAACTCAATAATTTTGAAAATCAACATTATGTCTACACCAGATATGCAGACGATCTGCTTATCTCCTGTAAGTACAATTTCGATAAAGAAAAAATCATTAACATGGTGAAAGATAAAATAAAACCATTTGACATCAATACCGATAAAATCCGATACGGTTCAGCAGCAGGCCGAAATTGGAACCTTGGACTTATGCTGAACAAAGACAATAATATAACAATAGGTTACAGAAAGAAACAACGGCTCAAAGCTGCTATCTTCAGCTTTTTACAAGACTTTACAAACGACAACAAATGGAGTAAAATAGATACACAGATACTACTCGGTCAAATAGCGTACTGCAAAAAAATTGAACCACAATATACTATTAACCTGATTGCAAAATATAACCAAAAATTCAATACAAACTTCAAACACTGTGCTAAAGAGATCCTAAGATCATAAAGTTTAACAATAGCTATCTATGTTTTGAAAATAAGGTTTCTAATCTCCTTTACTTATTTTCAAAACCTTTCAGTCACACTGAAAGAACAGGACAGACACCAAAGTGATCTCAGAATGAGATCACCACTCAAAGAACGTATTGTTAAACAAACTAAGTAAAACAATATTTTAAAAAGAATGTTATAAAAATTATGCCAGAACTAAAGGGAGTGTGAATCTATATTTAATTTTAGAAACGTAACACTAGTATAGGTTCCTGGCAACACTCCCTAATCATATCAGCTATGTAAACCTCATGGTTTAGCTTCAGATTATATCTGAAGTAAAACAAAATAACACAGGATAACCTTACGGCCACACCGCCGAAGCCTGCAGCTTCGTACTTCCTCCGAGAGTCAGTACGAAGCTGCGGCCCCCGGCGGATAGGCCTCCAGGTTCTGAAAGGAATGTGATATGATGAACATCAATGAATTGCCAACTGACCCAAGAAAACTACGCTGGATAGAAATACAATTCTATTTTATATTGTATGATATCTGGCATCTGCACCAAAATTTTAGAGATATTCTCGATTTTATTAAAGCTATCTCCTTTTTTGATAGAACCCTGAATATCTCTAAAATAGCTTCACTCGCACAAAATGCACTAATAAACAGACGTTTCCATATAAACTTTGAAGAATACGTATTACTTGGATGGCTCCACCACGTACCACATACAGCCTTCCATAAATATCGTAAAGTTCATAAGCTTACTGTCTGCAGATTGATACAAGACTATATGAAAAATCCTGATAACTATTATTTTTACGCCAGAAATCCGCCGGAAGATATCGTACACATGCAACAATTCGTAAATGCAGTTGATAAAATGAGAGGAGTTGGAGTAACGTGGACATACAAGTTTTCCAGACGCACAAAGAATTATTCGAATCGTTGGGAGCCAAAGCTTTCACATTAAACCATTATGACCTGGCTGTAGAAACTGGCTATGGTACACCTCAATCATGGAAAGCCTTTTTAACTGAACCTGAAATAGCAGAGTGGATAAGATCAGAACTTACATTACTTCAGGATGCAGAACTCAGAAAACTACTTTATGATATAAGTAAATCACGTTCAGTTGGACAGGCACAACTCATCAATGCTTTAGCAAAACTAACTGACGATAATAAAAACATTAAAGAAGGTCCTGTTTTTGTCTATACCTATATACCCTTATCCAAAGAACAAGAAAAAGCTCCTAATGTCATTAAATTAGACATAGATCCATTTATAAAATAAAGGAGATGAAAAGATGTTAAAAAAGATATTAAAAGAACTAAAAACTCGTGAAGAACTGATCAACAACAGACTTGCTGCACTCCAAACTGAAGCAACTAATCTGACTAATGAATTAAATCATATCCAGGCACTTGTCAAATATTATGACAAACTAGAGTATGATTCTATTGAGGAAGAACGCAGAGTAACTCAAGCCTTAAACAAATCCAAAACACGTTATATCCCCAATCGTAAAGGACAATCCAAATATAAAGAAATGCTTGAGGCAATTTTTACTGATAATAAAAGCTATAATTTTACAGCCATTAAAAAAATGTTGGAAGATCTGATCGGAGAACCAATGAATCCTGGCAAAATTCATGCAGCTATCCAATGGGCTGTAGACAATGGACTCATAAAAAAAGTTGCCAGAGGACTTTATCAAAGAAAGGACGATTAACACATGCCAACATTACGGGACTACCAGCAACAAGATGTAGAATTTCTCTCCAAACTCAATACTATGGCTTGCTTTAATGAACAACGTACAGGAAAAACCCCCACGGCTCTCACCGTCATTAAACAAAAAAATTGCCGTCGAGTGTTGATTATTTGTCCCGCATCAGCAATATACCAATGGATCGAGGAATTCGAAACATGGCTGGGCCGTCCCTGTGTTACTATAAAACGAGCCCGGTTTGATCCAGAAACTCTCCCTACTATCTGGACAGACGGGCTCGTTTTGTCCTATGATTCCTTCAAAACCATTAAGCGTAAAGACAAAACCATTAAAGGTCTTGTCGAATATATCCTCGATTATCCTCCAGATGCTGTCATATTAGATGAAGCTCATCGCATCAAAAATACAAAAAGTGCGACTGCCAGAGCTGTATTCAAACTAATAAAGGTGCCGGTGCGAATAGCCTTAACGGGAACACCGGCACCTAACAAACCCGAAGAAATATACAGCATACTATACTGGTTACACCCAGATAAATTTAAATCCTACTGGAAATTCATTGATGAATATTTTGACAGAGTCATGAAACCTCTACGTTCAGGACAATACTATCCTGAAATAAGAGGTTTCAAACCTGGCAAACAGTTGGAACTACAGCGTTTTCTGGAAACTTTTTCTACTCAACGTAAACGTAAAGATGTCATGCCTTGGCTGCCGAAAAAAGATTACCAACAGGTTCGACTTCCAGCAACTGCTGAACAAAAGAAATACCTGAGAGAACTTAGAGAATTCTTTTGTGCTGGTGATGTTGTCGTACAAGGTGTGCTTGACAGACTTATACGAGAACGTCAGATATGCCTTGACCCCACATTGCTGGGCCTGAAAGGATCTTCCCCAAAACTGGACTATCTTATTGATTATGTCAAGGACTATCCAGACCGACCTACAATTGTGTTCTCTAAATTTACCAGTTTCTTGAAAAAAATATATCCTATATTACAAACCTATTCAAAGAAAATAGGTTTAATTATAGGGGAAACAAAAATTGAAACCAGAAATCAATTGAAAGATGATTTTCAGTGTGGTAAAATTAACTTACTCCTACTTAATATCGACACTTGCAAAGAGGCCATTACGCTCGACAGAGCTGAAGTGGCTATTTTTACCGACAAGTATCCACCAGTAGGGACTATCCTCCAGGCTGAAGATCGTTTTGTAGCAACTACCGAAGATAGAGCTAATAAACCTCATACGATAATCGAATTGATGATCAAAGGCACTTATGACGAACAGCTATACAAACTAATAGCTGAACGCAAAAGTGAAATTGAGGTCATCAATGATTATAAAAAATATCTTATGAAAGGAGAGTAACATGGCATTTATTGCAAAATTCGAATTAGCAGAACGCATAGCCTGCAAAGCCTCAATAATGATTGAAGGACTGGCTGGCAGTGGCAAATCAGGATTAGCTCTGATGCTTGCATATGCTTTGGCAGGAGGTTTTAAACCTGAGAATCAAACTCTGGAAAAGCAGAAGGAAATCTGGAAAACCGTATTTGCTATTGACACAGAGAATAAGTCACTCAATCTGTTTGTAGGGCTTCCTTCATCCTGGGGAGGTAAATACGAAAAGTTCATGACCTTTCAGCTTACTCCAGATATAGGCTATCGACCCAGCAACTATCTCTTACTCCGAGACGAAGCAATCAAACATAATGCTGCCGCCATTGTTATGGATTCCATCACACACATGTGGAATGCCAAAGGCGGCGTACTGGATATGGTTGCTGAATACAAACGTCAGAACCCACGAGACACAGACGCATGGCGTGTCTGGGGACAGCCCGAAATAGCTGAAGAAAAAATGCGACTTCTGGACACTATCAGACACCACCGCATTCATAACATCACAACTGTCCGTATCAAAGAAAAACTTGATCTGCAGTTCAATGCTGAAAAACAGAAAAATGAAATTGTTTCCCTTGGGGAACAGCAACTTCAGCAGTCTGAACTAAAGTATGAACCTGACCTTGTGCTCCGTATGGTCAGAGCCGGTAATCCCGATGGCACAACACCTATTGCAAAAGTCCTCAAGACCAGATATGCTGTTTTCAAAAAAGATCAGGAATATGAATTTACTCCTGAGCTTTGTGAACAGCTCAGGGAATATCTGGAAGAAGGCGTAGATGTCGAGGAATTACTGGAAGCTCAGCGTAAAGAATACATCGAAGCTGTAAAAAATTATCTCGACACCCATGCTGCTGCTAAACCGATCTGGCAGGTTCTAAAAACCGATGCAGGCTACGAAAAAACAAAACTTGACGAGCTCCCATTGGACGTTCTGAAAGTTTTGTATATTAAATTAACAGAATAAGGAGGTTTATTTAACATGCCTACAACAACCCCAATCCCTGACACAGAGACAACTGAGGAACAGGCTCCAATAGTGTATCAGGACCAGGCTGCCCCTGATCCCCAGGATACTGTAACTTCTGCAGTTCCTAAACTTCGATCAAAAATCAGAACAGTTGAAGAACTGCATAATGTTCATCCTAAAAAGATGACACCGTCCGAAGCCATCAAATACATTCAGTATCTGAGGGAAGAATGCAACAAGCTAAACAATCAGGTGCAGGCTTATCGAGAAAATGCTGAGGCTGCATTCCGTAAAGTCCAGCATTATGAAGAACGCTATAATACTTTGCGTGACAAAGCACAGACAAATCTTGAATACGCCAAGAATGCGGTCAGGCATTGCCTTACTTCGGTTATCTTGGCAGCGAAACTGGAGGATTAAACTATGGCTATCAATTTTAATTCACTTCCAAACACCAGACCCAATCAGTTACCAGAACCTGGCAAGTATTATGCTACGATCGAAAAAGCAGAAATGACACAGCCCAAAGATCCAGCAAAACCCCCGTACCTTAATCTCACTCTGGCCCTTCAGGATAAGAATGGTAAATCCTGCGGAAAAATATTCAGAGATATACTCTCAGAATCGGATAGTGATATTATACGTTATAAAATCCAGCGTTTTATCACAGCTCTGAATATACCGATAACTGACGTTTTTGAATTAAAAGATCTGGCTAAAGTTGTCGTCGGCAAAAAAATGATTGTCGATGTTACAATTGACGATCCTAAGAAGAAAGATCCTAATAGCCCTTATGCACCGTCCCCGGTTGTCGATGTTTTTTCTGGTATGATTTACTATCCCCTGTCTGAAGCGGCTACACTCTTTGGTACTGATCCTATCGAAACAGAAGAAGAAATAAACGCTCCAGATGCTGATGATGCAGGAGCAGATATTTACTAATGAGCTTCCTTGCTGAATATTTTGGTGTTATCGAAAGTACGGCAGATCAACCGGTCTGCTGTCCTTTCGACCACCAGACCCCACAAGGGTTAGTATACAAAGAAAGTCACGCTTCAGCACATATTAACACAGAAAAAAAAGTATTTCATTGTAAAGCTTGTGGTAGGGGCTATTCTGAACAACAATTTATTCAAGAAATATTAGGATGTGATTATGTTGAAGCTCTTAAATTAGCACGTTGTTTTGATAATAATGAAGATCAGGCATTATGGGAAGCATCTACTTATTTATCTGACGCATCAAAACAACGTGCTTTATCATTAGGGCTTACTGAAGATGTTATAAATGAGCTTCAAATACGTACAGCTATGAATACCACAGATTTAATATGTTTTCCGGTATTCATGTTCAATCATTTAGTGGACATTAGAAAATATGACCCAGGACAAACTCCAAAAGTAAAATCCAGATTTAATTGTCCTGCTGGCTTAATAATACCTTTTGATATCTGGAGAAATACTCCAAAAAATAGAGTAACTCTCATTTGTGCTGGAGAAAAAGATATGGCTATTGCACGAGGACAAGGCTTTAATGCGATTACAATTACAGGTGGTGAACAAACAATACCTATCCCACTAAAATATTTTTGTGATCGTTCTGTAGCTATAGTTTATGATAATGATGATGCTGGTATTTCCGGAGCTAAAAAACTGGCAAAAAAACTATTAGAGTATACTCCAAATGTACGTGTAGTTACAGGTTTTCATGAAGTATGCTGTAACAAAGGAGAGGATATTACAGACTTCTTTGTCAAGTATGGTAAAACTAAACAAGATCTGATAGCTTATATCGAAGCTACTCCGTTTTACACACCTACTGAAGAAGATAAAAAATACTACTATCCTGTTGTTGACTTGCTGACAGCTACAAAACCGGAAAATATCAACAAAATACTGCAATCCAACATCCAAGTTGTTGCCGTATCAGAAGCATCCTACGTCACACCAGCATATGCTATTGCAAAAAAATTCAGAGTCTCTGGTGACAAGGATACTGTACCTGAAGGTCATACTTGGGAGTGGACTCTTAATGACCATACTCTGGCAGACATATTACATCTTGTTGACAACAATTTTAAAGAAGAAGATATAAAAACTAACCTAAAAAATTTGATGCATGTACCGTTTAAAGAACGTTGTGTATCTGTATCGATTATGGCAAAGAAAACTGTGTTCAAAGCTTTCATTACAGATATGTTTGAAACAAATGATATAGCAGCCCAACCTATGGAATTTACTGCTTACACAATAAACTGTAAATTAGAATCCGGTAAAAAATACCTCGTTACATATAAGCTGGTGCCTCATCCATACAAAGGGCAACAGCTGACAATGATTATCACAAATGCAACTCAAGCTGATGATTCTGTCTCCAATTTTGTTATAACTCCAGAGGTCAAACAAAACCTTGAGGTAATACGTAGTCTCCCTGGTACAGTAGAGGAACGCATCAATCTCATAACGGAAAAAATGAAAGGACTGATAGGCTATAATGGAAATAATCAGCTTATCCAAACTATCGACCTTGCCTACCATACAGTCTTATATTTCAACTTCGGAAGCTTTAAAAATGTGCGAGGCTATCTTGACACACTTATCGTTGGTGAGTCAAGAGTAGGAAAAAGCTCTACGGCAGAAACTTTACGAAAATGCTATGGACTTGGCGTTTTCACAAGCCTTGCAGGAAATTCTGCTACAATCCCTGGACTCATTGGAGGCAGTAATAAAACGGCTAACGGATTTCAAACAAGAGCTGGCATTATACCGCAAAATCACAGGGGTCTCATTATATTTGAAGAATTTGGAAAATCTAGAGCAGATGTCATTACGGAACTTACAGACATACGCAGCTCCAATGAAGTTAGGATATCGAGAGTATCAGGAACGATTACATTACCAGCAACTGTCAGAATGATCGCACTCTCAAATGTCAAACAGTCAGGAGGTCCTCCAAAACCTATCGCCTCTTATCCTAACGGAATTAGTATTGTTACGGAATTAGTACCAACAGCAGAAGACATCGCAAGATATGATATTATACTCATTCTTGCAGATAAAGGAGCAACCAAAATAGATCCATTCTGGGAACCTCAGGAACCCTTTGCTCCAGAAGTCTACCGTGACAGAATACGTTGGGTATGGAGTAGAACACCTGAACAGGTTATTATAAGTAAGGAAGTCGGATTATATATCCTTGAAAAAGCCAATGCGCTTAATCAGGACTATGAGTGTCATATTAAAATTTTTGGAACTGAAGCCTGGAAAAAACTTTGTCGATTGTCTATTGCTATTGCGGGTTATCTGGTTTCTACTGACGATAGCTACACTAATATTATCGTTGACAAAACACATGTAGATTATGCCGTAAAATTCTTTAGGGAACTGTATGATAATCCGACATTTAAACTGAAAGAATATGTTGAACATGAGCGCAAATACACTCAAATTGATGATGATGGTGTTGCAAGACTTCAGGATATTTATGACCGTAATCCAAGTCTGGTGCTTCAACTTGAACAAACAGCTTCTGCATCAAAAAATATGTTAGGCGGTGCAACAGGCCTTAACAATGACGAGCTCAATAAAGCTTTACAGAATCTAGCGAAAGGTTTGTTTATACGTTTTACTAACCATGAAGTTATACCCACTGAACGTTTTAGGCTTGGCGTTGCACGTATCAATCGAAATACTATTACAAGGAGGTTGGGTGAAGGATAATGTTACAATATAAATGGACATCAGTTAACATAACTACAAATAAACAAGCCAATGATATGATCCAATTATTTCGAAAATTAAAACCAAAAATTGGTGGACAAGATACAGAAACCACAGGACTTCATATCATAAATGATAAACCATTTATATTTCAATTTGGGTTTCTTCACCCAACTGAACCTAAAGGCTACACTTATCTGGTAGATCTGGAACGCCAACCTATTTTGGCTCATCAAGTCATGCGCATATGGCTGACTCAATTAGCTCCAACACTGGACATATACTTTGGGCATAATGTAAAGTATGAGTTACATATGAATACCAATGTAGGTTTTGTATACACCACAGAAAACTTATCAGATACTATGTTTTATATTCGTTATGCCCATGATGCATTATCTGAAAAAAATGGTGGTCCACCGCTCAGTCTCAAATCATATGCTGCACAATATATTGATTATAGAGCCAAAGATTATGAACGCTTATTAGCATCTGAACGATCACAAAAAGCTAAAGACTATAATCTCAGATTAAAATTTCGTCTGAGAAATAAAGTACCGCCCTCAAAATATAAAGCTAAATCATATACTCTTTCAGTTCTTGAGGAAATATTCAAAGATCCTATAGCAGATGTTACAGATTTGCCTGAAGATATCCGTCAGGATTATCTGGATTGGCTTACACTTGACTTGCCGCTATATCTTCAGCATAAAGTCACAGGTTTGGTAGAGAGTGATATGATACGTTATGATACACTCAATCGACAACATTTGTATACCTATGCTCATTTCGATATTATCTATATGCTGGAAATATATCTGTTGCTTGATCCAGTTGTCAAAGCACGACAGAATACAATAGGTATTGACTTTGAAAATAAACTTATATTACCATTATATGAGATGGAACGTGTAGGTTTCAAAGTTGATAAACAATACTTAGAAGATAGTCGTATTCGACTTAAAGATTACATCTTACAACGCAGGCAACGTGCATTTGAAATGGCAGGCCAAGAGTTTAAGATAGGTCAGCATGCGCTGATTAAAAATATCTTAAACAACGATTACCAAATAGAATGTAATTCTACCAATGCTCAAGAACTAGACTTAATACTATCCGAATTAAAACGAAATAATCCAGACCATCCTGGTATTGAATTCATTGAATTGATACAAGAACTCAGAACTCTGGAGAAATGGTACTCGACTTATATCATTAGATTCCTCAATGAACTCAAGACCTGTGATAGATTGTATACTACCATCAATCAAGTAGGGACTGTATCAGGTAGAGTTACTTCAGATTTTCAACAATTTCCCAGAGAAGCTATCAAGACCATTGATGGTGTTGAATTATTCCACCCTCGTAAGATGGTGGTCCCGACAGGAGATGATTATAATGCTATCGTCTACCTCGACTATTCACAGATTGAGCTTCGCTTTCAGGCATTTTATACAATTCTTGTTGGACACGCTGACCTTAATTTATGTCGTGCCTACATGCCTTATCGTTGTCGTAATAAGGACAATATTGCGTTTGATCCAAGCAATATCGATCATATACGTGCTTGGCAAGAACCATGGTTTTTGGAAGAAAATCCGGAAATTCAGTGGACCCCAACTGATGTACATGGAGTAACAACTGAAAAAGCCACAGGACTTACCCCGGATCATCCAGATTTTAAAACACTCAGAAGCAAAATAGGTAAGCCCGTAAACTTTGCTAAAAATTATGGAGCCCAGCGACAGCGCATCCGTCAGATGTTTCCCACAAAATCTGAAGAAGAAATCACTCGAATAAACGATGCATACTACCTGGCATTCCCCGGTGTAAAACATTATCACGATTATTGTTATGCCAGAGCTCAAGCTTATGCATATACAGAAAATTTGTTTGGTATTAAATATTATGGAGTTTCAGGCCACAAGCTCATTAACCTTCTGATTCAAGGAAGCGCAGCTTATTATCTGAAATGGAAAATACGAGAACTTTGGGAATATACCAAAGCCAATGGTATTAAATCCCGCTTCCAAATGAATATACACGATGAGCTTTCGTGGGAACGTCATAAAACTGAAACAGAAGTATTCTTCGAGTTTCAGCGGATCATGCAAGATTGGCCTGATACTCAAGTTCCAATAGTAGCTGAAATGGATGTGACTACAACAACATGGGCTGACAAAAAGGGGGTAAATAACCTTGAGGAATTACGACTTTATCTTGGCGATTGATCCATCTGGCAGCTTCTATGAAGGCAAAGGTACAACAGGCTGGTGTATATTTAATTGCCTGGATGATGTGGTATCTGTTTCAGATTACATTTGTGCTAAATCTTTTGGTACAATAGAACAATATTGGGATGCACATATTCAACTTATAGCCCGCATGCATGCTAAATACAAAGATAAACTTATTGTAGTTATGGAGGATTATGTTCTTTATGCGCATAAAGCCAAAGCACAGATCAACTCACATCTTGAAACACCCAAGTTGATTGGAGTGCTACAGCATTATTGTTGGAGTAAGAACATTCCATATCGTATGCAACTAGCAACTGAGGTCAAATCAAGATGGAGAGATCATATCCTGCATCACTATAAGTATCTGGCTATGCGTGGTAAAAACTATGTACTGCCCTTAAAGCCAAAAGTAAACCTATTAGAGCATCAACGGGATGCCATTAGGCATGCCGTACATTTTGCTAAATTTAAAAATAGGAGGTCAAAACAATGATACAAGATAATGGAACTCGAATGACATACCCAGGAGGTGGTAACCGTGAAGCAAGAGAAGGTAAAGGTCGCGAAGATTTAATTGAACCTGAGCTGATCTTCAGATTAGGTGCTTGGTATGAACTAGGTGCCAAAAAATACGGTGATAGAAATTGGGAAAAAGGTATATCTGTTAAAGACTGTGTAGCCGCTATCATCAGGCATGTATTCAAATATATGGCCGGCTGGAAAGATGAAGATCATCTGGCGGCTATAGCTTGGAATGTTGCAGCAATAATGAGAATGGAAAAATATCCATGTTATCGACAGTTTTTAGATATACCACGTTATCAAAAGGAGGAAATTGAAAATGGAAATTGATCTGTCTGCTGATTATAATGAACAACGTGCCAAAGAAGCCAAAAATGCTATAGCTGGGCAAACCATCACAGATCTTGATTTGACCAATACAATGCTGAAAATAGCTGTGCCCAATATAGATCAATACTCTAATGAAGAATATGCATTACTTCGTCGTCATGGCTTTGGTGCTTCAGACTCATCAATCATACTTGGAGTCAATCCATATAGAACTAAAGACGAGTTGATACAGGAGAAAATTTCAAAGGCATTGTCTGAAGAAGAAAAAGCTATTAGTGAAAAAGTAGCTGTTAGAAAGGGTCGTGACCTTGAAGCACTCATCATTCAGAAGTTTGAAAAATACTTCGGACAGAAATGCATCAAACCCAAAGACATGTACATGCATAAAGACTATCCGTTCATAACAATCAACTATGATGGTGTTACAGGAACACCCGAACAGTATATCCCGGCAGAAATCAAAGTTGTTACCGTGTACGGTGAGAAACATTATGATTTCTCTAAGGCTATGTATCATGAACAGCTCGATCGATTCCTGCCATTACCAGAAGATGTATCCGATAGAAACTGGAGCATTGAGAATAAGGCTGCATATTATGGTATACCGCCCTATTACTATACTCAGCTTCAGCAACAAATGCTTGGACTCAATGCTCCATTCGGATATCTCTCAGTTCTGGTAGACAGAGATTGGTACATGAGAACATTTTTTGTATACCGGGACAATAAGGTAATCAATCAATTGATAGTCGAAGCTTATAAGCTTTGGCAAATAATTGCAAGTAAAGGCGGAACAACATTTGAAGATCTAAAAAAAGAGGGAAGCATATAGCTTCCCTTTTTTTTATCTATAATAATGAATCATATCCTTCAGCCTTGCCTTCAGTGTCTGCTCTGTTACCGGCACCATCATTGCTTTCAGTCTACTCTTACCAGTAACAGGATTATATAACTTCTTATAAAAGTTCTCTACTGCATAACCTACTGAGCTGTATGTTTTCTTCGGGTAATATTTTGTAGCGTATGTTTTCTTAGGCCATATTTTTTTAGCGTATGTTTTCTTAGGCCATATTTTTTTAGCGTAGATTTTCTTGGGCCATATTCTGCGGGCATAAGTCTTTTTGAAATACTTTGTCTTCGGAACTTTTGTATAGGTTGTAAAGTTTCTGCCGTATGTCTTTGGTCTGTATGGCTTGAATTTCCTACTCTCTGCTGTGGCTCCAAATACACTAGGTAATATTTGATTCAATATATTTCCTGTACGCTTATAGTATTTCGGTCCTTGTACATAAAGCCTGTTTATTATTGGCCCTGCTATTGGCATCAGATCAGTCAATGAGAGTAATGCTTCTTCTATACTGTCTCCAAACCCAGGAGCTGTAATTGGAATACCATATGCGTACTTCATTTCTTTAGGTAGACCTGCACCTGCATAAGTAATAGCAGTCTGAAAGAGAGGATTAAGTTTACCCCTAATAGTATTGATCGGATCAGTTGCTAACTGAAACACATCCATAAAAGATGGGTTCAATTTTAATGTCATATTCTTTGCAGCCTCACCTACAAACTTTTCCAATGGCAGATTACCTGAAAGAAGTTGATACTGAAGCGACCTATTATATTGAAATTCCTCAGGCTCATGACTGTCAAGATTCCATATTGGAGTGTATATATCCCTTAATATAGAACCAAGTGCAGGTACTCTATCAAACGCATCCAACCAAAAATGAATATTATTCATTGTAAATGTATGGTATGGGAATATCAATTCTATCAATTTATCACGTTGTGTTTTGATTGCATAGTCAAAGTGAGTCTTTGCTATCAGTGCATAAGCTTCTGCAGTGTTCATACCTTTTTCTAAAGCCCAAAGATACTCAGCTAATCGACAAATTTGTTCTACTACTTTAGTAGGTTCCATCATTGTATTAGTTATCTGAATAATAGTACCATACAGTCCATACTTTTTACCTCGCATAAAATACTGTTCCCATTCTTTTATTTGCCCACCTGACAGGCCATGTACATCAAAACCACGCATAAAGTCATATAGTTCTTTTGAAAGTCTGGATAACTTTGATCCAAAGTATTCTTCAACAATATCATCTGTTATTTTACCAGCACTGATTTTAATCAAATCCTTAGTATCAGCTCTATACTTCCAATATAACTGCCATGCTGTTAAGAAGGCTTGAGTCATACCTAACGGATCATCCGCTGCTGTTATATAGTTTTTGGCAACAGAGTCTATGGCATTTCTCATCAATGCTCCAGGAGTCATCAAATAACCGACCTTATACAGATACATTATTTTGCTTAACATATTCATTTTACTATGACGTATACCATAACTGTTAATAGCACTGAAAGCTGTGCTGTAAGTTTGATAATCCATGATTACAGCACCCAGCTCCCGTGCTTTTTTTATGTCGCCTACTGTCTTCGGATTCATATCTATTACTCTAGCACCGATCTTTTTATCTTGAACCAAAGCCACTAATCTATATTCAGATGAACTTTGTAATGCTTCAAGCAAATCTTGATCGGAAACTGAAGCAAGGTAACCATTATCTATACTCAATGATTTATCAAAGAACATATTCATGTACTCTACATGAGATTTAATATGTTGTACCTGAAGGGTGATAGTGTGCTTTAAAGTTGAGAGGATATCTGAGGGAGTATATTGATAAAACTCACGGCGAAAAGCTGAAGACCCAAGTATACTATGATTGAATACACCCCCATTGAAGAACTTATCATGGTACAACAATTCTTTCGGAGGTAATGCTTTTTTGATTTCATCCGGCAATTTTTCATATACCTCCAGATAATATGCTTTTGTAGTCAATTCACCTGTAGACCCATAGTGTGGACTAAATCCTGTATTATAATCACCTACCAAATTATAGAGTTTATCGTATACTGCTAATAAGTGCTTGCGGATGTCTGCATCACCTGGATCAGATAATATTTCATTAGCAAGACTTTCAAAATCCAGCATAGGGAGTCGGGGCGGATCAACCCGCTTACCGTTGGCAAGGTAGATTATATTCTTATCTACATCTTCTAATATATCCAGCTCCACTGTCTTATCCAGATATATGAACAACTTGTTATCTTTGAACAGCGTTTGAATACCTTTATCCTTTAACCTTTCTGTTCTGCCTATAAATCGCTTGAGCTGAGCCGGGTCAACTTCGATCAGATCTATTACTATCAATCGTCTTGCCTGAGTAGCAAGCTGAGCAAAGAGCTCATCATCTGACAAATCGAGTACCAGCCTTATTTGCTGACGAGCTGCTGCATCAATGATCTCTCTGTATTTCATAATCTGTTTAAAGTGTACTTCAGGATCATTTATCTTAGCATGTACAGCTTCTACAGCTCTGCGAAGGTCAAGGTATTCTTTTGCTGATGTAGCACGAACCTGTATCAATGCTCTGGAAGCTCCAGCAGTATCTCTGTTATCACCAAGTCTCTTCAACATATCTTGAATATCTACAGCTTCATCTACTGCGTCTTGTGTGACTTTGTGATACGCTTCATAGTTTGCCAGCTCATCATCGAGCTTCAATGTTCTCTTGAACTTGGTGTATCTATCGATTACGTAGTTTGGAACAGCAGAATCTGAAGCGGCAATTGCTGCTGCCTTGCGCTGATATTCCTCATACTTACGCTGTAAATATTCATCCCTGGCTTCCTGCCAGCGGGCCTGCCGTTCTGCTTTTTGTGCTGCATAACGCTCTCGATACATTGCTTCCCGGATTGCAGCAGCTTCATCGTCCAGTGCTTTAGTCATTTCAGGACCTTCAGTATAGGCCCGCATACGGACTTGATCCGGATTTTCAAGCAGTGTTCTAAGGTCTGGAGGTATGTCTTTGCCACAGATGCCATCCAATAGGTTGTTTGCATAAATTGGCATAGTTCTCCCATCGTTTAATGTGACCTTGGCGATTTCAACATGTTTAAAGTCTTCTGAAGGATAGCTGAACAATTTTTGGAGTATAGCAAAGTTAGCTGCTGGGTCAGCTTGTACTTTGAGTGAGAGTAAGTCTGGAGGTACACTGTGCCCCAATGCTCTGGCTCTGTCAAGGAATGTTTGCAGCAGAGTACGTGTGGCCTCATCATAATATTTTATTTTGGAGCTGTGTCGAAGCATTCCATAGAGCCTGTCAATATCTTTTGCAATACTAGTTCTGTACCGCATCTGCTGGATTCCAAGCTGTGTGCCTTCAAAATAATCCATAACAGCGTCACTGTCGAGGAATGTACGCACAGCAAAGGGTCTGACACCATCTATTATCTCACCATCGGCTGTGCCGAGGGCCTGGGTAATATTGAACACGCCGTAATATTTTTGAAACTTAGGGTCATCGAATATTGCTTTATTTATCAGCGTATTACCAAGTTCACGGTTTTTCTGTTTTATTAGTTTAAAGAACTCGTATATTTCAACTGCCTTATTAAAGTATGTTTCATACTCAGGTATTCTTATAGTCAGGGAATCCCCAAGATCAAAACTGCGCGTTCTGTACCCGTGAACCTGGGACGGGCCAAAGACACCTTTACGTGATTTGGATCTTGGTGCATCCTCCATGGTAGCTCTCAGTTTTTCACTGATGTCTTTGAGCTGCCTGGCAATACTGGGATCGATAGGCTGGATCAACCGGCCCATGCCTTTTTGAGCATCCACAAAATTAGCCAATGCAATATACAGTGCGTCTCTGGTGAAGTCGTCGATAACTGTAAATCCTGCCTTAGCCTGGAGCATTTTCAGTGAATCACTGAACTTGTATTTGCCTGAGCGGAACAGGGCCCTAGCATGCAGCCAGTAGTCTGCTTCAGCTTTATTGCCCATCCGCAGAGCCTCATGGTGATACTGTGCAAACCGTTCATAGAAGAAGGGTTTGTCAAACGCTCTACCGTTATGCATATTGATAACTGTGCCCTCAGGAAGCTGTTCAAGTTTATTGACAAAAGCTTTGATAATGTCCGCTTCTGAGTTGACACCAGCTGTATCAGGTCGTACAGTCCTTGCTATATCAGCTCTGCCAAGACCAACACCTTTATTATAAATGAATTCTTCCTCTATATTCAGTTCGGGAGAGTACATGCCTATTTCACGAATTGCATTGATCGAAGGATTAGTACCAAAGGTCTCAATGTCAACATGCACAATGCGAACATTATCCCCATAGGTTTTGCGGAATACATCTTGTAGTTCTTCCTGACAGACAACCCATGTGCGTTTGGCGTCATCTAATGCGTGATGAGGTTCAAGCTTTTCAAGCAGTGCTTTATACTTAGGGTTCTGCTCAAGCTCAGGGATCATTTTATCCAATGCAAAACTGCGGGGCATTTCCATCGCATTGATCTGCTGTTCAGTCTGTTCAATAATATAGTAGAAATTATCTGCCAGTTTCTCCATCAATGACTCTGGTTCACGGAGCGCATATTTTTGAAGCGTGCTGACAAAAGCATTCAATACTGTTTCAGAGGTCGAGTGCTTTACCAGGTTAGGGTCTCCTATATATTCATAGAGGTCTGTGAGAAACTCTGTGTAATTTTTATACGATACCAGTGACTTAAACAAAGCCTCAGCTTCCGGTTCTCCTGCCTGAAGCATGTTTTTGAAGACCCGCCCAAGGGTAGAGTTAGGGTTCATGAGCTCATCGATATAATTGTTGATGCTGTCATCTGCAAGCATTTTCATCATGACCCAGTTTTGTTCCAGTTTTACCTGATACCAAACTTCACTAGCCTGTATATCCCAGACTATAGGTTCATAGGCATTCAGATTATATTTTTCGAACAGATCCCATAGGGGCTGGATCAATTCCTTGGATTCTTTATTCTGTATACTTATAATATATAGATGTCTGACGATAGCATCAGCAGCATCCAGAAAGTCTTCAAAGTCATTTCGAGCCAATGCTGCAAATAATTCTTCAAAGTTATTTATGAAGTGCTCTCTTGCGATATTGATGTTTTTATTTGGCTCTACAACAGTATCAAACCAATCATTAAGTCCTTGAATAAAGTCCGTACCTTTTATATCTCTAATTTGTATGGAGAAAAAATCACCAATATCTTCTATAAAGTCGTCTTGTACCGCCTTAAAAGTAGAATAATCCATAGCTGGTTCTTTAGCCAGTGTGATTATATGGTCTCTCAAATGGGCCAAGTCTTCGTTACTACCCAAGTGTATGAAACGATAGAATGCTTCTTCCAATTTTTTGGCATTCTTTTTAATAGCTGCCTTAAAATTCATACGTTTGTTAGGCTTCATTATAAGAGCTAGTTTTTGTTGATACTCTTGAAGCCCAGGTAATAGATCTTTAATCACTTTGGTCAGTTTATCTTGTACATCCTCAAAGATTTCCATAACCTTGAAGACAGTAGCCCCTTCGGATATCTGTTTAGACAGGCTGGTCTCCAATGTTTTCCAATAAATATTAAACGTTTTATTCAATAGACTGATCGCAGACTTATATTCCTTCAAAGTCAACTGATTTGCACCTTTTAATAAGTCTGGGTTGAGGACTTCATCCATCACATGCTTGTTAATAAACTCAAAATAGAGATCCTTGATACGAGCAAGGTACTCTTTTTTTGTTGCTGATGTGAACACTGTGCCAAGGACTTCTCTCTGATAAGCCTGTGGATTTAAGCCTTCCCATCTTAGCTGAGCCTGATAATCGGAATTTTCAAGAAATCCCTGTACAAAATCACGCTGAAGTTTTTGCTGTGCTCGTTCGGGCAGCCTGAGCAATGCATCCTGCTGAGCTTTGTTGATACGCTTTGCAGTTTCTGCAGCTGTGGCGGATGCTGCACGTTTTGCGGCAAAGTCAGCACTGACCTGATCTATAAATTTAAGTCTTTCTATAGCATGTTCAAGGTCTGCGATATACTTATCAAAAACTCCGGGGTATTTTGTATTTAATTTTTTGAGCTCGTCAATGTACTTAAGGATTCCCATGCCATGCTCTTTACGGACATAATTGTCTATAAGCTTGAAGCGGGACTGAGCTTCCAGAGGTTTAGGATCGTCCAGTAGCTCCTTGATCTCTTTCATAATAGCTTTGTGTTGGTCATATATCGGAGCTTTTTCAAAGCGTTCAATAGTACCTGAGATATAATCCTCAAACCATTTGAACTCATCTTTAAGGTCAATATTAACGTCTTTAATACTCTGAAGAAAATCAAATGGTGTAGTATTATAGACCTCAGCCAGATATTTCTCGAAAGCTGCATATCTTTCAACAGCTGGTAAATCCTTCAGTGCATCGATCTTGGCTTTGACATCTTTGACCATAGCCCACATATTCTGGCGCAGTGTGGCATAAGCTGCATGCTCTTGGTCCAATGTCTTGGTCACTATATTATAGAGCCACTGATATTTACCATTATGCTCTATATTGAGGTCCTGGAGTATCTCGATTAACTGTGTAGGAGTTATACCCTTTTTGTCAGCCAGATATTCCTGAAAGAGCTTAAGCTTACCTTCAGGATTGATATTGGGCATCTTGGCAAGGTCTTCTGTGAGATAGTGCCATATGGCATCTTTCTCACGCATGGCTGCTTCTTTCATTAGTATCTCAAAAGTGTCCGGAGGAAGCTGTTCTTTCAGCTCCATAATATCTGAGAAAGTCCAGTTAGATTTATTGATCAATTCCTGTATTTTATCAGCTTTCAGAATATCAACATTACCTGAAGGAGTCAGGAATTTTTTCAATGAATCCTGGAATATGCTTGTGATGAAGGGCTGGACAGCAGAACCTGACTTGGCTGCTATATAGCCTATAGCATACGGCAGACCTATACCGGCTTTGAACAATACTTTCTCAGTACCTTCAAACACATTGATAACTTTACTGGTGGTACGTAGTATATCTGCAGTAGCCCCATTGAGTCTAAATTTATTGAGATTTTTTAAAAAAGCTTCAGTAAACTCTGCCGGAGCATGCTTGCTCTGTGCCATCTTTTTAACAAGGGCTACAACTTTGTCAGCCAGTTGCTTATCATTGCCTTTGATGAATTCCTCAGCAATGACACCAAGTATTTTACGGTAGGCTTTCTTAGATAAGACCTGCCCTGATTCCTCGGCTATTTCCTTTAGCATTGGCTTGGCCATGTGCTTCAGCATTTGTGAAACTGCACCTTTACCGAACAGTGTCACCCAGTTCAAAGGATCTGAAACAAGCTCCAGTGCCATATCTGCTATGCCGATGCCAGTATCATAATCATAGTTTTGACGGCCTCTACCCCCTGCACCTATTGCATTCATAAAACCTTCAGGGCCTTCAAGGATCAAACCTTTGACCGGGTTGGCAACAATATCCATAGTCTCAC
>Ga0209508_1000915_pt1 | contig 25510 bp, 20 predicted proteins | sample AD_UKC129_MetaG_FD_184427 | JGI IMG/M metagenome (GOLD analysis project Ga0209508, IMG submission 184427) | Active sludge microbial communities of municipal wastewater-treating anaerobic digesters from Canada - AD_UKC129_MetaG (SPAdes) (version 2) | ecosystem: Engineered > Bioreactor > Anaerobic... | reverse complement strand
CCCCCTGGAAATGAATCCGTAAGAATAGGAAAAGGTCATAAGCGTTGCAGGTAAGTCAATTGTTTTGTTTTTGCTGTAAGGTATATACAAATATATGGCAATGATGACCAAAATTAATATATAGCTAGACATTAACAATTTTCTGGATTTTATTCCTGAATTACTGAAAAAGCTTTTTATATAAATAGCTATAAAATTAACTAAAAAGAATATGGAAAATAAAGATAAAGTATCTAGAATAATTAAAGATTTTTTTAAAGCAATTGTATCATATATACTGGTATTTATAATATTTTTATATCCCAGCCAAATGGAAAAAGGTATTGCAGTAATAATATCGAGATTATAAGAATTTTCCGCAACTAATCTTATAATATTTACCTTATATATTAGAAATAACAATAATATTACAAATACTAGCAGAGTTATAATTTTAAGTTGAAAAATTTTGAATGGAGACAATACAGAGAGTAAAACAGCTAATATAGTGCCTGAAAAAGTAAATGACAAATTAAATAATCGAGGATATTTATTAGAATATTCCTTCAACTTTGATTGGAAAGCTGTGTTCAACTGGTTGATAGTTGGTCCCACCTTTTTCAAATTTATTGTTAATAAAATGTGTTCGTGATTTTTTATCGCCAAAAGTGTACTAATTATATCAAAAAATGCTAATACTTGCAATAATCGAACCATTATAGCCGATAAAAAGTTAAGAATAATGTTTATGGTTCTCTCTGATTGTGGTTGATTAATAATTTGCTGATATGGTATAATTATCCTATATTGTGTATGTACATTAATAATCAGATAAAGGAGTAGGATAATGAAAAGAATTCTGAAGTTACTTTTAAGCGTGTCTATTTTTTTTATATTCATTTCTGTTTCATCTTTTATATCATTTGGTGCTTCAGCAATGGATTATTTTTACGAGGGTAATAATTTTATTAATTCCGGAAAATATTTGGAAGCAATCGACAGTTATGACAAAGCCATCAAAATCAATCCTGATATTCCTGAGTTTCACTATAATAAGGCTATAGCACTTTATAATCTTGGAAGATATGATGAAGCTATAGCTCAATATGACCAAGTAATAAAATTAAATTCAAAATTTAAAGAGGCTTATATAAATAAAGCTCTGTGCTTAACTGAAACAAGTAGATTTGATGAATCTATTACACTATTGGATGAATATATAAAAAAATATCCTAATGATGCGGAAGGATATGCTTTGAAAGGTCACAATTTATTATTGAAAGGCAGTTATTCCGAGGCATTGGAAATGGCTCAAAAGGTTATTGATATTAAGCCTAAAGACAAAAGCATTCTTTCAATGGCATATTCAACTAAAAGCAGTGCTTTGAATGAACTTGGCAGAGTTGATGAAGCTTTGGAGGCTTGTAAAGCTGCTTTGGAGTTGGATAATACCAATGCAAATGCTTATATTGCAATGGGATATTCCTTTAAAAATATGATGAAGCAATTGAAATGTGTAATAAAGCAATTGAAGTTATGCCAAATTGCGTTGAAGCATATATGAACAAATCTGTTTTTCTGACGAAAAAAGAAATACGAAGAAGCAATAGAGTGCTGCAATAAAGCATCGGAACTAAATACTCCTAAAGATCCCATTATTGAATCAAAAATTTATACAAACAAATCGTCTGCTTTATTTAAGATGAAAAATTATAGTGAGGCCCTTTTGGCAGCAGAAAAGGCCTTAGAGTTCAATCCTAAATTTGCTGTTGCATATGTCAGCAAAGGAAATGCGTTGGCGGGGGAAGGAAAATATGAAGAATCTATCGAAGCCTTTGATAAGGCTATCGAGTTGGATTCAAATTGTGTGGAGGCATATGTTTCTAAAGCCTTTTCGTTAGAAAAACTTGAAAAATACGATGAATTGATAGAGTTATGCCAAAAGGCAAAAAATATTAGCTCAAAAGATCCCGATTATTATGCTGGTATTTATTTAAACTGGTCAGCCGGTTACCTTGGAAAATCAGATTATTCTGAAGCTGTAAAATGTCTTGAAAAGGCACTGGAATATGAACCGAGCGATAATGAAGTTTTAGCATTGATTTATGCCAATTATGCACATGCAATGATAGGTTTGGAGGATTATGACAAGGCAATTACTTTTAATGATAAGGCATTGGAATTTAATTCTGAATGTTATGAAGCGTATGTAAACAAAAGTTGTATATTCCTGGAACAAATGAAATTGGACGAAGCAATTGAGTGTTGTGATGCAGCTATTCAAAAGAAAATTGATGATTATAAAAATACATAAAATAAAAGGTTTGGCTTATGAGAAAAAAGGAATGCTCGATGAGGCATTGATGACATTGGATAAGAGTTTGGAGCTAAAGCCGGATAGTGAAGAGGTAAAATTCGAAAGAATGAGGGTTGCCAGAAAAATTGCAATCAGGAAAATCGGTTTGATTGGCGGGATATTCTTAATTGTAGCTGTTATTGCAATTGTTATAACTTTGGTTTTGGTTAAAAGGAGAAAAAAGCAAACGAGAAGTGAGGATTTATATAAAGGGTTGGTGTAAAGGTTAATTTTCTTTTACAGGGAGAGACTACTAAGATATGCACTCTTTAAGAAATTTTAACGGTTTGGTTGCAGTAGTATCAATTCTATTGTTACCTGGTTGTTATGTCAATAATTCCAAATCATCGGATGGAAATAATTCATATAAAGGTGTCAGTTCGAAAGCTGAGGAAACAATTGAGAATGCTAAATCGTCCGATGGTCTTGCTGTGATAGACAAAAAAGAAAGCTACTACGAAGTTACGCTTAATCTTGAAAAAGGGAGTCACTATGATGTTGGAAAGGCATATGGCGAAGCCATACTTAAAATATATCCCAATTTTATTGAAATGGCTGAAATGTGTTTATATAAGAATATGGATGCTTTGATTGAAAAAGGTGCAAATGCCAATATTTTGAAAGAAAGGCTTGAGGCAGTAATTCCTCAAATTCCAAAAGATTATATCGATGAAATAAACGGGGTTGCCCTCGAGAGAAGCTTTAACAATCTTGTCAGCAATCCTCACAATAAAATTCGATGGAAAAAGTTTAATGAGAGACTTAAAAAATACGACAAGGTTGATGCAGATGATATTAAAGATATATTGACAAAGGATAATCCCAATACCGAAGGTTCAAATATATATTCAAAATATACCCTTCAAACGGTAGTTTACGATGCTTTATCAGGAACATTGGAAGTGGCTTTTACTCAAAAATTTGGCGATGACTTTCCTGAAAAACCTGTGTTTGTAAAAGTAAGATAGCTTACAAAAAAGTATTACAATGAAATTATTCATAAATCAAAAATAATTATAGCAAAAAACGAAAATTCTCAGAATAAGCTGAGAATTTTCGTTTCCAATAATGTTGAAATCAAAGTTTACTGAAAAAAGTAAAGACGATTAATCTTTTGGAATACCGAATTGTGCCAGGCTTCCATTCTTATATCTTTTATCACTGGTAACTTCTTTACCTACCCAGGAAGGGGGGATATAGCTGTTGGCAAGTTCTTCATTTGGAAATTCCATTTCATAATACGCCAGCCCTTCCAAATCACCTTTGAAAATATCAATTGCAAAAATTCTTCTATGTTCATCAAGTCCTTGATATCTTGTCTTGTAAATAACATTGCCTTCAATCTTTTTAAAGAGATTGTTATATTCTTCTTCGGTCATCCAGAAATTACGTTCTTCTCGGATTAGTCCATTTGAGTCCACAGTTGCTTTAACAGTAAGATAAAACCTGTTACCGTCGACATTCCGTAATCTGATTTCCGGAGAAAAACTTATATATGACTGGGTTATCTCATACTTATCCAGGACATCGAGGTCATAAGGAATCTTATTTGGATCTATTAAAAATTTTCTCTCAATTTCATAACCTTCAGCCTGTGTTACAGGCGGTCTTGGTGTAACTAAAGGTGTAGGAATTGGTGTTTGAGGAAAATCAGTGATAATGCCTAGCAGATATCGTTTGAAGATTCCAAAATCTATTGAGTTTACATTGCCGTCGATATTAACATCGGCTGCCTGAAAGCCATAATTATAACTGAAATCTTTAATAAATCCAAGAAGATATAATTTTAACATTCCATAGTCATTTGAGTCTATATATCCATCACCATTTATATCTCCAATAATGTAACTATCAGCAATAGGTTTCATTTGTTCTGCCATAACCGAAAATCCATTGAAAAGAATTGAAAAACTCAAGAATAGTGATGAAATAACAATTTTACTTTTTCTCATTTTTTAAACTCCTTTCAATTTTTATATCAAAATAAATATTAAAGTTTTTACAAGTTCAATGGGAACGAAATGTATAAGTCCCCAGTAATTAACTTATAAAACTATAATATCATACCTTTATTTAGTCATCAATTTATATTTGACATAAAAAATTTTAGCTTCAGTAAGACTACTGATTTTATCTGGGGTATTTATTTGAGCTATCAGGTTTTCAATTGGCCGATTAAAGGATTGCAATATTCAAAAAAATTGAATATCGCAATGTGACTATTCCTGGAGATGTGAACCGAACTATAAATGGTTATAAATTTTACAGAATATCAACACTGAACGTTTTGAATATTGTTTAATATTATTTTAAAAAATCAGCTTTCTGAATAACCATACATGTTCTAAAAAGTATAAATCATTAATTTTATGTATACCGCTTCCTGACAATAAAATAAATAGAATACCCCGTTGACTATTCTAAAGTATTTATATATATTTAATAGTGTCAAAATCACCGAATTGAAGGATGTTTGTTATGTTGAATCAGTTTTCGAGAACAGAATTATTGTTTGGCAAGGAAGCAATGGAAAAGCTTGCGAAGTCACGTGTAGCGGTTTTTGGAATTGGCGGGGTTGGAGGTTATACAGTTGAGGCTCTGGCACGAAGCAACATCGGAGCCCTTGACCTGATTGATGACGACAAAGTTTGTCTAACTAACATAAACCGTCAAATTTTTGCTACCAGAAAAACTGTCGGAAGATATAAGGTTGATGTAGCAGAGGAGAGGGTTAAAGAAATCAATCCCGATATAAAAGTAACAACTTATAAAACTTTTTTTATGCCGGAAACTTCAGGACAGTTTGACTTTTCACAGTATGATTATATCGTGGATGCAATTGATACCGTTACCGGAAAAATAGAATTGGTTGTAAAGGCAAAAGAACAAAATGTACCGATAATCAGTGCCATGGGAGCCGGAAATAAACTTGATCCAACTAAATTTGAGGTTGCAGACATATATGAGACTTCGATTTGCCCTCTTGCAAAAGTCATGCGCAAGGAATTACGCCAACGCAATATTGAAAGCCTTAAGGTTGTATATTCAAAAGAACCTGCAATAACTCCATTGGAGGATATGTCGATAAGTTGTCGTACCAACTGTATCTGCCCGCCGGGTACAGCACGCAAATGTACGCAGCGAAGACAGGTACCGGGCAGCAATGCTTTTGTTCCTGCCGTTGCCGGACTTATTATAGCCGGTGAGGTAATAAAGGACTTGACTGGTGTAAGAGGCAAATCTTTATGATTTATTTTTGTTACGTTTTATGATGGAGATTTTAAGTATATCCCTAATAGGAAGGGGCTTAGCAAGTAACTTTTTACCAAAAATAAAGACAAAGGCATAAAGAATAACGGTGTTATTTACTAAAAAAAGAAGTATCGTTTATAAAAGTGTGTATTAGTAAAATAGGAGGCTAATTGATTAACGATTAGCCTCCTATACTGCTGTCTTTATAAAGAGAAATATAATTTATCTTTTATTCAAGGTTTAATTTATTATCCAGAATATATTTGGTAAGAATGAATAATCCTACTGCAATGATACTAAAATAAGCCAGACTGCTTAGTAAAATTGTTTGCATTTGAGTGTATATGGAGAGATTTGAAAAGTCCTTTAAGTAAAAGCTTCCTGCTACAATCATAAAAATAATCATAATAGATTGGGCACCGGTATTAAGACCAAGATACATGCCAAAAGAAGCCAGAAGTTTATGTTTTTTTACCAAGTGACCAAGGGCAATGGCTGCATAAATCATTAATGTACCTGTTGCCATACATAAAATAAAGACTATTATAGATTCAAATGCAACTAAAAATGTTCCGGAACCAAAGATACGCAATACTTCACTAATACCTTGCGGAATTACCTCCATCAATTCCCAAAAACCTTCATTAGGCATTATTATTAAAAATGATAAAACTGTTGAAAGTAAACTTATTACAATCCATATCATGGAAGTGAATAATTTACTCAAAATATGCTGCCATGGTTTAACGGGGAGCGTAAACATAAGGTAGCCTTCATCACACAAAAGACTTTTATAAAATCTCTGAATTTGTACTACAAAAGTAATAACCAGAATTCCGACAATCAGACCGAAATAAATGAACAAACGTATATACCCGGTTAATTTATTAATATTTATTCCGTATACAACCGGAAGGGTATTGAAAATTTTGTTAATAATTGAAAATATAATTAAGGTAATATACAGAGGAATAAATATACGAGCTGTTGCTTTGATTTCATACTTAAAAAGTTTATTTAACATTTGAATACCTCCCTAAACAAAGCATCGACAGATTTTCCCGACTCATCACGTATTTCATCAACAGTTTTTGACAGTACTATTTGGCCATCCTTAATAAAAACTACTTCATCCAGCACTTTTTCAATATCCGATATAAGATGGGTAGAAATTATTATAGATGCATTTTCATTGTAATTACTTATAATGGTTTCAAGAATAAAATCCCTGGCTGCCGGATCTACACCGCCAATTGGTTCATCAAGCAGATAGAGCTCTGCTTCACGGCTCATTACCAAAATGAGCTGTACTTTTTCCTTTGTACCTTTTGACATAGTTTTCAGCTTATCCGTTGGGTCGATGTTAAATCTTTTAAGCATGTCATAGGCTTTTTCTGTATTGAAGTCTTCATAAAAATCTTTAAAGAAGTCAATTATTTGAGAAACTTTCATCCAGTCATTCAGATAAGTTCTTTCAGGGAGATAGGAAACTATTTTTTTGTTTCAACACCGGGCCTATGTCCTCCAATAAGAAGCTCTCCATGCGTTGGAGTAAGTAAATTATTGCAAAGTTTTATGAAAGTAGTTTTACCGCTTCCGTTTGGACCTAGAAGCCCTACAATTTTGCCTCTCCCAATATCCAAACTTATATTATCTATGGCTTTTTTTGCTCCAAAGCTCTTTGTTAGATTTCTGCAGGTTAATAGACTGGTCATTTATTGTCACTCTCCTCCAACATTATTGAGATTAAGTCCAGAATCTCTTTTTTCTCAAAGCCTAATATCTTCATTTTTTGAAACAATTGATTTATTTCTTCTTTTGCAATCTTGTTTCTTAATTGCTTCACCATATTCGCATCCTCCGTTACAAATCTCCCACTTGTTCGGTGGGTGTATATCAGACCATCTTCCTCCAGCTTAGCTAAAGCTCTCTGCATAGTGTTCGGATTAACTGCGGCTTCCTGAGCTAAGTCACGGACTGACTTCAGTTTTGAACCGGGGGGATAGACTCCGGAACAGATTTTTAGCTCAATTGCTTCAATAAGCTGAGGATAAATGGGACGATCAGGTTTTAAATCCCAAGGCATTTCATCACTCCTATTGTATTATTGTATTAAGTGCTTAATACAATAATACAACTTACAGAAGTATTTGTCAATAGATTTATCATTGAATAGTTAATAAAAATTTTAAAGATTTATTGAGAGTTGTTGTATAAACTCTTATAATTTAATGAAAAATACCGGTTATTTAACATTAAGTCCTGATAGGATTCGTTGTATCTAATAATTTCAGTTAAGAAATAATTAGATTTTGCAAGAGATATTTAACTTTATTTTTGGAAATAAACGCATAAATTAACTTAATTTTATCGTTTATTGTCAAATTGCTTATTTAATCTTGATTTTTTCTTGTTTTTTAGTATTATAAAAATATAAAAGTAATAGCAGGGTCTTGGGGCGACGGGGCCGTTATAGTTAAAAATATCATAGAACTGCTGAGATCAATGAAAATTATAAAGTATTAGTATCGCTTAAAGATTCTTTACTTGTTATTTTTCATGAATCAGAAAAATTTGATTGCAATTTTATGTACTTTGTTATGTAGTGAAAAAGAAACTAATTGGTAAGTGATTTTTGGCAAAAAAGTACATAAAGTGTATTCTTGTTTGCAGCAACTGTAACCAATCAGAAAAAATTAAAAAGGAATTTATCCAAAATAATTATTTATAATTTGTTATGATTTAATACCAATTCAAATAAAATTTAATAAAGAGTCGACAAAATTCAAATAAAGAATCAGTAAGCAAAGGGAGAAAAGTATTTATAATAATTGAAATAAAATCGGAGAAAATTTAATCATCTTATAATCAATAATATAATTTTTGGTTTGTTTTGATAACTAATTATATATTGAAAATTTGGATTTATTTAATACTTTTGTTGCCTGCAGCTATAATTCTATTTCTTGAAAAAAGAATTATCTTTTTCAAAAAGCAGTTCTATTTTGTTCAGTGTTAATATTTATTTAATAATTTTTTGAAAATCTAATATTAATATTCAACTGCTATTAAAAGATAGCGGTAATATTGGAAATGATTTGATGATTTTACATGATAAGCCGATAGATTTTTATGTACTGAAACGCACAAATTTCATAATTATCCGATTGATTCTTTTTGACATAATTTTAATTAGAAACAGGTGACAGCAATGAAGAGATTAAACTTAAGAAGTAAACTGAATATTTTTGTATCCACCTTAAAGGAAGTATTTATATCCTCTCTGCCTCTTGCAGCTATTATGATTATTGTTTGCGGTTTTATTGCGCCTTTAGACAGTATGTCCGATTATATAAAACTAATTGTAGGTTATATTAGTGTGGTTTTTGGTCAAGCGTTGTTTTTGGACGGATTGAATATTAGTATTCTTCCGATTGGAAAACTTGTTGGAGGTTCTTTGGTAAATCTGAAAAATGCGGTTTTTATTATCTTTTTTTGGACTTGTATTTGGGCTCTTTGCTACCGTTGCAGAGCCTGCATTGACTGTTTTGGCAAAACAGACCAATATGATTATGCCGATAATTAATGAAACGGTATTTATATGGGTTATGGGCGCAGGAATCGGTATTATGGTTGCTTTTTCCCTTTTTAGAATAATGAAAGACTTCAACATTAAGATTGTATTTGCAATTCTTTATATTATTACTTTTATACTCATTATATTTGTTCCTGACAAATTTGTGGCTTTGGCTTTTGATGGCAGCGGCGCAACAACAGGAGATATTTCGGTTCCGTTTATTTTGGCTCTCGGTATGGGCGTAGCTGTCAGTATGTCCAAAAACAAAGGAAATGATGATAGCTTCGGAATTATAGGTCTTGCTTCAGTGGGACCGATTCTCTCGTTGGCTGTTTACGGGATAATACTTAATATTCGTTACAAAGGTGTATTCCCTGCAGAACAGTTGTATGATCCCGGTACTGTGGGAACAATAAATGAGATAATTTCCGGCAATCTGCTGGGGGTAATATTGGCATTATTACCGGTTGTCCTGGTGTTTTTACCTTTTCAGTTCTTCCTTATAAAACAGCCAAAAAAGGAGTTTTTGAACATATTATCGGGAACCATCATAGTGTTCATAGGTTTATTGATTTTCCTGTCGGGTATCGATTACGGGTTTGCTTTTGCCGGCAAATACATCGGTGAAGTATTCCTGGATCCTTCCCGTCCAGAATGGTTTAAATGGTTGCTTTTAATCGTCGGATTTATTCTGGGTGCAGCTATTACTTTGTCAGAACCGGCTGTTACAGTACTGGGCGAACAGTTGGAAGAGATAACTAACGGTCATATTAAAAAGAATGTAATTCGCATTACACTTGCGATAGGTATCGGTTTTGCTGCGTTACTTGCTATGGTGAAGATTTTGACAGAGATTAATATATTATGGTTTTTGATACCTCTTTATGCAATTGCATTAATAATGATGATATATACGCCAAAATTGTTTGTTGGGTTGGCTTTTGATTCTCGGGAGGTGTTTCGGGGGGGAGCTTTGACATCTGCCTTTTTAACTCCTCTTACCCTCGGTGTTGCACAAGCTGTTGCTGCATCATCAGGTTCCGGCGGGCAATCAATTTTAGTAAACGGTTTTGGAATTATTGCATTTATTTCAGTAACGCCATTGATTGCTGTACAATTTTTAGGTATATTATATAATATTAGTATTAAGAGAGCCAACAAGGTATTGGAAGATGCAGAAATGAACGATCTGAAAGAATTGGCTTTGCTGGCTGACAGTGTTGGACAATCGAACAAGCAGCATCAGGACGGAGTTGTTGTTGACGGAAAAAAAGAACTGCATTTTGAAACCGGGAAAGTCAACGATATTTCAGAACAGAAGGGGTTAGAGGAGGGTAAAGAAAGCCTTGGCTGAATATAATAATTGTGTTGATTTCTTAACTGTAATAGCTGACAGAAAGCAAAAAGAAGAAATTATTAAATTTCTGTTGGACTCAAGAGGTCATCTTATTGATGTAGTTTATGCCAAAGGTACAGTTAAATCGGGATATTTTAAAGATATGCTCGGACTTGTACCGGAGGAGAAGAAAATTCTTATTACTTGCTTAATTGCCAGTAATTTGTCCGACCAATTGCTTGAGCAATTACTTATTAAATTTAATTTTGACAAACCTAATACAGGTATTGCTTTTGCTGTACCTGTTGAAAAGTTATCAGTATAATTCGGGAGGGTAAAATGGTTAATTCAAATAATATGAGAGCATTATATATCATAGTAACTGCAGGATTTTCTGAACAGGTAGTTGAATACATCCGCTCGGTAGGTGCTACCGGTGCCACAATAATTAATGCTCGCAGTGTAAGTGCGTTGCACAAGGAAATCATGGGAATCAGTATTGATAGAGAAAAGGAAATAATATTGACTCTTATCGATGCTGAAACTGCCGATAAGATTGTGGAGGCTGTCAATAAAAATGAAGCCTTTAAATCTGAAGCTCATGGTATTTGCTTTACATTACCGGTGATAAAAGCAGTTGGTATAGGACACGGGCATAGTGAAGTTAAAGAATCTGACAAATAATAACCGATGATAAAAGACTTCCGCTTTTTTATGAATGATGTTAAAGGCATTGATGTATAGCTATAGCGGAAGTTTTTGTTTTGATTTAAATAATTGATAGAAATATTGAAGTAAAATTGATATACTTTTTAGCTTTCAAGCAGATTTGGATGGTTCTGTACCGTAGGTATTTATCTTTTTGTTCCAAATTATTATATTATTTGCAGTTTATATACAGTTTGTGAGTTGTTGGAAAAATGACATTATCCCACAGTTTTTTCAAGTCTATATCTTTTTATTCGAATTATTCCGGAAAAATAAAAATATTCATATTCTATAAGCCTAGTATACACAAAAAATTTAATATTACGAATAATATAATGTGAAATGAAGTAGACCACTGATTTTTGCTCAGTGAAATTTTATTTTAAATATAATTAAAAGTTTTAAAGTTAAGCAGTTTTATAAAAATTATATCAGAAAGGAGGGAAATAAGTTAGGAATTGTATATATTAATGCATTAAATATTTCGTGAGGGGGGATTATGGAGATTTATAAAGAGCAAAAGAGTGATGGTTGTATAAGAATAGTTTTAAATAAAGATTTTAATTGGTAAAAAATTTTTATATTGGGGGAAGATATAATGAATAAAAAGTTAGCAGCATTTTTATTGGCTTTTCAGATGGTAGTCGGTTCTGCAGTGAGCAATGTGCTTCCTGTAAGTGCAGCACAAGCTTCTGTTGATGTTTCTATTGATACTCAAGCTAATAGATTGCCGATAAGTCCATATATATATGGTGTAAACCAAGATCTTCCTGGACAAACTGTTACAGCCAGAAGACTTGGAGGAAACAGAACAACAGCGTATAATTGGGAGAATAATGCCTCAAATGCGGGAAGTGACTATATACATTCCAGCGACAACTATTTGGTGGATTATATAGGTGTGCCCAAGGAAGATTCTGAAAAACCAGGTGCGGTTGCAACTACTTTCCATGACCAGTCATTGGCTCAGAATGTGCCTTATACTTTGTTGACATTACAGGCTGCCGGTTATGTTTCGGCAGATAAGAATGGAGAAGTAAAGCAACAAGATGCAGCACCTTCCGCAAGATGGAAGGAAGTAAAATTTGCTAAAAACGCACCTTTCTCACTTACACCGGATTTAACTGACGACTATGTTTATATGGATGAGTTTGTAAATTTCTTGGTTAATAAATATGGAAGTGCGTCAACTCCAACAGGAGTAAAAGGGTATTCTGTAGATAATGAACCTGCTTTATGGGCACATACCCATTCAAGAGTTCATCCGGACCCTGTAACTTGTGAAGAATTGGTTGAAAAGACTGCAGAGCTTTCAAAAGCAGTTAAAAATGTTGATCCCGACGCAGAAATATTTGGACCTGCATTATATGGTTTTGCAGCTTATCTTTCATTGCAAAGCACTCCTGACTGGGAAGCCGGCTTAAAGGAAAACTATGATTGGTTTGTTGATTATTACCTCGAAAAGATGAAAGAAAAATCTGACGAGGCAGGAATGAGACTTTTAGACGTATTTGACATTCATTACTATCCTGAAGCAAGGGGAGGCGGCAGCAGAATTACTTTCGGTGAAGACAGCAGCAATATTGAATGTAACAAAGCACGTCTCCAGGCACCGAGAACCTTGTGGCAGGGTTCATACAGAGAAGACAGCTGGATTGCTGAACCCTGGTTTGACAGCTTCCGTCCGATTTTACCAAGGATTCAGGAATCGATAAATAAATATTATCCCGGAACAAAACTTGCTATTACTGAATATGATTTCGGTGCAGGAAATCATATTACAGGCGGTATAGCTCAGGCTGATGTTTTGGGTATATTCGGTGAAAATAATGTATACTTGGCTACCTATTGGGGCGATAAGAACAAAGAATATATAGTAGCAGGTATTAACCTCTATACCAATTATGACGGAAAAGGCTCAAAATACGGTGATATAAGCGTTAAAGCATCAGTGTCCGATGATGAGCTGGCATCAGCATATGCATCAGTAGAAGAAGCTGATGATGGAAAACTTCACATTATATTGCTTAACAAGAACTATGACAACAGTACTACATTCAACATTTCAATAAACAGCGACAAGCAGTATAAGTCCGGTAAAGCATGGGGATTTGACAGGGCTAGTTCTGAAATTACTCAAAGACCTGCAGTGACAAGAATAAATAACAATAAATTTACATATACTCTTCCGGCATTGAGTGCTTATCATATAGTATTAGATGCTGCTGATACTACTGAACCTGGTGTTTTAGTCGGCGATGTAAACAAAGACGGAGATATAAATGTAATAGATTATGCATTAATGAAAAAATATGTGTTGGGAATGCTGGATGAAATTGATGTAGCAGCTGCCGATATCAATGTTGATGGAGAAGTAAATTCGATAGATTGCTCACTTATGAAAGCTTATTTACTCGGAATGATAAAAGAAATTCCTTACTATGAAGAAACAGAAAATGAAGAACCTGTAGCAAGTTTCACTATTTCAAATCCAGAGCCGGTTACTGATGAGGATATAATCTTTGACGCATCAGATTCTATTGATCCCGACGGAGATATAGTATATTATGGCTGGGATTTTGGCGATGGTACTGAAGGAAAGGGAAAAACAGTAAAGCATAAATATGCTAATCCTGGAACCTATACAGTAAAATTGGTTGTTACCGACGATAAATATGCGAATAGTTCACCTGCTACAAAAACTATAACTGTTACTCAGGCTACCGGTGACAATTCGGATTTCGGATTTGAAGGAACTACTCAAGGATTTATTGTATCAGGTGAAAAAGGAACAACTGCTACTTTATCAGTGACTTCAGAGAAAACGTTTAAAGGTAATGGAGCACTTAAAATTGATGTAGTATCAACAGACGGCGGTATGTTTGATGTAAAATTGGACGGTCCAAGCATTGTACCTGCCGGTTCAAAAGTAACCTTCAGGGTATGGATACCATCAAATGCACCATTGACTGAAATTCAGGGATATGTTATGCCTCACGATCCGTCCTGGAGTAAAATTATATGGAATGGTGCATGGGGCGGATATGAATATATGAAAAAAGATGCTTGGAACGAGCTTACATTGATAATGCCGGAAGATACCGATATGTCATTAATGCAGCAGATCGGTGTACAGTTTAAGACTAATGACGTTGCAGAGTTCACAGTATATGTCGATTCTATAGATTGGTAATATTAAACCTCAATAAGTTGAATTTGAATATCCGATAGGATATATATCAAAAAATATGAGGAAGGCAAATCTTCCTCATATTTTTTATATCATTCAAATTATTAAACTCTATTGTAAAAGTTTGAACTGATAATGACCGATTATACTTATGAAATGTAATTTTGGCGAAAAATTCTTTATTGCTAAGATATAAATGATTACTAATTCTCACCATAAAGCCATTTGTAAACCAGATAAGAATTTTTTATCTTTGTGATATATTCCTGTGTTTCAAAAAAAGTAATAGCAGTAGGGAAGTCTTCCTTTGTTTTCCCGATAGAGCTGTTACTCCAGCGGGTTGCATTTCCGGGACCTCCATTATAAGCTGCCATTGCTTTGTCAATATCTCCGGAAAACATTTTCAGCATGGAACTTATATAGTAAGTACCAAACTTAATGTTGATTTCAGGATTTAGCAAATCACTGTCTTCGATGGTCATTTTTAAGCGGGCAGCAATATCTTTACCGGTGGCAGGCATGATTTGCATAAGTCCCATAGCTCCTGCCCATGAAGTGACATCATGCCTAAAGGTACTTTCTTCTTTCATAGTGGCCCAGATTAATTCCGGTTCAACGTTGTATTCTTGAGCAGCTCTAAGCACAATGTCTTCGTAAGGGCGCGGGTGAGAGAGTTCATATCCCCGCCTGTTTGGTATATCCATTAAAGAACGTAGCCCCCATATTACTGACATATAAATATCACCTTTTTCAAGATACCAGTCACCCAGTGCAAGCTTGTCCTCTACTTTTGCAAATTTTGATCCAATTGCCAGTTCGATATCGGCTACATCTTTCAAACCGTTGTTTTCGTATAACTCTACTGTTTCAAGAAACTCAGGCTTTTTATAATCCAATTCTATAATTTGACCGAAATCAAACTTCATGCCCATTCTTTCCATCCAGGCAGGATGTTTGGACAATATATCCAAAAGCTTCTGAGTACTGTTTTTTCCAAGACGTTTGGACAATATATATGCTCTGTAAGCAGCATCATCCTGGTAAGCACTTTCAACCTCAACTATTTTAAGGTAAGTTTCAAGGGCTTGTTCTGTAAGCCCCAATTCTTCCTGAATTCGTCCGGCCAGCCACAATGAAATGGGTTCGTTACTGGTTTTATAAATCTCCATGGCAGACCTGGTTTGCTTTTCATTTTCAATAAGAACTCCTAACCGGTATGCACCTTTAGCGCCGATGGAAGAGTAAATTTTCTTTGCTTTTTGTGTTTGGTTTGTCTGTTCCAGAGCTCTTCCATACCACCAGCCTATGTCCTGATCTGTCGGATTCTCACTGTACAGTGTTTCCAGGAGAGGTATTGCTTTATTGTATTCTCCCTGTTCAAACAGTGCTTTTGCATAATATTTTGCCAATGAAGAGTCATCCTGTATTTTATTTTCAAGTAATTGCTCTAATTCTTTCCATTTGCTTTTTTCTGCCAGTGAATCACAAATGGTTTTATAATCGGCATTTAAGCTGATGAGAGCTTCAAAGGCTCTGCTTTCGGGCAATATACTTAAATATTCTTTTATTGCCTCTTCTGTTTTTCCCTTTCGGGCCAAATAAGAAGCATAATTGAACTTTACGTTATTTGTAGGATAGAGATTTAAAGCATTTTGATAAAATTCTTCGGCATCTTTATTTCTGGAGTCGTATCTGCTTGCTAATATTAAATTTGAGTAATATCCTATTGTATTCTGATGGTCTTTCAGTTTTAAAAGAAATTCATCCCTTACATTCTGACGACCGGCTCTGACTTCAATTAATAATTTCATAATATCGATGGTATTTTCCGGCTCATAGTCACCGTTTTCTTCGATAATTTTTTCGAAAGGCGTATTGTATTTACCGAAATTAAACAAGAAAAATAAAGTAGAAATTACACATATTGCTGCTATAACACCAATTAGCAGTTTGATTTTCATATTTTCAGTTTTCCTTTCATAATTTATATATTTGTAATCAATTTTCTGAAAAAAATGGTTGTTTGCTGAGGGTTCTTACCTCACTTTTATAATAAAAAATACGAAATAATATAATAAAATCTTATCATATTTTGCTGAAAAATGGGATAGTTGTTGTTAAAATAGTATGTTCGACAATTAATAAAAAAAATATCGGTATATTATTAAAATTTGGAGAGCTTTTAATTTATTTATTCAACCAAATGTTGTAAGATGAATTTTTTAGGATATAGGATATACAGGCATCTACAGTAATCTACAGTAATCAGGGAGCTATTTACATTAAAGTGCACATGTAGTAAAATAAAATTAAATAGAATTTGTCTATAATGGGGTTAATGTATTTATTTGCAGTTATATACATAGAAAAAATATATTTATCTATACATATCTATACATATCTTAATCCGAGTTTTACACGCTGCTCTTATTACACTTTTTCTATCCAATTATAGAACTAAAGTATTTTCCTGAGCTATATGACGGTTTAAGTTTTGTCATTCTTAGCCGTAAAATTATTGGAAGTTAGCTTTTTGTTTGAGTTCCAATAATTAAAAACATGTATTTCTCAGGGATCAATTAATAAATGAAACTAATTTTGATTTAGATATATAATTTTTGAAATTTATTTGGAGGTGTTTGCAGAATGTTTAATAATTCGAAAAAAGGTTTAAAAAAGGAAGGAGGAGACTGTCAAGTTTAATAGCAGCCGGGGTAGTTACAGCACAGATTTTATCATCCGCTGCAGTATTTGCCAACAATGAACCGCCCGCAGGCTGGAAGCCGGTTGAGGGCTGGGAGAATTATAATTATTTTAATTTTGCCGAAGCATTGCAAAAGTCAATTTATTTCTATGATGCCAATATGTGCGGCAGGGAGGCAGCCTATGGTGCGCTTGGAAGACTGGAATGGAGAGGTGCCTGCCATGAAGTGGATGAGGAAATTCCATTAGAGAGAACAAATCTTTCCAAAGAGTTTCTTTCAAAATACAGACACATAATTGACCCTGATGGAGACGGAAAGGTGGATGTGCACGGTGGATTCCATGATGCCGGTGACCATGTGCGCTTTGGACTTCCGCAGAGCTATTCGTCAGGTACTCTGAGATGGGGATTCTTAGAGTTCAGGGAGTCTTATAAGGAAATCGGAGAAGAGCAGCATATGCTTGATATTTTGAAGCACTTTACCGATACTTACTTGCGCTGTTCTTTCCTTGATGAAAACGGTGAGATGGTTGCTTTTTGTTACATGGTAGGTGAAGGAGACGAGGACCATTGTTATTGGGGTCCGCCGGAATTATATCCTGAAGTTTACACCAATTCAAGACCGGCAGACTTTGCGACTTATGACGATCCGGGCAGTGATGTATGTGCCAGTACAGCAGCATCACTTTGTACATCCTATTTGATTTTTAAAGATGATGATCCGGAATATGCCAATGAGTGCCTTAAAGTTGCGAAGGCTATGTATGATTTTGCAAAGAAATACAGAGGTTTACATAAAGGCGACGGCTACTATACTTCCGATTATGATGAAGATGAATTGGCCTGGGCTGCTGTATGGCTCTATGAATGTACAGGAGATATGAGTTATATAAATGATATAACTGCTGTAGATGAAACAGGAAACTATGCAGGATACATGAAAAGGATAATTCCCGATACCTTTAAACAGAATATATGGTACAATTCATGGGTACACTGCTGGGATGCAGTTTGGGGAGGAACTTTCATAAAGCTTAATGAGTTATTCCCGGAAAATGAACTGTTTGATTTTATTGCAAGATGGAATGTAGAGTATTTGTCGGGAGGAAAATGTCCGCATGAAGACCCGAATGACAAAAACTATTGTAATCCGTCACCTGCAGGATATACAATGATAAACGGTTGGGGATCTGCACGTTACAATACTGCTGCTCAGCTTTGTGCATTGGTATATATGAAAAACAATCCGGATAGAGCAGATTTTGGCGAATGGGCAAAAAGTCAAATGGAATACCTTATGGGAAGAAATCCTATGGGTTATTCGTATATAGTTGGTTATGGCTATGAACAGGGATTGCCTTTTGCTAAACATCCACACCACAGAGCTGCCCATGGATCAAAAACAAATAGCATGAATGATCCTGAAGAACACAGGCATATTTTGTGGGGTGCCCTTGCAGGAGGTCCTGACGGAAGTGATTTCCATATTGATTCTACTACCGAGTATGCATATAACGAGGTTACTATTGACTATAATGCTGCGTTTGTCGGTGCATGTGCAGGTTTGTATAAATATTACGGACAGGGTCATAAGCCCATCGAGAATTTCCCGCCTAAAGAACCTGAAACAGATGATTTCTACTGTGAGGCAAAGGTAGCAAGAGAAACTGAAGACAGTACACAGGTAGTTTTAAGAATTCACAATAAAACAACAAGACCTCCGCGTTATGAAACCGGATTAATGGCTAAATATTTCTTCAACATAAGCGAACTTATTGAAGCTGAGCAAAGCATAGATGATGTTATATTCTCAGTTGAGTATGATGAGCAAATTTCCATGCAGCAGAATCCCGTTGAAGTAAGAGGACCATTCAAATGGGATAATGCCGGAACTTACTATTATGAACTGGATTGGAGCGGAAATAAGATATACGGTGACAGAGATTTGCAGATATCTTTCAGGGTTAAACAGGATGCAAATTATATGACTCATTGGGATTCAAGCAATGATTACAGCTTGCAGGGTGTTACCAAAGAATTTGCAATTTGCGAAAATGTTCCTGTATATATTAACGGTGAATTGGTTTACGGAAAAGAGCCTCCAAAGCTTGAACCTACTCCTACACCTACACAGGATCCAAATGCCACTCCGGTTAATGACGCATCGATAGTAGTGTTATATAGGAGCGGACAGGATGATACCAAAAACACAATCAGATCTGCAATAAATATTAAAAACACCGGAACTACAGCAGTTAACTTATCGGATATAAAAATAAGATATTGGTTTACAAATGACGGAAATGAACAGAATACTTTTGTATGCGAATATGCACCTTTCGGAGAAAGCAAGGTAACTGGCAAGTTCTACAAAATTGACAATCCTGTTGACGGTGCCGATACATACTGTGAAATAACCTTTGCAGCTGATGCAGGAAGAATAGTACCGGGAGCAAGTACAGGAGATATTCCGTTCAGAATTGAATGTTCGGATGCTTACGACAAAACAAACGATTACTCAACCGATTTGAATATGAAAACATTTGGCGAAAATGAAAAAATTACAGCCTATGTAAAAGGTGAACTCAAATTTGGAATAGAACCGGTCAAGACTACTTATACTCTTGGTGATTTGGACAATAACGGCAGTATTGATTCAATCGATTACGCTATGTTGAAGATGTATCTTTTAGGTCTTACCCAATTTGATGAAGAAACTTATAACAGAGCAGATGTAAATAGAGATACCAATGTTAATTCAATTGATTGTGCTTTAATTAAGATGTATCTTTTAGGTATGATAAAATCATTTTAAGGGGGGCAGAACATGAAAAAATTAATTGGACTGACATTGATAGTCCTTTGCTTGGTAACCATAATACCGCAGTCAGTCATTGCCGACGAGCCAAAATTCAACTATGTTGATGCCTTTGCCAAATCCATATTGTTCTATGAAGCGAACTGGTGCGGTCCTGATGCGGGAAACAACAGAATAAAATGGCGTGGTCCATGCCACATAGAAGATGGAAAAGACGTAGGGCTCGATTTGACAGGAGGATTTCACGATTGTGGAGACCATGTCAAGTTTGGATTGCCTCAGTGTGCTTCCGCATCTACTCTTGCCTGGGCTTACTATGAGTTTTCGGACGTATTTATCGAAAAAGGCCAGGATGAGTATATGCTCAATATATTGAAGCATTTCTGCGATTACTTTATGAAATGCTATCCGGAAAAGAACAAGTTTTACTATCAAGTGGGTGACGGTGATATTGACCATCAATACTGGGGTCCACCGGAACTTCAGACTTATGACAGACCTACTTATTATGTTGCAACACCTGAAAATCCAGGTTCCGATGTAGCAGGTGATGCAGCAGCTGCTTTGGCACTTATGTATTTGAATTATAAAGACAGAGACTTAGCATATGCTGAAAAATGCCTTCAGTATGCAAAGGATTTGTATGAGTTTGGAATGACTTATAGGGGAAATAGTAAGGGACAGAGCTATTATCTTCCGAGAGATTATCTCGATGAACTTATGTGGGGTTCTATATGGCTTTATGTTGCCACAGGAGAACAAAAATATATGGATAATGTAGATAAGCTGATGGTTGAAAAGAGAATCGGGGATAGTGGCGGAAACTCCTTTAATGACAACTGGACTCAGTGCTGGGACTATGTTTTGACAGGGGTATTTATAAAGCTTGCTGTACTTTCGGATAATCCTTTATACAAAGAGATTGCAGAAGACCACTTGGATTACTGGCAGAACAGATTGAAATCTTCTCCCGGCGGTATAAGATTCTTAGATAGCTGGGGAGTTTGCAAATATCCTGCGGCAGAAAGTATGGTTCAGCTTGTATACTATAAGTATACCGGAGACAAGAGATGCCTTGATTTTGCAAAAAGCCAGATAGATTATATTCTCGGCGATAATCCTAAAAAGATGTCCTATGTGGTTGGTTTTGGAGACAATTATCCTAAATTTCCTCACCACAGGGCTGCAAGCGGAAGACTTGAAGGACCGCCGGCCGATGAGACAAAGAACGATCCTCAGAGGCATATTTTGTACGGTGCTTTAGTTGGAGGCGCTGATATAAATGATGAATATTTTGATGATATAGATATGTATGTATATTCAGAGACAGGATTGGATTATAATGCCGGTCTTGTGGGTGCATTAGCCGGTATGTCCAAGTATTTCGGTCAAGGTCAGATGCCGGAGCCTGTTCCTGATATTGAAGCAAAACCTACAGAATACTATTGTGAAGCAAAAATATATGAAGAAAGCTCAAGCGGTATTACCGTTGACCTTAATATGTATAATATTGTAACATCGCCTCCGCAATATGAGCCGGGATTGTCCTGCAGGTATTTCATTGACCTGTCGGAGTATGCCGGAGAAAATATTGATCTGAGCAAATTTGTAACCAAAGTATATTATTCTCCTGCCGGTGCGGAAATATCAGGCCTTAAGCCTTGGGATAAGGATAAAAACATATACTATGTGGAAATATCATTCCCCAATCCGGTATATGCGAGAACTTATGTACAGTTTGCCGTTTACTATTATGAAAATAAACTTTGGGATTCTTCAAACGACTTCTCGTATAAAGGTTTGACTAATACTTATAAAGTCCTTGAAAACATCCCGGTTTATAAGTACGGTGTTCAAGTTTCAGGAGTGGATCCTTCCGGAAACAAGCCTGAAGACACTACACCGACTCCTGAACCTACAAAATATATCTATGGAGATGTTAATGGTGACGGAGATATAAACTCTGTGGATTATGCATTAATTAAAATGTATTTGCTCGGTATGATAAAGGAATTCGAATATGAATACGGCAGCAAAGCTGCAGATGTAGACGGAAACGGTGTTATTAACTCTATTGACTATGCTTATATGAAAATGTACTTGTTGGGTATGATTAAAGAGTTTCCGGTAGAAGAAAAGTAAAAAAATAGTAACGATATATTGTGGGCTGTTGTACAGTGAATGAAATTCATTGTACTTCAGCCCGTTTTTATTGTGGTATTCATTTAGCGTTTGGTTGGGTAAGATTAATGGAATTTAAGCTTGTCTGTGCGTTGATAAAAGTGAAATTAAAGGTAATTTTTATCTTATATGGGTATATATTGATTAAGCATATCATATACTTCTGCGGACATTGTTAATATCTGTTTTTTTCCGTTATTATTTATTCTTAGTATACATTTTCTGTTATCAATTTCTTTATAAGTTGTGGTTATTGGATTTGTCTTTTTTCTACTTCCAATAATTGCTCCCGGGACACCTGCAACAATACCTCCTACTACTGCTCCTTTGATTGAGGTCCCACCACCATCTCCGCCGCTAATATATACTTTTTTATCAATTGTATCGTCATAGGTAAACCAATCAATATCGTCAAAAAAATTTTGTATACTTTATTTCTTATATCTTCATTCATTGTATTTACATGTATATTTAAAGTACAGTTATCCAAAAAATAGGCATCCGGGCAATAATTTTCCTTTTCAATAGACAATATATGTGCTATACTGAAACTTGCAAAATTTTGAAAAACTAACTTTAAAATTGCATCATGATTATTGAACGAAAGGAGTATCAAAATGAATAAAGATAAGTTGAGATATTTAACAAGAACGGCCATGTTATTGGCGCTAACTATTGTTTTTCAATCCCTGGGAAGATTTATACCGTTAGGACCAAATAGTATGTATATAGTGGGACCGCTGGTTAATGCATGCCTACTTATATCGACAGGTTTGGTTGGAATTTATTCGGGAACGGTGATATCAATCTTAACTCCCTTTGGGGCTATATTGACAGGGGCTACAATGCCTCTTCCACTGGCACCTTTTGTTGCGTTGGGGAATTTTGCCCTTGTACTTTTATTCTATGTGTTCAGAAAGAAAAAAGTAATTGGTCTTATAACGGGAGCAATTGCAAAATTTTTAGTTATTTATGGTTCTCTTTTAACGATAATTCCTTATTTCAAAATCCTTCCCTCACAACAAGCTTCCAATCTTGCCAGTAAAGCCTTTGGATGGCCCCAACTTATTACCGCTTTAATTGGAGGGATTATTGCTCTGCCTGTAATTATGAGATTGGAAAAGCGCATTTAATGAAAATTTATGCAATAGACAAAATGTTTTTATAGCAAATTTATATTTGATATAATATAATAAAAATATCAATAAAATCTGTTGTTTTTGCTAAAGGATTAATAAGTTACAAAAGGATATATTGCATATAGTTATTTAATAGACAAATAATGCTATATCCAAAAAACGTGATTTTGAGCAACGGGGTTGAATTATGGAAAAGGAAAACAAGGTTGCCGTTATTGGTATAGTGGTTAACAATCGTGAAGAGACATCGAAAAAGGTCAACGAAGTATTGAGTTCTTATGCCTCAATTATTGTGGGAAGAATGGGCATACCTTATAGAGAAAGAAATATTTCAGTAATGTCCATAATTGTAGACGGTACTAATGATGAGATTGGTGCATTGGCCGGCAAGCTTGGCAATATAAAAGGTATTAAAGCAAAAGTTGCTTTAACCTATTAATTGGGTGGTATTAATAAATTGATTTACAATTTAATATATAGTATCTGAGATACGGGGTGTAGACCCAATATCGAGGAGAAGGTTTGGACTGAAATTGCAAAATATCCCGGCGGTATCAGCAAAGCTTCTTAAGTATCGGCGATATTTTGTAAAGAATGTGTAAGCCTGACGAGATGGAGTATATCTTATCGAAGGGGGAACGGATATGCGGTATTTGCTTGTGAACTCTTCTTGACTTTATTGAGTCTACGGAGAGTTTTTTGTTATATTGATAATTTTGATTATCCGAGAAAATTAATTTATTTTGGAGGGACAATTAATGGTTGATTTTATAAATGAAAGTAAAATTTTTTCAATTCTTGAATCATCGATAAATCCCGACAAGGGAGAGATTAGAGAGATTTTGGCTAAAGCAAGGGAATGTAAAGGTATAACTTTGGAAGAGACAGGAAAGTTGTTGCATGTGGAAGATAAGGATTTGATGGAAGAACTCTTTGAAGCAGCAAAGTATGTTAAAGACAGAATATACGGTAAAAGGGTTGTACTGTTTGCACCTTTATACACGGGCAACAAGTGCGTAAACAACTGCCTTTACTGCGGGTTTAGAAGAGATAACAAAGAATTGCATAGAAAAACATTGGAGTTAGAAGAAATTGTTAATGAAGCTAAAGCGATTGAAAAGCAGGGTCATAAAAGACTTCTTCTTATTTGCGGAGAACATCCCAAAACTGATGTTAAGCATTTTACAAAAGCTATGGAAGCTATATATAGTGAGACCGATATAAGAAGAATAAATATCGAAGCAGCACCTATGAAGGTTGAAGACTACAGAGAGTTGAAGCAGGCGGGAATAGGCACTTATGTTATATTCCAGGAAACTTATCATAGAGAAACCTATAAAAAGATGCACCCGGTAGGAATAAAAGCCGATTATGACTGGAGAATTACTGCTTTAGACAGAGCCTTTGAAGGCGGAATTGATGATGTGGGAGTAGGGGCACTGTTTGGACTTTATGACTATAGGTTTGAGGTTTTAGGGCTTTTAATGCACTGCATGCATCTTGAAGAACACTTTGGAGTGGGACCTCACACAATTTCCGTTCCAAGACTGCGTCCTGCTTTGGGTTGGGCACTGGATGAAATTCCTTATCCTGTGACCGATGAGGATTTCAAAAAAATTGTGGCAATATATAGGTTGTCGGTTCCTTATACCGGTATAATTCTTTCCACAAGAGAAAGAGCAGAGCTGAGGGATGAATTGCTGAATCTTGGTGTTTCACAGATAAGTGCTGGTTCTAAGACTAATCCCGGAGGATACGAAGAGGACGATGACCAGGCGGATCAGTTTGAAATCAGCGATAGCAGAAGCCTTCCAAAAGTACTCGAAACCATTTGCGACAAGGGGTATATTCCAAGTTTTTGCACTGCATGTTATAGAAGATGCCGTACAGGCGAACATTTTATGGAATATGCAAAAGAAGGAGAAATACATGAGTTCTGTCAGCCCAATGCCATACTTACTTTTAAGGAGAACCTTATAGACTACGGAAATGAAGAACTCCGGGAAAAGGGAGAAAGAATTATTCAAAAAGCCTTGGATGAAATAGAAAATGAGCACATGAAAGTTGAAACTATAAAAAAATTAAAACAGATTGAAGAAGGTATGAGAGATTTGTACTTCTAGTGATGAGAAATATAAAGACAGAAAGACCAGCTAATTAAAGTCAAGAGTTTTTAAGAAAAATTTTGAGAAATTTTTTTAGGTTCCTGACGTTAATGAAACGCATGACAACAAGACCACCTAAGTGAAGTAGACATAAAATAGCTGGTC
>Ga0209508_1000911_pt1 | contig 25599 bp, 18 predicted proteins | sample AD_UKC129_MetaG_FD_184427 | JGI IMG/M metagenome (GOLD analysis project Ga0209508, IMG submission 184427) | Active sludge microbial communities of municipal wastewater-treating anaerobic digesters from Canada - AD_UKC129_MetaG (SPAdes) (version 2) | ecosystem: Engineered > Bioreactor > Anaerobic... | reverse complement strand
TTTGATAACCATAGTTGAGAACCTCCTGTATGTTTGGATTGGACACCTAAATCATACATGATTTCTCACTATGGTTGTTAATTTTTTTACTACATTTTACCTGTTGCATTTAATTTTACAATTAACCTAAATTAAATTACCTAAAATAGGTTAAATATAAGTATTGACAAATAAGTGTTGCCATGTTATATTATTTGTTGTCACAAGAAATGGAGAGATGGTCGAGTTGGTTTAAGGCACCGGTCTTGAAAACCGGCGTAGGTGTGAGCCTACCGTGAGTTCGAATCTCACTCTCTCCGCCAATATTTGTGAAACCTCTATTAAATAGAGGTTTCAAGTTTGGAGAAGTACCCAAGTAGGTCGAAGGGGACGGTTTGCTAAACCGTTAGGTCGGGTAACCGGCGCGAGGGTTCGAATCCCTCCTTCTCCGCCACAAAATACTAAAGACCCTTGTTGTGCAAGGGTTTTTAGTATTTTTAAACAAAGATAAATCCTCCATATTTCAAATAATTAAAAAATCGATGATAAAATATTATTAATTCCTAAGATAGCTTTTTTGCCCTTAATTTCAATGTGGATTTTACCTTTCTGATATCTCTTCCGCTATTTTCAGAAACTTTATAGTAACAGTAAACAGCAGGAATAAAGAATAATTGAAATAAAATCATAGTATATATATAATTATAGGGTTCAGACAATTTTAATGATATAAAATTTAAAACAATTCCTATAAGTATATTACCTATTGACCTACCAAATCCATTTATAAGATTGCTAATACTAAAAGCGGTTGCTCTGTGTTCCGGAAGATTTATGTCAGTCAAAAGGGCCAGCCAATTCGGTGTGTTTGCAGACTGAGCAGCAGTTGCAAGCACAGCTAATATAAACATTAAAAGTATCCAGGGATTTGTAAAAAATTGCTTAACAAGAGAAATTAGAATTAAAAAAGGTTCATTGGAAGCAGGAAGTATAAGGTTGTCCATTGGTAGCAAAAACATAAGTACATATAAGGGAATGGCGGCAAGAATAAGGCTGCCGGTCAAAAGTGCCCTTCCTCTGTAAGTTTTGCTTTGAATTTTATCTCCCAGGTAACCGAAATATGTAGATGACAAACCTCCCATTTGAAGTAGTCCATAAAAATAACCTGCAGCTATTGCTGCTGTGTCTGCATTTATACCCTCTGCTCTTATTTTTGATGCATAAAGTGTAGGAAGCCATATAAGGGTACCGATTGTAATTTGCATAAAGAAACCTTGCATCATAAGCCACTTGTTACTCCTTTTTGCAGCTATTTCGGGTATATGGCTCAACTTAATGGAATAATTATACTTTATCCCCTCTTTTTGAAGATCTTTCAATTCAGGTTCCGCAGATCCTTTCTCAGGTTCTTTCATGAAGAAAAATGAGAAGATGAAAATAAAGTCAATAATTGAAATTATAATAAATGGCTGTCTCCATGTTGAGTGGGTGGATATAATAGGTGCTATAATGGCTCCGGCAATTCCTCCAAACCCTTGAGACAAACCCCATAAGCTTAACAAAGTACCCAGATGCTTTTTGGGAATAAAATCAGTTAATACGCTATATCCTATGGAACCTATACAACCAAGACCTATACCGGTAAAAATTTGATATATAATCAATTGAAAATAGTTTTGGCTAAAAGATGTTAAAAAAGTAGAAAAAGTAAATATAAATGTTCCTATAATTAATAATGGTTTTCTTTTGCCTTTGTCAGCCATATATCCCCAGAAAACTGATGATATAGCTGAAAAAAATATGGTAACAGCTGATACGACACCCATGATAGAAACATTTATGTTCAAATCTTCTGAAATAGAAGAAAATAATGAAGGAAATAAACCTAATATTGCATTGTCCAAGGAAGCTGACAGAATAAGAATTGTAAGTGTCAAAATAGTGTTAATTTTAGCCGTTTTCTTCATCATTATATATAAAATTACCTTACCCTTTCTTAATTTTAATTTAATTGAGATTTATATATAGTAATTGTTTATCATTATAACATAAAAATGAAAATAGAAAATTAATAATATATAATAATGTTATAAACAAATAATTAACACTACCGGACTTACATTTTATTATATATTTTAGATTATTATAATAAATAACACATTTTATAATTTAATTATTTTTTTAATATTATACCAGGTTATATAAATTTACATTAAATAACTTCCTTTTCCAAAAAAATTAGATTCCTGTTTTATGGTTTCGAAATGCTAAAATATTATAAAAAAGAAACTGCAAAAATGCAGTTTCTGCAAGTAAATAGAATTTAGCTGTGTCTATGGTAGAGTTGTATAACCCATTAAAAATTTATCAACCTCACGAGCAGCACCTCGTCCTTCATTAATAGCCCATACAACCAAGCTCTGTCCACGCCGCATATCTCCGGCAGCAAATACACCTTCAACATTGGTTTTAAAACTTCCATACAGAGCTTTAGCATTAGTTCTTTCATCCTGTTCTATACCCAGCTGCTTTAATACTGTTTCTTCAGGACCTAAGAATCCTAAACATAAGAGAACGAGATCTGCTTTCCAAACTTTTTCAGTGCCCTCAATTTCCACAGGAATTAAGCGTCCTGAACTGTCTTTTTTCCATTCTATATTTACAGTATGAACCTCTTTTATATTGCCGTTTTCATCTCCGACAAACTTTTTAGTAGTAATACAATAAATTCTAGGGTCATCACCGTAAATAGCAGATGCTTCCTCCTGGCCATAATCAATTTTTAAAACTTTCGGCCATTGGGGCCAAGGATTATTTGGCTGTCTTGAAGACGGAGGCTTAGGGAGAATTTCAAATTATACAACGCTTTTACATCCATGCCTTATTGAGGTAGCCACACAGTCAGTACCGGTATCTCCGCCACCAATTACAATTACATTTTTTCCTTTTGCAGAAATGTAATTCGAATCGACATGTTTAGAGTCAAGAAGACTTTTTGTATTGGCACGCAAGAAATCCATGGCAAAATATATACCGTTAAGATTTCTTCCTTCAATATTTAAGTCTCTTGGTTTTGTAGCGCCTCCGCATAAAACTACAGCATCATAGTTTTTTAAAAGCTCTTCAGCAGATATATCTACTCCTACCTCTGTATTGGTGATAAATTTGATGCCCTCTTTTTCAAGAATGTCAACTCTTCTTTGCACAATGCTTTTGTCCAGTTTCATGTTAGGAATTCCGTACATAAGAAGTCCGCCTATCCTGTCAGCTCTTTCGTATACTGTAACACTGTGCCCAACAGAGTTTAACTGATCTGCACAGGCAAGCCCCGATGGGCCGGATCCTACTATTGCCACTTTTTTACAAGTTCTTACTTTTGGTGGTTTTGGTACTATCCATCCTTCTTCAAAAGCTTTATCGATTATTGCTCGTTCATTTAACTTTATAGTTACCTGAGGGTCATTTATTCCAACAGTACAGGCACCTTCACATGGTGCAGGACAAACTCTGCCTGTAAATTCCGGAAAATTATTGGTTTTAAGAAGCCTTTTTACTGCTTCTTTCCACAATCCTTTATATATGAGGTCGTTCCATTCAGGAATAAGATTGTGTATGGGACAACCTGATGCCATACCGTTTATTAATATTCCCGAATGGCAAAAAGGTATACCGCAGTCCATACACCTGGCTGCCTGAATTCGTTGTTTTTCTTCAGGGAAACTTTGAAGAAATTCATTCCAATCCCCAATTCTCTCAAGAGGGGGACGGTCTGGTGGCAATTCTCGCTTATATTCCATAAATCCAGTTGGTTTACCCATTTTAATTCCTCCATTTCTAATTCCCGCTAACACGGGCAAGATCTTTGTGATTTGCATCAAAAGCTGCCATTAAGGCTTCTTCTCCGGTAATGCCTTGCTCGGAAACTTGTTTTATAGCTTGAAGCATTCTCTTGTAATCAACAGGCATTACTTTAACAAATTTATCAACCATTTTGCTCCAGTTATCCAGGATTCTTTTTGCTACATCACTGTTGGTATAATCATAGTGTTTTTGAATCATTGATTTTACTTTGTTAGCCTCTTCAATATCTTCAATTTTTTCTAGTCCTACCATTTCTTTATTACACTTATTACTGAAATTGCCTTCTTCATCAAGTATATAAGCTATTCCACCGGACATTCCAGCTGCAAAGTTTCTTCCGGTTTTACCCAGTATAACAACTGTTCCGCCTGTCATATATTCACATCCGTGGTCACCTACACCTTCAACGACTGCATTTACTCCACTGTTTCTTACACAGAATCTTTCACCGGCAATTCCCCTGATATATGCCTCACCGCTTGTAGCACCGTAAAATGCAACGTTTCCGGTAATGATATTTTCATCAGGTCTGAAGGAAGAAGATTTTGGAGGATAAACTATAATTTTACCTCCTGACAATCCTTTACCCAAATAGTCGTTGGTGTCACCTTCCAAAGTCAATGTTATTCCTTTGGGCACAAAAGCACCAAAACTTTGACCTGCGGATCCTTGGAAGTGAAGACTTATCGTATCCTCAGGAAGCCCTTCTGCACCATATCTTTTTGTTACTTCACTGCCAAGTATTGTTCCTACTGCACGGTTTATATTTCTAATCGGAAGTATGGCTCTTACTTTTTTCTTTTCCAGATAAAGCAGGTTCACATATACGTAAAAGTTCTGATATATCAAGAGTTTTTTCAAGTTCATGATCCTGGCTCTCAGTACAATACATTACTGCTCCTTCAGATAATTTAGGACTGTATAAAATTTTAGACAAATCAATCCCCTTTGTTTTCCAGTGACTTATTGCAGTAGAAGGTTCTAAAGCATCTGTTCTTCCGATCATCTCATTTACAGTTCTAAAGCCAAGCTGTGCCATTATTTCACGCAATTCCTGTGCCACAAATCTGAAATAATTTACAACATATTCAGGTTTTCCTGAGAACTTCTTTCTAAGTTCAGGGTTTTGCGTTGCAATTCCCACAGGACAAGTATCAAGATTACAAACTCTCATCATGACACACCCCATGACTACTAACGGAGCGGTAGCAAAACCGAATTCTTCAGCACCCAATAATGCTGCTATAGCCACATCTCTTCCCGTAAGGAGTTTACCGTCAGTTTCTACGACAATACGGCTTCTTAAGTTGTTTAACAGTAAAGTTTGATGAGTTTCTGCCAGTCCCAATTCCCATGGAAGTCCTGCATGCTTTATACTTGTACGGGGAGATGCACCGGTACCTCCGTCATAACCGCTTATCAATACGACATCTGCCTTTCCTTTAGCAACTCCGGCAGCAATTGTTCCGACTCCTACTTCGGATACAAGCTTTACATTTATTCTTGCATTCCTGTTTGCATTTTTAAGATCATATATAAGTTCTGCCAAATCTTCAATAGAGTAAATGTCATGATGAGGTGGGGGGATATCAAACCTACACCGGGGGTTGATCCTCTTACCTTAGCAATCCAGGGATATACTTTACGCCCTGGTAATTGTCCGCCTTCTCCGGGTTTTGCACCCTGGGCAATTTTTATTTGAATTTCCTTTGCATTAACAAGGTAATGGCTTGTAACTCCAAATCTTCCTGAAGCCACTTGTTTGATGGCACTGCATCTTGAATCACCGTTTTCATCGGGTATAAATCTGGCAGGATCTTCACCGCCTTCACCGGTGTTGCTTTTACCGCCTATACGGTTCATTGCTATAGCCAAACATTCGTGAGCCTCCTGGCTTATTGAACCATAGGACATAGCACCGGTTTTAAATCTCCTGCAGATAGATTCAACCGATTCAACTTCTTCTATGGATATGGGTTTGCGGGGTTTGAAGTTCAAAAGGCCCCTTATTGTACACAATCTCTGGGATTGATCGTTAATAAGCCTGGAGAATTCCTTAAATTCATCGTAATTTCCAGTTCTGCAGGCATTTTGCAGCTTATGGATGGTTTCAGGATTATACATATGGTATTCTCCATCGCTGCGCCATTTATTGACACCGCCCGAATTTAACGACAATTCTTTTATGCGCTGGTCAAAAGCTTTAACATGTCTTAATCTTACTTCTTCTGCCACTTCATCAATTCCCAATCCACCAATTCTGCTTGCAGTTGATGTGAAATATTTATTTACAAAATCTTCTGACAGACCTATTGCTTCAAATATTTGAGCAGCTTGGTAACTTTGTATGGTTGAAATACCCATTTTGGAAAGAACCTTAACTATACCTTTTTTGCATGCTTTCAAATAATTTTGAGCAGCCTTTTCATAACTGATATCCGGTAGTAAACCCTGTTTAATCATATGTTCAATAGACTCTAAAGCGAGGTAAGGGTTTATTGCCGAGGCGCCATAACCTATAAGCAGGCAAAAATGATGTACTTCTCTAGGTTCTCCAGACTCTAAGACAATACTTACCAAAGTCCTTGTACCTTTGCGTATAAGATGATGATGTAGTCCCGATACAGCCAATAGAGCAGGTATTGCTGCATTATCGGCGTTTATTCCTCTGTCGGAAAGTATCAGTATGTTAGCACCCTCAGCAATTGCGGAGTCTGCATCGGCAAACAAATTCTCCAGAGCTTTCTCAAGAGATTTACCGCCTTCTTTTACATTATACAGTATTGGCAGGGTAACGGACTTGAACCCTTCTTTGTTTATATTGCGCAATTTTTCAAGTTGGTAGTTGTCTATAACAGGATTTTTTATTTTTATCTGTCTGCAGCTTTCCGGTACAGGATGGATTAGATTTCCTTCCGAACCCATCATTGTTTCAGTACTTGTAATAATTTCCTCTCTGATTGCATCAATGGGCGGATTTGTAACCTGGGCAAAAAGCTGCTTAAAATAGTTGTACAACAACTGAGGCTTATCGGACAATACAGCCAAAGGTATATCTGTACCCATTGCACCAACTGGATCTAAGCCTTCTTTAGCCATTGGGAGTATAGTTGTGTTAATATCTTCGGTAGTATAACCGAAAGCCTTTTGCCTTAAAAGCAATGTTTCGTGATCTGTCTCGTAAGCACAAGATGCTTGCGGCAAGTTCTCAAGGTCTAACAAATGTTGATTCAGCCACTCGCGATAAGGATGTTGTGAAGCAATAGAATGCTTAATCTCATCATCAGTTATAATTCTTCCCTCATTAGTGTCGATAAGCAACATTTTTCCAGGATGAAGTCTTTCCTTACATATTACATTTTCAGGAGGAATATCTAATACCCCAACTTCTGATGCCAATATTACAAGATCGTCTTTGGTAACATAATAACGTGCAGGTCTAAGACCGTTTCTATCTAAAACGGCACCTACTTTTGATCCGTCGGTAAAAGCTATTGCAGCAGGACCGTCCCAAGGTTCCATTAAACAGCTGTGGAATTCATAAAATGCCTTTTTCTCGTCACTCATGCTTTCGTGGTTTGACCAAGGTTCAGGAATCATCATCATAATGGAATGAGGAAGAGAGCGTCCCGAAAGCACTAAAAACTCAAGGCAGTTATCAAACATTGCGGAGTCGCTTCCGTTCGGATTTATTATTGGAAGTATTTTTTCTATATCTTCTCCGAAATGCTGAGATTCCAACAATGCTTGTCTCGCATTCATCCAATTTACATTACCTCTTAGAGTATTAATTTCTCCGTTATGAATAATGTAACGGTTTGGATGTGCTCTTTCCCAACTGGGGAAAGTGTTCGTGCTGTATCTTGAATGTACAAGGGCAAGAGCAGATTCCACATCAGTATCGGAAAGTTCGGTGTAAAATTCTTCAACCTGATGGGAAGTCAGCATGCCTTTATATACAATTGTATTTGCTGATAAACTAGAGAAATAAACATATTCATTATTGTCAAGAGCATATTTCTCAATGCGCTTTCTAATAACATACAGTTTTCTTTCAAAAGCTATACCACCCTCAAGGTTATTGCTTTTTTCAATAAAAAGCTGTCTTATAAAAGGCTTTGCCGATAGAGCAGTACTTCCAAGTGAACTGTCATTTAGTTGTAAATCTCTCCAGCCTAAAACTTTTTACCCTTCTTCAATTATTATACTTTCGATATAATTTTCCATGGCTTTTCTTTTATTTTCATCATTAGGAAGGAAAACCATACCTACTGCATAATTTCCGGGTTCAGGAAGCTTAATATCTTTTTTTAGCAATTCTTTAGCAAAAAACTTATGAGGTATTTGAATTAAAATTCCCGCACCGTCACCGGTATTTGATTCCGAACCGCTTGCGCCACGATGATTTAAGTCTATAAGAATTGTTAAAGCTTGTTTAACAATTTCATGGGATTTTTTCCCCTTTATATTAACAACAAAACCAATTCCACAGGCGTCATGTTCGTATTGCGGGTCATACATACCTTGTTTTGGAGGCAATCCATAATTATTCATAGTTATACACCCTTTCCATAAACACGTTTTTATATCAAAATGAAATTTATTAATTACAAACTTGCAAAAGTAATTACGGTGCAAAAAAAGCGTACACAAAAGGAAGCAAATATTCTCGCCATTGAGTACGCTTCTAGGGCTGAAATTTTAGCACCATTGCTATATTTGTGGACAAAAATCCATTTTAATATATTTTGTTTTTCTTTATTATAACATAGACATATTATTAAATTCAATAAAAATTATAAAAAAATTTTAAAAAAATGCAATTTAAGAATTTATATCTTGCAAAAATATAAAAACTAAAGGCAAAATTAATATTGTACTCCATATTATAACATTATTATTTGTATTTGGTGTATATTTGATATTTAACTTTTAATGGGAAAAAATCTGGAGGTGTAGATAAGGTATAATTTTTAAATATAAAATCATCTTTATAACATTTTGAAATCCAGTTAAGAGAGTTAGAAAAATAAAAATTTTATGTATAAATTGTTTTTTATTTTAAAAATCTATTGTAATTAGTGGTTAGAATTACAATTAAACTCATGACATTGACCAAAGTTTTGATGGTTGTATTTAGAAAAGAAGTCTGATTTTCCGAATTGGTAGAATTTTCTGTATTTTTTTTGATATTTTCCAATACATAACGGATCCAATAAACAATTATAAAAACTGTTGCTATTTTAAAAATAAATTTACCTATAAAAAAGCAGCTATAAATAAAGTACAAAATAAAAATCATAGCTTTAACAGTCTCTATACCCAATTTAATTTTATTGAAATCCAGACTAATAGAATCCTTAAGTTCTTCTATTAAATCTTCCGTTTCTTCATCATCTTCAATAAAATTAGGTAAAAAAGGACCTAAAATATTTTTTATTGAAGAAAAAGCAATAATCATAGAAAAAATTATAAAAAAAACCGTATCATCTGATGCTATATAAATAATAGGTATAATTATTATCATTGTAAGTAATAGCAAAAAACCTTCCAATTGCATTTCAAACTCCTGAATTAAATATATTTAAAAATTAAAGATTAATAAAGCTGCCTATAATATATTAGCAGCTTTATTTTTTCATTACAACATATTATTAAAAACTTATTAAATTTAAATGTCAGCAAAGTTTACTGTCAATGCATTATAAATGATAACAGACATTTCGCCGCGAGTTAATGGCTGGTTAGCTGATAGGGACAAATTTTTGTTAAGATTAAGTTCAGATCCTTTATTAACTACATTGTCAGGCCATTTTCCCTTCAAACTTTTTTCATAACCTAAGGCTCTTATAACTACGGCTAATGCCTCGGCATAAGTTACATCTTTATCCGGACCTATAGTATTGTCGGGATATCCTGCAACAAGTTCATATTTAAGAGCAAGACCAATATTATTATAGGCCCAGTGATTTTTCTTCAAATCCTTAAAAGTAATTTTTGTGTTTTCCAAATTGGTATCTTTATCATATCCCATCATTTTTACAACAAGAGTAATAAATTCGCTTCTTTTAATTTTGTTATCAAGCCTGAGTGTTCCATCTTCATAACCTTTCATTATTCCAAGATTGACTAAAGTATTTGCATTCTGCTCAATTACGGATTCACCGGTGGATGCGGCGTAAGGAATATTTATGTTTGCTATTATGGAAAAGATTAAAGTTAAAATGATAAAAAATACTAATTGTTTTTTCATTTGTATATGTAGCACCCCTTATTACCTATTAATTATATATTTGTTAATAAATTTATTGCATATTTTTCGGTACAATGTGTATTCAACTAATGAAAATTATTTTTAACTAATTTTAAAAGTATTGATATAAATATTATTAAGTATAATTCAATTATACACTATGAAAAATAATATAAATATTAAAAAAAAGTTACATTTTATAATGTATAAAATGTTATGCATCAACTAATGATAATTATAAAGAATGAAGTAACACTTTAAATTTTGTAAATGTTATTTCAAACAAATTTAATTGCTATTTCAAAGGTTTGTCTAATTTGAAGCATACTATTGTAATGTTGTTTTGAAGCTCAGAATAAAAGAATTTCGGTATAAAACAACGTTACTGTAAGATTTACAAAAAATTTATCGGTTATTTCATTTTTGCTGTAATATACGTAATTTTAAGGAGGATAAAAAATGTCAAGAACAGTTGTAGCTATTTTTGATAATTATTCCAATGCTGAAAATGCAGCAAGACAAATAAAAGAAAAAGGACTTAGGACAGATGATATTTCTATTATTGTAAAAGATTCGGAAGATAATAGAGATACAAATGGAACAATGGGATTTAATATGAGTACAAGTTCAAAAGGAATTAATGACAATATATCTGATGGAGTCATATCGGGAGGCATACTTGGAGGACTTGCGGGATTGTTGATTGGTGCTGGAAGTATGGTAATTCCCGGATTAGGGATAATAGCTGCAGCAGGTCCAATTGCAGGATTATTGTCAGGAGCGGTAACAGGCGGTATAGTAGGAGGTCTTGTTGACCTTGGAATTCCGGAAAATAGAAGTCGTCAATACGAAACGGATATAAAGGCCGGAAAAATTCTTTTTAGCATGAAAACAGATGATGATAAAGTTTCTTTCATTAGCTCAATATTAAGAGATAATGGAGCAGTAAGTGTAGATAGCTATTAGCATTCTTATAAAACTTTAGGTAAAACTTGTAAAAAAATATTTTTTTAATTTAGTTTGAAGTTCTTAATGTTAATTATAAATTGGGCTTGCAAATGGAAATATAAATAATTCTTTAATACTGCGAAAATTTAATAGACAGGAAAAACATAAAGGCTTCCTTTACAGTGTTGCTACTATAAGGGAAGCCTTTTAATAAAAAGTTAATAATTATACTACATCGGCAATATCAATGGGTTGTGAATCAATAACTCCATCCGAAGGAGAGTGTACGGTATTATCGGCAGGCGATGCTGCCTCGCCCGGTGTAGCAGATGCAGAAGAAGTTGCTTTAGGAACCTTTTTTGTACCTACCTTAATAGTTTTGTCCAGAGTTCTATAGGTACTTCTGTGAATTTTTGTTTTACTCTGTACTTCTCCATTTATTTTAACGATTTTGTAAGTATCAATTACATATCCTGTCATTCCATTGTCAACAACTACTTTTTGCCCTTCCGGAAGATTGGAATCATAAATATACTTAACAGGAGCAGGTGTTGAGCTTACCTGAACAGTAGTGAATTCAACAGTTTTGTTGGGGTTTTCATTGGTACCTATGATTGTAAATACAACACGATTGTCGCTGGTAACCTTTCCTTGAATTTTTATTGGCATATTGGTGTTATTTCTAAACTTAAAATCAACGGAAGATGCATAATCTACCGCTGCATCCAGTCCAAAAGGAACGTAAGATACTGTGAACATGTGATTACTCCTGGATACTGTTTCTAAGTCTGCTTTCAGTGTTGAATTGTATAGAGTGGTAGATACCTGGCAAATACCTCCGCCTATATCTTTGACTATTTTACCTCCAACATATGAATTTGCAGGCAAATACCCTCTCTCAGCTGTTCTTGGACCAACGACTTCGTTAAACGAAAAAACATCACCCGGCAATAATATTGTTCCGTCTATTTTTGAAGTTGCCAGCTTCATATTTACTGCTCTATTGGCATTATTAACAGTATTCGTAGAAAAACTTGTACTGGCCGTTGAAAGAACATCTCTGAATAAATTAGCTTCAAATACAGAAGTTGTTATTTTAGGTTCAATGAATTTCACCGGAAGTACTTTTTCGGTATCATATTGATTTTCAATTTGCTTTATAATATTTGTCAATTCATCTTTCTCTATAGATCTTCCTCTGGAATGAGGAACTATGGAAATTTTTTTGTTATCATCTAATTTTGCTTTTGCATCAACAGGTTCAGCACAGATTTTATTATAAATTTCATCAACATTAATACTGCTTGGAGGAACTATTATTGTAGGAACATCATGCTCCAATTCAGTACATGACTTTACTGACTCCTCTATGGCTTTATATATGTTGTCTGTATCAATTTGCTCACCGGGATGTCCTATACGTAATGTGACCTTTGAATCTTCTATAACTAAATCTGCTTCTTTTACAGGTTTTATTGTTTCATTATTGAAATCATCAATTATTTTTTTTAGAGTATTTTTATCATAAGAATAGTTCATTTCGATTATCTTACCATTTTTTTTGAGGCGGGATACTTCCATAAGTCTCTTAAATATATTGCCTTGCCTACCTGTGTTCATAACTTCTTCTATTGCCTTTTCTATGTCGTACTTTACACCAATTTCTGAAAATGTAATTTCTCTTACTTTATCCTTGTATTTCAGGATAATTTTGTTGTTATTAATTTTTTCAGAAAAATTAGCAGTTAAAAACGAATATAAATCGCTTTTTGATATTTTACTTACATTGTAATTATTAATATAAATTCCTGTATAAGTTTTGCTATATGCTAAAGTAGAAATACAATAAATCAAAAGAAATAAAATTGATAATGAAATTACCATTAATGTAAATAATATAAATATTTTCTTCGGTTTTTCTTTAAAACTTCTCTTTACTATTTCAAGGTTTGCCATAACTACACTCCATTTTAATAAATTTGATTTACTTATAATAAATATCAGACTGTATATGTTTATAAAAAGTTCGCTAAAACTAATAATTATATTAGTTAGCTTGACTTTTTACAGTATATAATAATTATCTCAATATTAATAGAAAAAAACAATATATTTTTCTATGTAAAAATGTAAACTTAAGTTTATATAACAATAAAATACATAAAAAAGTAAAAAGAAAATCAATAAATTCGATTGTTATTATATGTATAGATTGTATAATTTTTGATTATACTTATAAAAAGAACATTTAGTTAACTTTATTAATATGTATAAAACTTATAAACTCTTTGAACTAATACATTGTGGTAAAGAAAACATTAATGTTAGTGAATTAAAAACTATTAATATCAATATTTTGTGACAAACATAAATTGAAATAAGAAATGTTCAAAATTTATAGGTATAAGGTGATTTTATGAATTTGAATATTCAAAAACAGGAAAAGTTGAAAGAACATAAAAGCTATATCTTTCAAAGAGTTTTCAATTTTCTAAATATTATCAAAAGCAATGAATTTACCGAAAAAGATGCATTTGAAACCCAGAATCTTATAGATAGTATAACAAAAGCCAAAAAGGAATGGATAGAAGCTAGTGAGGATTTTAATTATGCAGTGGACAAGGAAATGATTGACTATTTTACATATAAAATTAAAGCTTATGAAGCAAGATATGAGTATTTGTTAAGAATTGCAAAGGAAAAAGGAATAAAATATGACGCAAAATTAACTAAAAAATAAATGTTTTTATGGTGATTTGGCGTATAAATCAATATATGTGTATCGAGCCTATAAATATAAATTTACTAAAGGTTGGTCTAAATACTGTAGAAATTCTGTTTGAGAGCAGTAAACTTCTTCAACGGTAATCGTATAAGTATTATTCGAATAAACCTTTGAAAATTCCTTAAAACATTAAAAAATATACAGTTAATTATCATTATGTAATAAATTTTTTATATTTCTTATATATTTTTAATAGTAGCTATTACTATAAATATATATTGATTTATATATATAATTCCCAATGAAAATAAATAGAGAGTGAAGTGATAAATTATGAACATAGAATATAGTACTGCTTTTTTATATATAATAGGAATAATATTTTTGTTTTTCCTTGGAAGAATGTTTGCAGGACCTATGAAAGTAGTTGCAAAGCTTATTGGTAACTCTATATTAGGGGGTATAGTGATTTTTGTAATAAATCTGATAGGTAATATTTTTAATTTTTGTATTGCATTAAACTTTATTACTTCCTTTATTGTAGGTACACTTGGCATACCCGGTATTTGTTTGGTAATAGCATTGCAATATATTTTGAAAATATAATTTATTTACTCATATATTTAAAAAGCCATCCAAAAACGTATGGCTTTTTTTTATTTTAAAGCCAGACACATAGATGTAACTAAGTAAAACTTTTTTGTTTCCAACAAATTTTAGCTTTGTTTTTTTGAAAAAAAGTGTTACAATAAATAAGTAAAAAACTTTGTTTATAATTTAACGAGAGAGATTGCTTGGGTTGTGTCATTATAATTTTGATGCTTCAAAGTTATGCCCTATAAGATTTTATTAATCTTATACCAGCATTTCTTCTAACTTTCATGTAGAAATAAGATAGTACAAAGCAGGATAAGAGTTTATCTTGTAATGTACTTTGTATACATTGTAATGTATACAGTATCTACAAGGAAGTAAAAAGCGGAAAAACGAAGTTCTAATAATAAAAAGGGGGAAGTGAAAAATGTCAAGACTTAAACAATCAATGGACGGTAATACAGCTGCTGCTCATGTGGCTTACGCTTTTACAGAAGTTGCTGCTATTTACCCCATTACACCGTCAAGTCCAATGGCTGATTGTGTTGATCAATGGTCCGCTGCTGGCAGAGAAAATATTTTTGGTAATCAAGTTAAAGTTGTTGAGCTTCAATCGGAAGCAGGTGCTGCAGGAACTGTTCACGGTTCTCTTGCTGCCGGTGCTTTGACTTCCACATTTACAGCTTCACAGGGATTGCTTTTAATGATTCCCAATATGTATAAAATTGCCGGAGAATTACTTCCAAGTGTATTCCATGTGTCGGCACGTACTGTTGCTACACATGCTTTGAACATCTTTGGCGACCATAGCGATGTTTATGCTTGCCGCCAGACAGGTTTTGCTATGTTGGCTGAGTCAAATCCACAGGAAGTTATGGATTTGAGTGCAGTAGCACATCTTGCTTCAATAGAAGGAAGAATTCCTTTTATCAGTTTCTTTGACGGATTCCGTACATCCCATGAAATGCAGAAAATAGAAGTATGGGATTATGCTGATTTAAAAGAAATGTGCAATATGGATGCTGTAAAAGCATTCCGAGATCGTGCATTAAATCCTGAAAAACCGAAAATGCGCGGTTCCCATGAAAATGGAGATATATTCTTCCAGCATCGTGAAGCATGTAACGTCTATTATGACAGATTGCCTGCTATTGTTGAAAAATACATGGCAATGGTTAATAAGAAAATTGGTACAAATTATGATCTTTTCAACTATTACGGAGCACCCGATGCTGACCGTGTTATTGTTGCAATGGGATCTTTCTGTGATGTAACTGAAGAAGTTGTAGATTACTTGAATGCCCATGGAGAAAAAGTTGGACTTATAAAAGTTCGCTTATATCGTCCCTGGGTTTCAAGCAGTTTCCTTAAAGTTCTTCCAAAGACAGTTAAGAAGATTGCAGTTCTTGACCGTACAAAAGAGCCGGGAGCATTGGCTGAACCGTTATACCTTGATGTTTCATCGACAATTCGTGAAGCAGGGCTTAATGATATAGTAGTTACAAACGGACGTTACGGACTCGGTTCTAAGGATACTCCTCCGTCTTCGGTATTTGCCGTTTTTAACGAACTTAAGAAAGATAATCCTAAGCCACGCTTTACAATAGGTATAGTTGATGATGTTACAAACTTGAGTTTGCCGGAAGTTAAACCGGCTCCTATTACAGCTGCACCGGGTACAGTAGAGTGCAAGTTCTGGGGTCTTGGAGGAGACGGTACTGTAGGTGCCAACAAAAACTCCACGAAGATCATTGGTGACCATACGGATAAATATATTCAGGCATATTTCCAATATGATTCAAAGAAAACCGGTGGAGTTACGATTTCTCACTTGAGATTCGGTGATAAGCCAATTAGAAGTCCTTATTATATAAATCAGGCTGATTTTGTTGCATGTCACAATCCGTCCTATGTATTAAAGGGCTTTAAAATGGTTCAGGATGTTAAGCCGGGTGGAGTATTCCTCATTAACTGCCAGTGGTCCGATGAAGAGTTATCCACCAAATTAAATGCTGAAACTAAGAAATATATTGCGGACAACAATATTCAGTTATATACAATAAATGCCATAGATATAGCTCTTGAAATAGGTATGGGTAAACGTACCAATACAATTCTTCAGTCCGCATTCTTCAAACTGGCAAATATTATGCCTATTGAAGATGCTGTGAAATATATGAAAGAAGCAGCGAAGAAATCATACGGAAGTAAAGGCGATGCTGTTGTTGAAATGAATTATAAAGCAATAGATGCCGGAGTAAATGCACTTCATAAAGTAGAAGTTCCTGCTTCATGGTCAAATCCTGAAGCTGATGCCCCTGCTCCGGAACTTAAAGGCCGTCCTGAAACAGTTAAATTGGTTAAAAATCTTATGAATCCGATAGCATTAATGGATGGCGACAGCCTTCCGGTATCAGCGTTCAAGGATAATCCTGACGGAGAGTTTGAGCATGGTGCTTCTGCTTATGAAAAACGTGCTATAGCTGTAACTGTTCCCGAGTGGGATCCGGAAAAATGTATTCAGTGTAACAGCTGTGCCTTTGTATGTTCCCACGCTACAATCCGTCCGTTTATGTTAAGTGAGGAAGAAATAAAAGCTGCTCCTTCAAATATCAAACTTGCCGATACCAAGCCTAAGGCCTGCGAATATAAATATACAATGAGCGTATCTCCTATGGATTGTATGGGCTGCGGAGAATGTATTACAGTATGTCCTAGGGATGCTATAAAGATGGTACCTCAAGAGTCTCAACTTCATGAGCAGCCTGTATTTGATTACTTGGTTGCAAATGTAAGTAAGAAACCTGGAGTACCGGCTGAAACTACAGTTAAAGGTTCCCAGTTCAACCAGCCGCTTCTTGAGTTCTCGGGAAGTTGTGCAGGATGTGCCGAAACGTCTTATGCACGTTTGGTTACCCAGTTATTTGGTGAACAAATGTATATATCCAATGCAACAGGTTGTTCTTCCATCTGGGGAGGTCCTGCTGCAGCCAGTCCGTATACGGTAAATAAAGATTCCAAGATGGGTCCTGCCTGGGCTAACTCACTGTTTGAAGATAATGCAGAGCATGGATTCGGTATGTATTTAGGACAAAAAGTTATTCGTGAACAGGCAATTGCAAAACTTGAAAAGATAGCAGCTTCAGATAAAGCATCTGAAGAATTGAAGGCAGCTATTGCCAAGTTCATGGAAACTAAGGATAAGACAAAGGAAAATGCACCTGCAACCAAAGCATTGATTGCTGAGCTTGAAAAAGCTGCTAATGCAGGCTGTGAACTTTCTAAAGAAGTTCTTGATAAAAAGCAATTCCTCGCGAAGAAATCCGTATGGATCTTTGGCGGTGACGGATGGGCATATGATATAGGATTCGGTGGTCTTGACCACGTTATTGCTACCGGTGAAAATGTAAACATTATGGTATTTGATACAGAAATGTATTCAAATACGGGCGGACAGACATCAAAAGCTTCAACATTAGGAGAAGTTTGTCAGTTTGCTGCTTCAGGAAAAGAAACTGCTAAAAAGAATCTTGCTGAAATAGCTATGAGTTACGGATATGTATATGTTGCACAAATTGCTCTTGGTGCTAACCCGGCTCAAGCTATAAAGGTTATTGCAGAAGCCGAAGCCTATAACGGACCTTCGTTAATTATAGCTTATGCTCCTTGTGAACTTCATGGAGTAAAAGGTGGAATGAGACATTGCCAGGATGAAATGAAAAAAGCTGTTGCATCTGGTTACTGGAATCTCTTCTCCTACAATCCTGCTCTTAAAGCTGAAGGCAAGAATCCTCTTACTATATCTTCAAAACCTGGAGATGGAAGCTATCAGGAATTCTTAAGCAGTGAAACCCGCTTTGCACGTTTGGCTCGTGCATTCCCGGAACGTGCCGAAAAGCTGTTTAAGGAGTCTGAGGATGCTGCTAAAGAACGGTATGAACGTTTATTAAAGCTGTCGGAACTTTATAATAATTAACAATAGATATAAAAACCGCACTAGCCATTATAGTGCGGTTTTTTATTATAACTGATTATTTAGTTGTTTGATTTTTGCTGCGATGAAATTTATTTAATCGATATTAATATGTAATTAAATATTTAACCGGTAAGTCTATGTATTGATTTTGGTGCAACGGGTTGGTAAAAAAATATCCAAGATGCTGTGCTTGCAGTAAAAAGAGCAATTGTAGTCAGGATAACTGTAATTACATCAAGAATTCTTTTCATTTCAATTGTACCCCCCTAATTTTAAATTTTATATATCTTTTGATATATTTATGATGCATTAATTTTTTAAATACTAATTTATGATTAAAATAAACATAAATCTAAATTTTCAAAAAGTTTTGTCTCTTCTTTGGAAGAAATTTATTTTTCTTTTGGGTTATAAAAATAAATTTAAATATTTTGTGTAAGTTGAAAAAGTATTTAAAGATATATATTTAATGATATAATTGCAATACTTTTGCTGGGGCCATGGATTAAGTTTTTGCGGACACTAGTAATTCTTATTTATCTGCAAATGTATCTTTAGTCTTTCTATTGCATCTTTTGCCTCTGTTATATTTTCTTCGTTTATTAAGTTGGAGATATAAGTTATGTTCTGCAAAAATTCATTAGTGTTTAGTTTATTTTTATTTTTGTAATAGTCGGTTGTATTTTTTACAGCTAAAGTCAATATAATGATTACAAACAAAATCAAATATATGTTAATTCTAATTAATGAACCGTCTATAGATAAAACTTCATTGGGATCACCGAAAATCACCATTTTAGTTAACAGAAAAGTTAAAAAACCAATGTTCCTACTGACAAGACATAGACAATAATTTGTAAATAGTATTCCTTTTTTTGACATACTTACTTTCGAAATCAATTATTTCGAAATCAATTATCTTAATGTGGAATTTATATGACAAAATTATTAAAGCAAGTTGAAGTATACGAGTCGGCAGAGAAAGCAAAAATAAGAGGATTGTATTTGAATATATAAATTTAATATTGTCTACAATAAAAGGTTGTGCAAAGGAAAGCCACAATACTTCCGTTATTAATTGCAATACAATTCCAAATATTGAGGCAAAAATTGATTCATAAAATTTGAGCTTTAATAAAAATATAAAAAGCAAAGGTGTAATTAATATATAAATAAATAAACTTTCTTCACCGGATACTCTATTATGAAAATATAAAGATAATGCTGCAGATATAATAGCATATATTAAAATTCTTATTATATTTTTTTGTTTTCACTAAGAAAAGAAAACTTCCCAACTGAAAGGATGCTTAATATTCCGATTAAAAATGATTCAGGAAAGCTGTTTAATAAAAAACTTAAATAAGAATTATTCATAGCTAACACACCCTTATATTTAGTTATTGTTTATTTATTTTTATACATTTGTTTTATAAAACAAATCTATTTTTAAATCCATGTAAACTAAATTATCAATATAACTTTATACTTTGACCGGCTGAAAGTGTAATAACTGATTTATGTCATATTAGATCCATCAATACTTACAAATAAAAACTATTTCATATGAAAATATAAAAACTTTTATTTTAAAGCTTTAATTTCATTTGCTATTGTCTCTATAAGACTGTTTAGTGTATGTGTGCTAATTCCTTTCATTTTTGCATTCATTGCTGCTTTTATATAAAACAAATTTTCTTTTTCGAGAATAAATTTTTTTACATCATCGGGCAAAAGTGAAAATTTTATATATTCACTGTTAAACTGTTCATGAACTGATTTTAATAAATTTTTTCTATAGGCTTCTTTTTCTTTTTTAAGAGTTTCTTCAGTATTGTGAATTAACCAGAAATCAGTGCTTACTTGTGCATATTTGCTTAGTATATTCAGTGTGCCGGGAAAGGGCTGTATTTCTCCGTTAATATAGCCTTTAATTTGACTAGGTTCTATTTGATATCCCGTTTTTTCATATATATCCTTTGACAGCTCATCCACGCTCATACTACCCATTATCAGTTTAAGATTATTTGCAAAAATACGCATATCAAATTTCTTTGCAAAACTATTGTCATCATTTAAATAACCGGCTTTTTTTCATAAGTTCTTCATAAGGGTAGTTGTAAGCTTTGGATATTATTTTCAGCATTTCCGGCTTTGGGTTTGAGTCTTTGCCTGTTCGTGGGTCTTTACCTTTTTCCAAAATGCTTAAGTATGAGTAACTTATGCCCATATTTTTTGCAGCCTGTCGTATTGACCAATTTTTGCTTAACCTTATTTCCCGAAAAAGTTTTGCTAAGTCACTCACTAAATCACCTTTAATGCCTGTTTTTTCTTACTATAATATATAATTTTTTACACCAAATGTAAAGAAAAATAATTAAAATATTGTTAAAAATACCTGAAGTATTTGAAATAGGCTAAATAAAATAAAAAATAGATAAATTATTGCCGGGCAATATATTAATTTATTAACCATATATTGACATAGATATAAGTGTAAGTTAAACTATTATCCGGTAAGTACAATATTTTTTAAACTTATTATGTTATTTTTAGTAAATGAAGTATTATTAAGTAAGTTAAACGTGTATAAGAATACAAAATGATTATTTGTATTTAATATGATAAATTTTTAAATAAACGTTTAATGCAGTTATATAAAAATTTAATTTTATATAAAACTATATTAGGGGTGAGTAAATAGTAATGATACATTCAAAGAAAAAGCTTCTTAGTGAATTGGTCAAATTTATTGAAATATGTCAGGGGAATCTATTGAGCGGCAAAATTGATGAAGAAACCTATTCTTTACTCGCCGATGTGAAATTTGAATTTTTAAGAAATTTTTTAAATTCAGAAATCAGCGATATGGATGTTGAAAAAGAAATATCATATAGGATAAAAAGGCTTTTTTTAATCAATAGTTTAATAAAAGGTTACTATCTGCCATATGTTAATAAAGAAGTTATATGAATAGTTGATATTTACCGTATAAATAAAACATTTATTTTGATAAACCTTGATAAAGGATAAACAAACCTGGATCAAGGTTTTTATATTTTATTTGGTATATTAACAAAATTAAGAAATAAATTCTAGTAGATGATTTATATGCATATATTTAGATAAATGGGCTGTACCAATAAGATGGAGGTCAAATTGCAATGAGTGATCTACAGAAAGAAATATCTCAGGAATATGATTTTACGGTTAAAACCGTTATTCCCTTTAAAGACTTTTTTATTATCGATACTTCAATAGGAAAAAAAGTTTTAAGAAAATTAAATTTTTCTCAAGAGAGAATTTTGTTTATCCATGGTGCTAAAGAACATTTATTTAGAAATAATTTTTGCAATATTGATAGATTCATTTGTAATAAAAAAGGACTTCTATATGTGAATATCAATGGCAGCTATTATGCTGTAACTGAATTGATACAAGGAAGGGAATGCGATTTTGAGGAAAGGGAGGATGTAATAAAAGCTTCTGTCGCTCTTGCACAAATGCATAATTCCTCAAGAGGGTATATTCCACCAGAGAAAAGCTTAATTAAAGATGATTTGGGAAAACTTCCGGCTCAGTTCTTAAAAAGGCTTGAAGAGTTTAAACGAGTAAAAAGAATGGCCCAGAAGGAAAAGGGAAATCTTGACTATTTAATTTTACAATACATAGATTACTTTTATAGTTTGGGAGAAGAAGCTATAAGTTTGATAAAAAAATCGAAATACAAAGAATTGGTTGAAAAAACGCGGGAAGAAAGGCTGTTTTGTCACCATGACTATACTCATAGCAATATAATTATAGGAGATAAAGAAACGTCGATAATAAACTTTAATTCCTGCTGTTTTGAATTAAAGGTATATGACCTGGCCAACCTGTTAAGGCGTAAAATGAGAAAATGCAATTGGGATATAAAAGAAGCAAAAGTTATTATTGATGCCTATAGGTCAGTTGAACCAATATCGGAAGATGAATTTTTTGTGATGAAAATAATGCTCCAATTTCCGCAAAAGTTTTGGAGAGTGGTAAATAAGTATTATAACAGCAGAAGAAGCTGGCGGGACAGAACTTTTGAGAGAAAGTTCAAAGAAGTTATAGATGAGATAAAATATCATAAAAAATTTATTGATGCATATGACTATTTGTATTGACAAAGAAGAATTCTGCTATGATTTATGTGTTGAGAAAAATTGATGATAATTGCAGTTTGCAGATAATATTGTATTGAACGCGCAAAGGAATTTATTTTAGGTTTGCGCGTTCAATTTATATACAAGAATAGTAATATTTATTTCACACTAAATCAGTAAAAAAGATAATAAAGATGCAATTAATTATGTTTTTAATGTTCTTTAGCAATTTATAAAAAAACACTGAATGATTTTATTAAAACAGGCCTTGTATAACACCCGATGAATCAATATCTATTTTTTCAGCTGCAGGTACCTTAGGTAATCCGGGCATCGTCATTATATCACCGGTTAATGCAACGATAAATCCGGCTCCTGCAGAAATTTTTAACTCTTTGACGTTTATGTCAAAACCTTCCGGCCTTCCAAGCAATGATGGGTTATCTGAGAGAGAATATTGGGTTTTGGCCATGCATATTGGGAGTTTATCCAGTCCCATACTTTCAATTTTCTTAATTGTTTTGTCTGCCTGTGATGAATATATAACCGACTTCGCACCATATATTTCTTTTGCAATGATTTCTATTTTTTCTTTAATTGGCAAGTTTAAATCATAAAGAGGTTTAAAGTTTGATACAGTAGTATCTAAGAGTTCAACAAGTTTTTCAGCAAGTTCTTTACCGCCTTCTCCGCCTTTTGAGAATACATCGGAGAAAGCTACATCAACATTCATGCTTTTGCAGAAGTTTTTGACAAACTCAATTTCTTCATCGGTATCACTTTCAAAATGATTTATGGCTACTATTACCGGTAGTCCGAACTTTTTAATGTTTTCAATATGTTTTTCGAGATTGACAATACCCGATTTCAAAGCATTAAGATTTTCCTCTCCAAGGTCTTCTTTTTTCACACCGCCATTGTATTTTAGCGCTCTTATTGTTGCAACAAGAACAACGGCATCGGGTTTTAAGCCTGCCATTCTGCATTTGATGTTAAAGAACTTCTCTGCGCCCAAATCGGCTCCGAAACCTGCTTCTGTTATACAGTAATCTGCAAGTTTCAATGCTATTTTTGTAGCCATTACACTGTTACAGCCATGAGCTATATTGGCAAACGGACCTCCATGCATAATTACCGGTGTATTTTCAAGGGTTTGAACAATATTCGGTTTTATAGCATCTTTAAGGAGGAGTGCCATGGCACCATTGACTTTCAAATCTTTTGCTGTGACCGGATTGCCATCATAATCATAGCCGATAATTATTTTTCCAAGACGTTCCTTTAGGTCCATAAGATTCATAGATAGACACAATATAGCCATTATCTCAGAAGCCACAGTAATTAAAAAACCGTCCTCTCTGGGAATACCGTTAGCTTTTCCTCCAAGACCGACAACAATGTTTCTTAGAGCACGGTCATTCATATCCATGGCTCTTTTCCATACTATTTGGCGCACATCTATATTTAAGCTGTTTCCCTGGTGGATGTGATTGTCTATAGCTGCTGACAGCAAATTGTTAGCTGCTGTAATTGCATGCATATCTCCAGTGAAATGGAGGTTAATATCTTCCATAGGAACTACTTGGGAATAGCCCCCGCCTGCTGCTCCGCCTTTAATACCCATGACAGGACCTAATGACGGTTCCCTCAATGCGATTATTGCTTTCTTTCCTATTTTTGCCATGGCCTGCCCCAATCCTACTGTGGTCGTAGTTTTTCCTTCTCCTGCAGGAGTGGGATTTATTGCAGTTACCAAAACCAGTTTTCCGTCTTTTTTATCTTTAATTCTATCCCAGAGCTCATTGGACAATTTAGCTTTATACTTTCCGTATAATTCCAGTTCGTCTTCGGAAATGTCAAGCTTTTTTGCAATTTCAGCAATCGGAAGCATCTTGCATGACTGGGCTATTTGAATATCTGTTAACAATTACATTACCTCCTATTTATGCTTATTGCCGGTATAGATGACTAGCCGACATTAATTTTCGGATTGCTAGTATTTCTAATTCATTATAACTTTTAATAATTGCTATTTTCAATAGTTATATTTTTATAAGAGCTTATGAAACGGTTTCCATTTCGGAGAAGGGAAAATTGAATAGGTGTCTGCAGAATTTCTGCAATTTACATAATTTAATTGATATTTTAACACATCATAATTTACTAAAATCACATAATATGTAAATTTTCATATTATGTATAGTAGAAATGATTATTATCGGAGAGGAAGTTTTATGAGTAAATTAAAAATTGGAGACATAGTAAGCAGGAAATCATATAATTCAGATATACTGTTTAAAGTTGTCGACATTAAAAACGAGAATGGGAAAGAAACAGTTGTCTTAAGAGGAATTTGTTACAGGCTTGAGGCTGATGCACCCGAATCGGATCTAATTGTGCAGCCGGAGTCTTCTGTAAGGGAATACAATGCCAGGATAAACAGTAAAATTAATATGAAAATGAGGAGCTTACAGCCTTCAAGATTTGGATATATGCAAAAAAAATTCTATCGTGACCTAAATATAGATAGTGGCTTAAAGTTTCAAAGACCAGGTAAGGTACTTCATATTGATGGGGATAATGATTATCTCAATACATGTCTTGAGAAGTATAAAGAGCTTGGTATTGAAGCTGTAGGAGTACATGTTAAGGAGAAAGACCAGCCATCGAGGGTATATGACTTATTGGTTCAACATAAACCGGATATCCTTGTATTGACTGGTCATGACGGTGTCATAAAAGATGAAAACGGATATAGCAGGTTGGATAATTATAGAAACTCAAAGTATTTTATTGAAGCTGTTAAAGAGGCAAGAAGATATGAAAGTAATTATGACCAACTTGTAATTTTTGCGGGTGCTTGCCAATCTATGTACCATAAAATAATTGAAGCAGGTGCCAATTATGCAAGCGCACCTTATAGAGTTTTAATCCATGCATTGGATCCGGTGTTTATATGCAAAAAAGTTGCTTTTACCGGAATAGACAGGATAATTTCTCCTGAGGAAGCTGTTAGCACTACCATTAGTGGATTCAAAGGGATAGGTGGAATTGAGACAAGAGGGAAATACAGGGATGGATATCCATTGGAACCATACAAATAGTGGATTTTGGTAAGTTGTAAAATTAATTG
>Ga0209508_1000902_pt1 | contig 25939 bp, 22 predicted proteins | sample AD_UKC129_MetaG_FD_184427 | JGI IMG/M metagenome (GOLD analysis project Ga0209508, IMG submission 184427) | Active sludge microbial communities of municipal wastewater-treating anaerobic digesters from Canada - AD_UKC129_MetaG (SPAdes) (version 2) | ecosystem: Engineered > Bioreactor > Anaerobic... | reverse complement strand
CATGCCAAATGTGAAGGAGACTGCTGCAGCCTTTGCTGCACCAGGATAGAAAACCTGGGCGTAACAAAGGGGCATAATGTCATACTCGAAAATGTCAATATCCACATCCACTGCGGTGAACTGACCGCCATAATAGGTCCCAACGGCGGAGGCAAAAGCACGCTGCTAAAGGCATTGCTCGGTGAAGTCCCGTATACGGGAAAATTCAGATTCCTTAATTCCAAGGGTGACCGGAGCATTGAACCGGTTATCGGGTACGTTCCCCAGCACCTGGATTTTGACGCCGGCATCCCTGCGAGCGTTTCCGACCTGTTTGTCGCATGCCTTTCAAAGAAACCGGCATGGCTCGTGAGGCCCGGCAGTGTCAGGAAGCGGGCGCTGGAAGGGCTGAGGAAGGTCAATGCTGAGCATTTGCTGGACCGCAGGCTGGGAGCGCTGTCAGGCGGTGAACTGCAGAGGGTGCTGCTGGCGCTGGCCCTCGATCCTGTGCCCAACCTGCTGCTCCTGGATGAGCCTGTTTCGGGGATGGACCAGGGCGGGCTTGAACTGTTTTACAGCACCGTGGCAGAGCTCAGGCACAATTACGACCTCTCCATCATCCTGGTGTCCCACGATTTCGACCAGGTTTACCGGCATGCGGACCGGGTGGTGCTGCTCAACAGGACTGTGATAGCCAGCGGAACTCCGCAGCAGGTATTCAGTGATGAGAAGACGCTGAAATGCTTCGGGATCACCGGGTTCTTCATGGGCGGAGGCGTGCCCGGCGGTAAGGAAGGGGGCGAAGGATGATGCTGCAGGCCTGGTACGATATTGTAGAATTCCTGCTGCCTTTCGAATGGGCGGAGCACAACTTCATGAAAAACGCGCTGCTGGCGGTGCTCCTGGTAACCCCTCTGTTCGGCCTGCTGGGAACGATGGTCGTAAGCAACAAAATGGCCTTCTTTTCAGATTCGATCGGGCACGGAGCGTTCACCGGCATCGCCATTGGCGCGCTGCTCGGGGGACTTAAGCCGCTGGTGGGGGCAGTCCTGTTTTCCGTGGTTTTTGCCGTTGTCATAACGATCATCAAGAACAAGAGCAGGACATCGACCGACACTATAATAGGTGTTTTTTCATCGACCGCGGTGGCACTGGGACTGATACTGCTTTCATCGGGAGGCTTCAACAGGTATTCGTCATACCTGGTGGGCGACATCCTCAGCGTCAGGCCAAATGAGATAATACTGCTCATGGTTTCGTTCGCGGCAGTGGTCACTCTCTGGGTCCTGATATTCAACAAGGTGCTGCTTGTCAGTATCAACCCGTCTCTTGCCGCAAGCCGCGGGGTCAATACGCTCCTTGTGGACATACTTTTTACCGTTTCCATTGCCGTGGTGGTGACGATCACGATCCAGTGGGTCGGACTGCTGATAATAAACTCCCTGATCGTGCTGCCGGCTGCCGCTTCGCGGAATGTCACCGCAAATATGCGCCGCTATCATTTCGTATCGGTTGCTATATCAATGTTTGCCGGTATTTCCGGGCTGATAGCGTCGTATTATCTCAACACACCGACCGGCGCCACCATCGTGCTCATTGCCGCTATCATCTTCTTCGTGCTGTTCCTTGTGCGCAGGAAATTTTCGCACTGACGAGACTGCCCGGGTGCTGCCGTATCCCGGATCCGCCCGGAGCAGCCGGTGCGCCCGGACCGACCGGAAGTAATGGGCCTTTTGAACCTGAACCAATGCACCTGGTTTGATGTATTATTTAAAGGTCAATGCAGGCTTACCCGGATTTGGGAAGTGGTTCGCCATTCCTTGCCATGTCGACCAGCTTGCGAAGCGTATCTATGCATATCCTGCCGGGGACATAAGCGTACAGCGAGCCATCGCTGCTTATGATGAACGTGTTCGGGAAACTGAACACTCCGAAAAGGCCCGTTGAAACGTCTCCGGTCTCATCCAGCAGTACTGTCAGATCGAGATCGTTTTTCGCTGCGTATTCCCTGACCTTATCGTACGGTTCTTCGGCATTGACGGCCAGGACCACGGCGTCTCCGGCTTTCTTCAGTTCCTTGTCCAGGATGTTGAGGTCGCGGATCTCTTCGGAGCAGTAAATGCACCATGTAGCCCAGAAATTGAGCACGACAGTCTTGCCGCTGTAATCCGACAGGCTTATCTCACGGCCTTCGAGATCCTTCAGGGTGAAGTCCGGGACCATTATCTTATATCCGTCGTTTTCATCCCCGACCACTTCCGGATTACCGTCCTGCGCTTCCCGGCTGCCATTTTGGCCGGCGTCGCTGCCCGCTGTATCTTCCGGTCCAATCCCGGTGTCCCCTGTTTCACCGTTCATACCGGATGTATTGTCCGGATCATATCCCGTGCCGCCCCTGTTTTCCGAGGGAGCGGCTGAATCCGGACCGCCGCTGACGGATGGACTGTCCGGCACAGTCAGCCCGAGGCCCGGAGGCCGTACTGTCATCAGTCCTCCGTACCTTTCGTAAACCATGTATGCTGCGGTAAATATTACAGCCATCGCTATTACCAGTAATATAAGAACAGTGTGTTTTTTCAATTGCACAACCTCCCGCTCGGATTCCTGTGGCAGAAACTCAATTTTTATACCTGTACCAAACTTCCTTTGCCGGAAACACGTCTTCCTATGCCAGCGCCAGGACCAGGCCATCCTTGAAAAACCAGATCCCTGCAGCGATAAGCAATATGCCGGAAATGATCCTGATGGTCCCGCTGTTCCTGCTGAACCAGCCGAACAGCGATTTTATGTTTTCAAATATCGCCGCCGAAACGATGAACGGTATGGCCAGCCCGGCAGAGTAGAGCAACAGCAGAAGCATCCCCTCGGCGACCGTTTCGGAACTGCCGGCAAGGGCAAGCGCTGATCCGAGGAATGTCCCGAGACACGGAGACCAGCCGAACCCGAAGGCGATGCCGAAAAGCACCGAACCAGGGAACCTGAGATTGTCGACTTTCGGGCTGAAACGCTTTTCCCTGCCGAGGAAACCGATCTTGAACACACCTGTGAAATTGAGACCGAAAAAGATCATGAAAGTTCCGCTTATCATCAGGAGAAGCGGCCTGTTCCGCTGGAGGAGCGTCCCCATCATCGCTGCGGCAGCGCCCATGGCCACGAACACCAGCGTAAATCCCGAAACGAAGCCGAGGGAATTGACGATCAGCCGGTTTCCGCGCCTCGGGCCTTCAATTTCGGAACCTGCCGGCGTCCCTGCAAGGTAGAGCAGGTAGACTGGCAGCATTGACAGTATGCATGGCGAAATAAATGTCAGTATCCCTTCAGCAAAAGTAAGCACATATGTCATCGTACCACTGCCTTCTTTCTGTTTTTATCCCGGAACAGCATTGGTTATTGCTTATCATGTAAATATATACCCGCCGCAAATGATCATTAACGGCGATCTGCAGCTGTCTGCCCCGGAACAGCCGGCATGCGGCCTGCTGCGTTGATAAGCCTGTAAAAATATTATATAATATTCCTGAATTAGGAACCGCGCTTGAGCGGGACTTGATATCCATATGAATTATGGAGGTGACACGGTATGTTTTGTGAGAATTGTGGAAAACAGTTGCCCGAAGATGCGAAGTTTTGCGTGAACTGCGGCACGAAAGCCGAAGCTGCAGGGACCGCAAGCACTGCGCAGGAGGAAACAGCAGCAGCCGCCGCGGATGTTGCTGAAGCGGAAGCGGTGAGCAGCGCTGAGAAAGCAGGTCCAGATACTGCTCAGGCGTCGGATCAGCAGACGGCACCGTCCGGCGTGCCCCAGGCAGAAGCTGTACAGCCCGAAGCACAGACCGGACCGGGAAAACAGACGAACGAGGCAGCAATAGCGCAGCCGTTGTCTGAGCCCGTACAGCAGCCTTCATCCCGGCCCGAGGCTCAGAAACTGCCCGCTGCACAGAATAATGTACCCAAAGAGTCCATAATCGTAGAAAGGATAGAGCCGCTGTCTTTCTGGAAATTTTTCGGCATGCTGCTCCTGCAATCGATTCCTGTCGTGGGTTTCATCATGTTGCTTGTCTGGAGTTTTACAAATTCATTCAACAGGAATACCAAAAACTATGCAAGGGCGGCGTTCATACTCGGCCTTATCAAGTTCATAGCCATCGTAGTTATCTTTATTCTCAACTTCGGTTTCATCATGGAACTGCTCGATTCATTCGGTTACACCTTCGACTTCGGCTGGTGATAAGACCTGGTGCGTTCCGGCCGGAGCAGACACCCGCAGCAGGGAACGCATGAACCGGGCACACAGACCGGATCGCATGAACCGAAACATAGAAACGGATCTTATAAAGGAGACAATGCCCGCAGGCAGGGGTTGTCTCTTTTTAATATTCCTGTCGGTGCAATACGTCCGTTGGTGTGCGTGGCCCGGATCATCGGCTGCAGTCCCGGGATGCCGGTCAATATTTCCGGAAGCGGCATCGGGTCAGATACAGGAATAATAAGGGATTCGAACAAATGTTTGTTTTCGTGTTGCGCCGCGGCACGTCGTTGGTTATAATGGGAGATGCGGTAAGCTATGCCGCAGATTGAGACATGAATCCAGATAAGAATATAGACAGGGTGCTGATCTGATGATTACGGATGCTAACAGGCAGGAGTTTATAAATTTAAGGAAAGAACTGCTGGAGAAAGAATACGGAAGACTCAATCCGCAGCAGAGGCAGGCTGTCTTCCAGGTAAAGGGGCCCCTGCTGGTGCTTGCGGGAGCCGGATCGGGCAAGACATCGGTTCTTGTGAACAGGATAGCATATATGATAAAGTACGGAAACGCCTACCATTCAGAGCGTGTCCCTTCGAGCCTGACCGAGGCGGATCTCGTACTGATGCGCAAAGCTGCTTCGGGCGCTGCTGTCACCCCTGAGGAGCAGGAGAGGCTCCATGTCATCATGAGGGACAATCCTGTCCATCCGGCGTCGATACTGGCCATCACTTTCACCAACAAGGCCGCCAGGGAAATGAAAGAAAGGCTTGAAAACATGCTTGGCGAAGCCATAGAGGGAATATGGGTCGGTACTTTCCACGCTGCGTGCGTCAGGATCCTGAGGAGACACATCGACAGGCTCGGATATAACAGGAACTTCGTCATATTTGATACAACAGACCAGCAGACGCTTGCAAAGGACTGCATAAAGGAACTGAAGCTCAACGAGAGCAACTTCCCGGTGAAGGAAGTGCTTTCGAAGATAAGCAGGGCAAAGGATGAACTGAGGGAACCGCAGGATTATGCAAAAGTTGCGGGCTCCGATTACCGGCTGAGCAAAATAGCCGCCATATACGAACTTTACCAGAAAAAGCTCAAAAGCAACAATGCGCTCGACTTCGATGACATTATAATGCTCACGATCAGGCTGTTCGTGGACAACCCGGACGTTATGGAAGAATACCGGATGAAGTTCAGATACATACTGGTGGATGAGTACCAGGATACGAATTATGCCCAGTATATGCTGGTAAACCTGCTTTCGGGAAACTTCAGGAACCTTTGCGTCGTGGGCGATGACGACCAGTCCATTTACAGCTTCAGGGGGGCGGATATCCGGAATATACTGGAATTCGAAAAGGACTTCAGCGATACGAAGGTAATCAAGCTGGAGCAGAATTACCGCTCCACCGGCACGATACTCGAGGCTGCCAACAACGTGATAAAGCAGAACCACGGCAGGAAGAGCAAGAAACTCTGGACCACGAATGAGAAAGGCGAGAAGATCCGGTATTACGAAGCCGGTGACGAGAGGGAAGAGGCTGATTTCATAACGCGCGAGATAGAAAGATTGGTACGGGAAGAGAACAGGAAATACAGCGACTTCGCGCTGCTGTACAGGGTAAACGCACAGTCCCGTGCGCTTGAAGAGGCATTCATGAGGGCGGGGATACCCTACCGGGTGTTCGGCGGGCTCAAGTTCTACGACAGGAAGGAAATCAAGGATATCATCGCGTACCTGAGGCTCATACAGAACCCATCGGACGATGTCGCACTCAAGAGGATAATAAACGTGCCCAAAAGAGGTATCGGGAATACGACGCTGAGCACTGCCGAAGAACTTGCGGCTGAGAGGAGCTGCAGCATATTCGCCATAGTCTCGTCCGCATCGGAGATACCTGAACTGAAACGTGCGGCTGACAAGCTTGTAGGATTCGCAGACATGATCGCAGGCTTTAAGGCTATGTCGGAAAGCATCAGCGTTGCTGAACTCATCGATGTCGTTATAAACAAATCAGGCATCCTGGACGAACTGCAGGCGGAGGATACCGAAGAAGCGAAGAGCCGCATCGAGAACATAAGGGAACTCATATCAGGCGCCATGGAATTTGAATCCCGCAGCGAGGAAAAAGGGCTTGAAGCATACCTGGCCAACGTTTCGCTGGTGATGGACATAGACAGCATGGAAACAGAGAAAGACTATGTGGCGCTGATGACGCTGCACAGTGCAAAAGGGCTTGAATTCCCCGTCGTGTTCATACCTGGCTTCGAAGAGGGGGTATTCCCGGGCCTGCGCTCCATGGAAAGCGATGTTGCCCTGGAGGAGGAGAGAAGGCTCTGCTATGTCGGCATAACAAGGGCCATGGAGAAGCTGTATTTCACCAGCACCCATGCGAGGACGCTTTTCGGAAGTACCTCGTACAACAGGTGCTCCAGGTTCATGGACGACATACCGGATGAACTCATCGAGATATACGGAGGAAGGAAAAATGGCGCCGGCGGTTTCGCAGACCGTAACGGTTCTGCGTGGGACCAGGGGTATGGCTCCGGCAGAGGCCGCAGCGCTGATGTGGGAAGCTTTGGCTTCAGCAGGGCGGACAGATCCGGCCGTACTGAAAGTTTTGGCGGAGCAGGCAGCTTCAGCAGCACAGGAGCTTTCAGGCCGGTCATCGGTGTGGATACGGCAGGTCCGTCCGCGGAAAAGGTGAAGGCTGCCGTTACGGAGTATAAGGCCGGTGACCGTGTGGTGCACAAGAAGTTCGGCGTCGGCACTATCTCAAATGTCATATTCGACAAGGGCGACCAGGTACTTGAAATACAGTTCAAAAACCATGGTATGAAACGCTTGCTGGCAGAGTTTGCCAACCTGGTAAGGATCTGACTTCCGGTATATCATCCGGGTGATCTGCAAATAATACAGTGTAACAAGGTACCGGGTTTTCCGGTACTGTATCTTGTCCGGAGGTACCATATGGATATCTATGATTACAGTGAAGAAAGCCTTGCTGCGGTAGCAAGGTCATGCAGACACCTGGGCTACAGGCATTCCGCCGGAAGCATGAACCATCCGGAAAGCATTTCCTGCAGAGACTGCATCCACTGGAACGGAAGCGGATGTTCGGGGAACCATCTCGACATCATTGCATCCGAACTGCACCTCGACTAAAAAAATATTGACAAATCGATTTCCATATTTTATAATATTCTCAATTCATTTATTTATCAATTTAGCATGATAAAGCAATGAAGCATATGGCGCGGAGTCAGGCTGCCCGCAGCCCTGTGCCCTTGCTTTTCAGGGGACCAGGACACTGCGGAAGTGCAGACCGCGGTACAGGGGGGTGCCCGGCTTGTCCAAATGGAAAATATATACGCCTGACGGCGTTCAGGACATCCTTTGCGATGACTGTTACCAGAAAAGGGAACTGGAACACAGGCTGAGGACGCTTTTCAGGAGCTACGGGTTCAAGGAGGTCGAACCGCCTGCCATCGAGTTCTATGATGTGTTTGCATCCGAGGGCAGCGGCATTATGCAGGAAAACATGTTCAAGTTCTTCGACCAGCAGGGGAGGATACTTGTACTGAGGCCTGACATCACGGTACCCGTCGCAAGGATAACAGCCACGAAATTCAGGGACGCAGTTTACCCGCTTCGATTTTCATACATAGGCAACGTATACCGTTACAATGAATACGGCGGAGGCAAGCAGAACGAATTCACGCAGGCAGGCGTGGAGATATTCGGAGTGAACACGCCGGAGTCGGATGCGGAAGTCATCTCTATAGCCATACAGGCACTAAAGACGAGCGGTCTTGAAAATTTCCAGATAGACATCGGACAGGTGGAATTTTTCAACGGGCTCATGGAAGAGACGGGGCTTTCCGAGGAGGAAGTATCGCAGATCAGGATGCTTATTTACAGGAAGGACACCGTGGGACTCGGCGAATTCCTGAAACGCACAAGTATCAGTGACGACCTGAAACATCTGATTTTTGATCTGCCGCGGTTCTTCGGGTCATCCGACGTGATAGAGAAAGCCCGTTCCTATAACCTGAACGACAAGTCAAAAGCCGCCCTGGACAATATCAGCCAGATACTTGAGATACTTGACGATTACGGGCATTCACAGTACATATCCGTAGACCTTGGGATGCTGAGGGACCTGACATATGATACCGGCGTCATATTCAGGGGTTTCACTTACGGCGTGGGTTTCCCGATACTTGCAGGCAGCAGGTATGACAGGCTTGCCGGCGAGTTCGGGATGGACTGTCCGGCTACAGGTTTCACGCTGGGCGTTAATTTGGTAATGATGGCACTCCAGAGGCAGAGAATCCCGGCAGAAAAACCAGTCACGGACACATTCGTGCATTATCACAGGGAAGGCCGGACTGCGGCGTTTGAACTGTGTTCTGTCCTGAGGAAACAGGGGCTGGCCGTTGAACTGGACGTATCCAACATGACCGTCCGGGAGGCTGTCAGGTATGCTGCCGAAAAAAACATAGGCGGCGTCATAAGCATCCTGGACGACGACAATGTCGAGATCCATTATGTGCAGACGGGTGAGACGGTCAGGGTAAAAATCAGCGAGTTGCTTAAGAGGTGAACAGTATGCGGTACCTTTCGATTGCGATGTCCAAAGGGAGACTTACCGATGCCGCCGTGGAAATGCTGGAGAAGATCGGGATCGACTGTTCGGAGTACAAGGCCGGGTCAAGGAAGCTGATTTTCACCGACGAATCGAACAGGATCAGGTTTTTCCTGGTGAAGCCCGCCGATGTCCCCACATACGTAGAATACGGAGCGGCAGACATGGGGATAGTCGGCAAGGACACGCTGCTTGAAGAGGGCAGGCACCTGTACGAGGTGCTGGACCTGGGATTCGCCGCCTGCAAAATGGTGGTGGCGGGCCCTGCGGAACTGGCAGGGAAGCTCGACAGCCTCAACAACAAAAGGGTCGCGACCAAGTATCCGCGTATCGCGAGGGAATACTTCGAACACAAACGGCGTGAGTCCATCGAAGTGATAAAGCTCAGCGGTTCTGTGGAACTGGCGCCGCTGGTGGGACTCGCCGAGGTTATAGTGGACCTGGTGGAAACCGGCAGGACACTGAAGGAAAACGGGCTGGTCGTACTGGATACCATAGCCGACATAAGCGCAAGGCTTGTCGTAAACAGGGTAAGCGCGAAAATGGAGAGCGAAAGGATATACAGGATAGTCGAAGGGCTGAGGAAGCAGCTTGAGAACAGACACGAAGCCGAAAAAGGCAGGTAATGGGACCGGAAGGCGCAGTTGACTTTTCAGCCGGGGGTTCCGGTATCCTGGCAGAAATGCGGTCTGGCCCGGTGCGGCAGTAAACCGGAGAGGGGGTAATTCAATGCTGAGAATCATAGACCTTAGACAGGGGAAAGATTCGGACCTTTTCGAAAGGCTTGCGGACAGGGAAAGTGTCGGCAGGCAGGATGTGGTCGGAAAGGTGCTTGAGATACTTGAAAATGTCAGGAAAAACGGTGACAGGGCAGTCCTTGAATATACGCGGGAATTCGACGGGGTGGACCTGGATGCCTCGTCCATGCGGGTATCGGGGAGAGAGATCGAAGAGGCCTATGGATCCATAGATCAGAAGCTGTTTGAAATAATCAGGAAATGCAGGGCAAACATCGAGGCTTTCCATGAAAGGCAGAAGATGAACTCCTGGTTCACCACCGGGGAAGACGGAATACTGCTGGGACAGCTCATCAGGCCTCTTGGGACCGTGGGGATCTATGTCCCGGGGGGCACGGCGGTGCTGACGTCTTCGGTGCTTATGAACGCCCTGCCTGCGAAAGTCGCGGGAGTGGAGAAGATCATAATGGCAACGCCTCCGCGCCCCGACGGCAGCGTGGATCCTGCCGCACTCGTTGCAGCGATGGAGGCTGGAGTGACCGATATCTACAGGATAGGCGGCGCCCAGGCCATCGCAGCGATGGCCTTCGGCACGGAGACAGTACCTAAGGTCGATAAAATAGCCGGGCCCGGCAATATATACGTGGCCACGGCCAAGAGGCTTGCTTACGGCTATTGCGGCATAGATATGTTCGCCGGGCCGAGCGAGATCATGGTTGTTGCCGATGAGACGGCAAATCCCGCTTTCGTCGCTGCAGACTTGCTTTCGCAGGCTGAGCACGACGTCCTTTCCGCCGCGGTCCTCGTTACGGCCTCGATGGACCTTGCTCTGGCAGTATGCAGGGAGATGGAGGCCCAATACTGGAGGCTCTCACGGAAGGAGATCCTGGACAGTTCGCTGTCGGCATACGGCGCTGCCATAATAGTCGGCGACCTGGATGAGGCGATGGATATCGTAAACCGCATCGCGCCCGAACACCTGGAACTGTGCGTTGAGGATCCGTTCAGCCGCCTTGCGTACGTCAGGAACGCCGGGGCCGTTTTCCTCGGGAACTGGTCGCCCGAGCCGCTGGGCGATTACTATGCCGGGCCCAACCATGTGCTGCCGACCGGAGGTACCGCAAGATTCTTTTCACCTTTGAGCGTGGATGATTTTGTAAAGAAATCCAGCGTGATATCATATACGAAAAATGCCCTGGAGAAGGCGAAGGATACGGTGACAGGATTTGCGGAGTATGAAGGGCTGGACGGGCATGCAAACGCTATTAGGGTGCGCTTTCAAAAATGATTTCAGAAAAATGCCTGATGAATTTTAAGAAATGAGGAACGAGAAAACCCACGAGGATATTGTGCGAAAATCCCAGCAGATACCTGCGGTATACTGACTGCAGGATACCGGGGATGTATCGTGGCAGTACGGGAACCTATAAGTGAAAGGGAGCAAAAGCATGGGAAGATACTGGAGCAGGCTTGCAAGGAAACTTGAACCCTATGTTCCCGGCGAGCAGCCCGGGGACGGGAGTTACATAAAGCTGAACACGAACGAGAACCCGTACGGACCGTCGCCGAAGGTGCTGGATGCGGTCAGGCGGGCTGCCGGCGAAAACCTGAGGCTTTACCCCGACCCGACCTGTGATGCGTTTATCAGCGCAGTCGCTGAAAGGTACGGTGTGAAAAAGGACCAGGTATTTGCAGGCAACGGGTCCGATGAAGTGCTGGCATTCTCGTTCATGGCATTTTTCGATCCGGACAGGACCATCGTGTTCCCTGAAATTACTTATTCGTTTTATCCTGTGTATGCGCAGTTGTTCGGGCTTGACTATGCCACCGTTCCACTGGATCCGGGGTTCAACATACGGCCTGAACTGATGAAGAGCAGCGGCGGGGTCGTGATCGCGAATCCCAATGCGCCGACCGGCAGGGCGCTGCCGTTGTCCGCGATACGCAGCATACTGGACGGCAACCCCGAAGCGGTCGTCATAGTCGATGAAGCATACGTGGATTTCGGCGGGGAGTCAGCCGTCGGCCTGATAAATGAGTACCCGAACCTCCTTGTGATACATACGTTTTCAAAATCCCGGGCACTCGCCGGTATGCGGATAGGCCTCGCCTTCGGCGACAGCGGGCTGATACGGGCGATCGAACGCATCAAGAATTCATTCAACTCATACACCATGGACAGGCTGGCGCTGACGGCCGGCATTGCCGCGCTGGAGGATGAGGAATATTACAGGGATGTCATCGGCAGGATCATAAAAACAAGGGAATGGTTCACAGCCGAGCTGAGGAAACGTGGTTTCAGCGTACCGGACTCATCTGCCAATTTCGTTTTCGCAAGCCACAGCCGTGTACATGCCGGGGAACTCTACCACAGGCTCAGGGAGAACCGCATACTCGTAAGGTATTTCAAAAAGCCGCAGATCGACAACCATCTGCGCATCACCATCGGCACAGACGAGGAAATGAGGACTGTCGTCGAAGTGCTGGACAGGATACTGTAATTGTATTTTTGCCGCTATGTTCTGCAGGCTGCAGAACTGTGAGATACATAAAACGGGGGTATTTGAATGGCCAGGAAAACTGAACTGAGCAGGAAGACTGCTGAAACCGATATAAGGCTGAAGCTGGACGTGGATGGCAGCGGAGCGTATGTGACGGAAACGGGAATAGGCTTCTTCGACCACATGCTGGCGCTGCTTTCGAAGCACAGTCTGATGGACCTTGAGATCAGGGCGGAAGGAGACCTTGATGTGGACGCCCACCATACGGTGGAGGATATCGGCATCGTCTTCGGGCAGGCGCTGAAGCAGGCACTGGGCAGCAAGGAATCCATAAGGAGGTACGGCTCGGCCAGCGTTCCCATGGACGAAGCGCTGGCGATGGTCAACGTGGACCTTGGCGGGCGGCCTTTTCTAGTGTTCAATGTTAAGTTCAGCGGCGAATCCGTCGGGAATATCGAGACCGGACTGATAGAGGAATTTTTCAGGGCGGTGTCCTCCAACGCCTGCATGAACATACATATCAATGTTCCGTACGGCAGCAGCAACCACCACATATGCGAGGCAATATTCAAAGCTTTTGGGAGAGCCCTTGACGAGGCGACGCGGACAGATGACCGGATAAAAGGCGTCATGTCGACCAAGGGAGTGCTGTGATCAGCCTGCTGCCTGCTGTGTGCGCCGGATGTACGCCGCGGCAGTTGTGGCGGATGATTTTTACTGTTTGAGATCGGAGTGGTGACGATATGGTGATATATCCCGCAATAGATATAAAGGATGGGAAATGTGTAAGGCTGGCCCAGGGAAGGTTCGACGATGTTACGGTATATTCCGACGATCCGGTTGAAATGGCCCGCAGTTTCGAAATGGCCGGGGCGCAGTATCTCCACGTGGTGGACCTGGACGGGGCTAGGCTGGGAAGTCCGCAGAATGCGGATGTGATAAGCAGGATAGCTGCTGCTGTGGGGATACCCGTCCAGACGGGCGGAGGCATACGGACCACGGAGACGATGGAGATTCTGCTGGGGAAAGGCGTAAAGAGGGTCATACTAGGCACTTCCGCAGTAAATGATCCGATGTTGGTGAAGAGGGCTGCCGAAATGTTCAGCGGCAGGTTTGCCGTGGCCGTCGACGCAAAAGATGGCTTCGTCGCAACGGAAGGATGGGCCAGGACCAGCAGGTTCAGCGCGGTCGAATTTGCCAGGAAGATGGAGGAGCTTGGGGCCACGGTGATAATATATACGGACATATCCAGGGACGGCATGCTCAAAGGCCCGAATCTCAAGGCGATGGAAGAGATGGTGAAGTCCGTCGGTATCGAAGTGATCGCATCCGGCGGAGTCACAAGCCTTCAGGACATCAGGGACCTGAAAAACATCGGGGTTGCAGGGTCAATAGTCGGAAAGGCGCTATATACGGGGAATATTGACCTGAAGGAAGCCATCGGGGCGGCAAAGTGAACCGGACCGGCCGGCCTGTGCAGCTGTGGACCGGAAGCGGACGGGAAACTGAAGCAGCTGCTTGTTAAAAGGAAGCGTTGCATGGAAACGCCGGGACAAGGAACCGGCATTGGGAATCTTCACTGAACTTTTAGGAACCAATAATGAAATTTAAGCGTGAGAGTGGTCAAATATGGGCAAGAAGAGAATAATTCCATGTCTTGACGTGATCGGCGGACGGGTCGTCAAAGGAGTCAACTTCGTCAATTTCAGGGATGCCGGGGACCCGGCGGAGAACGCGTCGTTCTACGAAAAAGCCGGCGCGGACGAACTTGTGCTGCTTGACATTACGGCATCAGCGGAAGGCCGTGACACCATCGCCGATGTGGTCCGGAGCGTGGCCGGGCGTATTTCGATCCCATTTACCGTGGGGGGCGGCATCAGGACCTGTGAGGATATCGACAGGATTTTCAGAGCCGGCGCGGACAAGGTGTCTGTAAATTCCGCCGCCGTGAAGAAGCCGGAACTGATATCAGAGGCGGCCGAACGATTCGGAAGCAACCGCGTGGTGGTTGCCATCGATGCAAAGAGGCGCGGGGACGGAAGCGGCTGGGACGTGTATATCAATGGAGGCCGCATCAACACCGGTCTGGATGTGGTCGAATGGAGCATCCGGGCGGCGGAACTCGGCGCAGGGGAGATACTTCTGACAAGCATGGACCGCGATGGTACAAGGGACGGATTTGACATCGAACTGACCAGGGCGGTCGCGGAAAGCGCGGGTATACCGGTGACGGCATCGGGCGGTGCGGGCGCGAAAGAGCACTTTTACGAAGCACTGACCGAAGGGAAGGCCGACGCGGCGCTCGCGGCATCGCTGTTCCATTTCAGGGAGATCGATATACATGAGCTGAAGCTCTGGCTGAAAGAAAAAGGCATAGAAGTGAGGGTTTGAAATGGATGGCATTCTTGATAAGGTGAAATTCAACCAGGACGGCCTCGTTCCTGTGATCGCACAGGATACCAGGACTGATGAGGTGCTGATGCTGGCGTACATGAATGAAGAGTCGCTGAAGGAGACTATAAGGACCGGACTGGCTCATTACTACAGCAGGAGCAGGCAGAAGCTGTGGCTGAAAGGGGAGACTTCAGGCCACTTCCAGAAAGTCAGGAACATCAGCATCGACTGTGACGGAGACGCACTGCTGATGAAAGTCGAACAGACCGGCGCTGCCTGCCATACAGGGCATCATTCCTGTTTTTTCACAAAGTTTGACGTATCAGCGCCCGGTGAAATCATCGGTGCGGCAGCGATAACGGAAAGCCAGGGCAGTATTGAAACCGGCGCGGGAACCGGCGGCAGCATGGCGGATGCGGAAGTCCGTGCCGGTACCATTGGTTCGGTACCGGGCAGCAGTACAATGGCGGCCGGAACAGTGAACCGCAGAGAAAACAGCAGTGACGGCAAGACTGTCAAGGCAGGCCCTGAAATACTGGATGAAGTATTCGGCGTCATCCTCGACAGGAAGGCAAATCCGAAGGAAGGATCCTACACCAGTTACCTGTTCATGAAGGGCCTCGACAAAATACTCAAGAAGATCGGAGAAGAGGCAGGCGAGGTGATAATCGCGTCGAAGAACAGTTCGCCTTCGGAAATAAAGGCAGAACTGGCAGACCTTTTTTACCATGTGATGGTCCTTCTTGCCGAGAGGGGCATGACCTTGTCTGATGTATTTGAGGAGTTGAAAAACAGAGCTTAAAAATGAAAAACGGTGAAATCAGGCAATATATCCATGTAATTCAGCATATCGGCTAAAAAACGGCATAATTTAGAAAATACACATATTTGATTAAAAAATGGGTATTATATAATATTATTAGTACGATTAGCACTCAGCACCAGTGAGTGCTAATAAAGTGTAAAAAAATATTACAGGAGGTATACTTTATGACAATAAAGCCATTGGGTGAAAGAGTCGTTATCAAGATGCTCGAAACCGAAGAAGTAACAAAGGGCGGCGTCGTTCTTCCGGGCAGCGCGAAGGAGAGGCCGCAGGTCGCCGAAGTCGTTGCAGTCGGACCCGGCGGCTATGATGACAAGGGCAGAGAGATCAAAATGGAAGTAAAAGTCGGGGACAAAGTACTTATCAGCAAATACGCAGGGACCGAAGTGAAGATCGACAATGTGGAGTATACGATCCTCAAGCAGAGTGATATCCTGGCGAAAGTCGAATAATCGGCGTATCGTTTGTTTGGAAAATAAATCATTAGCGGACAAGGAGGCATAAAACATATGGCAAAGGAAATCAAATTCAGAGAAGATGCCAGGCACGCGCTGGAAAGAGGCGTAAACCAGCTGGCTGACACAGTTAAGGTAACTCTCGGGCCGAAAGGCAGGAACGTCGTTCTCGACAAGAAATTCGGCACTCCCGTCGTTACCAATGACGGCGTGACCATTGCAAAGGAAATAGAACTTGAAGACAAATTCGAAAACATGGGCGCACAGCTCGTGAAGGAAGTTGCGACCAAGACCAACGACGTTGCCGGTGACGGTACGACCACAGCTACCCTGCTTGCACAGGCAATCATCAGGGAAGGCATGAAGAACGTGGCAGCAGGCGCGAACCCGATGATACTCAAGAAGGGTCTCGCAAAAGCAGTTGAAGCTGCAGTTGAGGCTATAAAGGAAAACAGCAGGAAGGTACAGGGGAAGGAAGACATAGCAAGAGTCGCAGCTATTTCGGCAAACGATGATTACATCGGGGAACTGATCTCTGATGCCATGGAAAAGGTAACCAATGACGGTGTCATCACTGTCGAGGAAGCCAAGACCATGGGCACGACCCTTGAGGTAGTCGAAGGAATGCAGTTCGACAGGGGATACATTTCTGCATACATGGTAACCGATACTGACAAAATGGAAGCTGTCCTCGATGATCCGTACATCCTCATCACCGACAAGAAGCTCAGCAACGTACAGGATCTCCTGCCGCTCCTCGAGCAGATAGTACAGGCCGGCAAGAAGCTGCTGATAATCGCTGAGGACGTGGAAGGCGAAGCACTGACGACACTGGTGCTCAACAAGCTCCGCGGCACATTCATTTCCGTTGCGGTCAAGGCTCCGGGCTTCGGTGACAGAAGGAAGGAAATGCTCAGGGATATCGCTATCCTGACCGGCGGCCAGGTAATTTCAGACGAACTTGGACTCGACCTTAAGGAAGTCAAGCTTTCACAGCTCGGAAGAGCTAGACAGGTCAAGGTCCAGAAAGAAAATACCATTATCGTTGACGGTGCAGGCAGCCCTGAGGAGATCAAGAAGAGGATCAATTCGATCAAGAACCAGATCGAAGAAACCACTTCCGATTTCGACAGGGAGAAACTCCAGGAAAGGCTTGCAAAACTGGCCGGCGGCGTAGCCGTCATCCAGGTCGGTGCTGCAACGGAAGTAGAAATGAAGGAAAAGAAGCTCCGCATAGAGGATGCTCTTGCAGCAACCAAGGCCGCAGTGGAAGAAGGTATCGTTGCAGGTGGCGGTACTGCATTCGTCGATGCTATACCGAAGGTAGCAAAGCTGCTTGATGAGGTCCAGGGCGACGAGAAGACGGGCGTGCAGATCATACTGAAGGCCCTCGAAGAGCCTGTAAGACAGATCGCAGCCAATGCCGGACTCGAAGGCTCCGTCATCGTAGACAAAGTAAAGAACAGCCCTGTAGGCGTAGGCTTTGATGTACTGACAGAGCAGTATGTCGACATGATCAAGGCAGGTATCGTCGATCCTACCAAGGTCACAAGGACTGCTCTCCAGAATGCTGCATCCATAGCCGCAATGGTGCTCACCACCGAAGCTATCGTTTCGGAGCAGCCGGAGAAAGAACCTCCGATGCCTGCAGGCGGCGGAATGGGCGGAATGTACTAAAAACAGGCTGCCCGCTGTAAATGCAGCGTGCGTTGACAGCGGCACGAACCATGAAACTGAAAAGGGATGTTCCCAGGGTGAGAAACCCCGGGGCATCCCTTTTTTGATGCAGTCGGCTGACGGAGACGCGCTTTGCCTGTATTCGTTTACAGACAATCATTCCTGGTGTATGGTATATTTATAGGAAAGTTTTGAAGAGTACAGTCAGCGGACAGAAAGGGAAAACCATGGCGGACGGTATTTTTTACGTATGTGCTGCAATTATTGCAATCGCGGCAATCATCATATCCCGTAAAATAAAGGCAAATCAGAAACGGAAAAAACTTGAGCAAAAGCTTACCAGCCAATGGGGCCGCATTCCGGCAGATGATTACAGGGACACCGACATGAAGGCCATATCCGGCTTTTTCAGGGAACTGATCCACAACGGCGCCGGGACGTTCTTCATCGATGATATTACCTGGAACGACCTGGACATGGACAGGGTTTTCAGGAGGATCAACAACACGCAGTCCACGGTTGGGGAGGAGATCCTGTATTCGATGCTGAGGCGCCCGGCCTTTGACGAACGGGAACTGAAGGAAAGGGACCGGCTCATAGAATATTTCAGGAAGAATCCGGCTGAACGCCTTGAACTCCAGAAGATACTGGCCGGGCTTGGGAAGAGGAGGAATACGCAGGTATACGGGTATTTCTTCGGCGAACCGGTCACGTTCAGGTATCGGAGATATATATTGCAGGCTGTGGCTCTGCTCCTTTCTCCCCTTCTCATGATCGCCGACGTCACCGCAGGTTTTGTCGCGGTTGTCGGGCTGTTTGTTTTCAACATGACGGTTTACTACAAGTCCAGAAGAGAATATGAGATCTACCTGGACAGCCTTGGCTACATGGCAGACATGGTAAGGTGTTCCAGGAAAATAGCTGCCGCAGGCATCCCCGGTATAAAGGAATATGCCGGCAGGCTGGAGGATCTGTCGGGCAGGATGAGATCCTTCAGCATAAATTCCTTTTACCAGCTTTTTTACCAGACCGGCGATTACACGTTCCTTGAACCGCTGAAATCCATGTTCCTTCTCGAGCTTATCGCTTTCGGGAGGCTTCTTGAGACCATATACGAACACAGGCAGGCTCTTCGCGGGATATATGAGACTGTTGGATTTCTCGACAGCATGATTTCTGCAGCCTCATACAGGGAATCGCTTGATTTCTGGACTGTTCCCGAACTCAATGCATGCGGAGGGGCAGGTCCGGTATCGCTTTCTTTCAGGGATGCCTGCCATCCTCTTATAGAAAACGCCGTCCCGAATTCCCTGGACACTGTGAGGCCGGTCCTCATCACTGGTTCGAACGCGTCCGGCAAGTCGACATTCCTTAAAACCACCGCCATAAATGCCATCCTGGCACAGACGATATACACCTGTGTTGCCCGTGAATACAGGTCCTGCTATTTCAGGGTGTTCACATCGATGGCGCTGAAGGATGATCTGGAAGGCAATACCAGTTATTACGTGGCAGAGATCAACTCACTTAAAAGGATAATGGACAACCTCGACGGGCAGGTGCCGGTGCTGAGCGTTATAGACGAGGTCCTGAGGGGAACGAACACCATCGAGAGGATAGCCGCTTCCACCGAGATACTGCGGCATTTTGCCGGCGGTAACTGCATACTTATCGCCGCGACTCACGACATCGAGCTGGCGGAGATACTGAAAAACCTGTACGATAATTATCATTTCACCGAGAGATACGAGGGAGATGAAATAAAATTCGAATATAAGCTGCTGCCCGGGAAGGCAAGGACGCACAATGCTATAAAACTGCTCAGCGTAATGGGTTACCCTGACCATATCGTGAAAAATGCAGAGGACAGGGCGGAGAAGTTCCTTGAAGAAGGCAGGTTGCACGCACTGCAGGCAAGACAGGGAAAAGTCCGGGTTATGCAAAAATAGTCCGGGTAAATAACACAAGGGGCGGATGTCAGCATTATGCTCCGGCGGAACTTCAAGGCATGGAGGAGGATCTGAAATAGACGGTGAGGCCAGATGTGACAGCATGATATTGAATGAGAGCGGAGCCAGGCCTGCGAGCCAGGACGCAGCGGTAAATGAAACCGGTGAGCCAGGCGATGACAGGCTGCCAGACCGGGTCATGCCGGCAGGCAAAGACAGGCCCGAAAACAAAACCGGACCGGCAGTCGAAGCCGGAAACGGCAGGAAGGGAAGAAACAGGCGGACGGTCACTGCACTGGTCACTGCAGGCCTTTTCGTCCTGTTGGCATTTGCTGCTTTCTACCGGGGACTGGTCGTCCGAAGATACAATATAACCACTGAAAAACTGGGACCGGGGCAGAACGTGAGGATCGTGCTCATCGCCGACCTGCACAGCTGCATATACGGAGTAAACCAGGAGCACCTGGTGGACCTTATCAAAAAGCAGGATCCGGATATTATAGCTCTCGCGGGTGATATAGCCGACGACAGGACCCCCCTGGCCGGCACGAAGATGTTTCTCGCCGGCATCAGGGAAATCGCTCCCGTTTTCTATGTTTCAGGAAACCATGAATGCTGGTCTTTCAGGCTCGATGAAATAAAAGAAATGATAAGGGGATACGGTGTAACGGTCCTGGAGCACAGCCGGGCTGCTGTTACGGTCAAAGGCGCGAGGCTCATCATCTGCGGCGTCGACGACCCTGATATAAAACTTATCAATGATATCGGCTATGACTGGGAGCGGGAAATGCACAAGGCATTCGACGGCCTTGCGGATGAGCCGGGTTATAAGATATTGCTTTCCCACCGGCCGGAACTCGTGGACATATACAGGGAATTCAGCTTCGACCTGGTCCTGTCCGGGCATTCCCACGGGGGACAGGTAAGGATACCTTTTATCCTGAACGGACTGTACGCGCCTGACCAGGGGTGGTTTCCAAAATACGCGGGCGGGGTTTACCGCCACGGGAACATGACGCACGTAGTCAGCAGGGGAGTCTCATATAACCCGAAGCTTCCCAGGATATTCAACCCTCCCGAGGTCGTGGTCATCGACATAAACGGGGAAGATCCGGTACAGCACTGAAATATTGTTATTCAATAAATGGTATGATACAATCAAAAATACCTGTTACAATAATCTGGTTGCCAGGCGGGAGGATTTCGGATGGATACTTTTATGGAAAAACTCGTGACCAGGAAGAAAACGATGACCGATTACCTTATCATAACCGCGACTGTCATAGGATCGCTGCTGCTGATATTCGTGGTGCTTTCGATACCGATACTGATGCGGATGGGGCTGAGCCTTCTGCTTGCAGCCGGCGCAGCATACCTGGGTTACTGGGTGATAACTTCCAGGAATATCGAATATGAATATATTGTAACCAACGGCGAACTGGATATCGACATCATAATATCCAAAAGGAAGAGAAAAAGGATTTTCAGCGCCAGCTGCAAGGATTTTGACATCGTATCCCCGGTAAAGAGCAGCCGGTTCGACCAGTCGGTGCAGAGCATAAGGAACAGGATCGATGCTTCAAGCTCCATCGATTCACCGGACGCGTACTTCATCACGCTAAATTACAAAGGCGAAAAGACCCTGGTCATTTTCGAGCCTACTGAAAAGATGCTGAACAATTTCAGGATCTTTATACCGCGGAAAGTATTTCTTAACTGAGGTGGTCGGATGCCATTTGAACTGGAAATATTGGCCAGATTGCTGCTTGCTGTGCTGCTGGGCGGGTTTATCGGTTATGAAAGGGAACACACCAACAGGCCTGCCGGTTTCAGGACGCATATACTGGTATGTGCGGGAGCGGCGCTGGTCATGGTCACTTCTGAGTACCTGGTCAGAAGGTATTCCATTTCAGCAGTGGATCCGGCACGGCTTGGCGCCCAGGTAATAAGCGGCATCGGCTTCCTTGGCGCCGGCACCATCATACGCGACGGCATCAATGTACGGGGACTCACAACGGCAGCAAGCCTGTGGGCCGTCTCATGTGTAGGACTTGCGGCCGGGAGCGGTTTCTACCTGGGAGCCGTTGCGGCAACGATACTTATCTTTATAACCCTCATTACGCTGAAAAAAGCCGAAAGGCGATTTTCCAGGAGAAGCAGGTACAGGACGTTAATCATCGAATCCGGGAACATCAGCGGCCAGATAGGCCTGGTGACCAATCTGCTGGAAAAAAGCAATATCGAGATAAGGAATATCCAGTTATACAAAAGCAAAGATAACGCCCGGATGATAAAGCTTCTGGTAAAGCTTCCGGGAGGTGCACTGGACCCGCAGACTCTGAATGAACTGCAGGCCATAGAAGGTGTCAGGGAAGTATACGAGGAATAAGACAACCCCATAGTCCGGCGCATTTTCCGTATAAAGCGGCATGGTCTAATCCATGCCGCTTTTGAATAGTAATAGGACATAGACCTATCTATTCAGGCGGAAGAAAAGGGGTGTCTTATTTGCACGGGCATAATATCCGGAAGATGATATACGAAACATCGGGCATGGGCCCAGGGGCGGATACGGCTAAGGGCCTCAGCAGCAGGGAAGCCGAGAGGAAGCTCCGGGAACACGGCCCGAACACATTGGCGGAAAAAAAGAAAGTGTCGCCTGTCAAACTGCTGTTCAGCCAGTTCACCGACATCATGGTAATTATACTCATGATCTCGACCGCGGTTTCCGCATTCATGGGTGAAATAACAGAAGCCGTCACTATAATTGCCATAGTCGTTCTCAATGCAGTTCTTGGATTCATCCAGGAGTTCAAAACCGAAAAAACGCTGGAAGCCCTCAAGAGCCTGACCGCACCCGAGGCAAAAGTCATAAGGGATGGAAGGCAGGTCAGCATCCCTGCAGACCAGCTGGTCCCGGGAGACATCATCGTGATCGAGGCGGGCGACAGGGTCGCTGCTGATGCGGTACTGCTGGACGGAGCCAATGTCCAGGCTGACGAGTCACTGCTCACGGGTGAATCCGTTCCCGTTGAAAAGGTTGCCCTGCCGCCCGGAAGGGACACTCACAGGGCAGGCAGGAACAGCATGGTATTCATGGGTACCAGTGTGACCGCGGGCAGGGGTACGGCACTGGTAACGGCCACAGGCATGAATACAGAAATGGGCCGCATAGCGGATATGATCCAGAACATAGAAGAGGAACAGACACCTTTGCAGAAAAGGCTCGACAAGCTGGGTAAGATCATCGCGGCCGGATGCCTTGCCATTTGCGCGGTGGTTGCCGGCGTCGGCATAATACGCGGCGAGGATGTATTCAACATGCTGCTTTCGGGTATAAGCCTTGCAGTCGCAGCGGTGCCGGAAGGGCTTCCTGCACTGGTGACTGTCTCACTGGCACTGGGCGTCAGGAGGATGATGCGGAGGAATGCGCTTATCAGAAAGCTGCCGGCAGTCGAGACCCTCGGCTGCGCAGGAGTAATATGTTCAGACAAGACAGGTACGCTGACCCAGAATAAAATGACAGTAAGGCAGATCTACGCCGACGGCAGGATGATCGAGGTAACGGATGAAGAGAGACCTGGAGGTACGACGGATCGGAAGGGATCCGGAAGTCATCCGGATATGAACGGCTTTTTCCGTGTGAACGGAAGGGCGCTGGATCCATCGGACAGGAGCCTGAGGAGGGTCCTTGAAATAGCTGCGCTGTGCAATAATGCGGTCCCGGCAGGTCCTGCGGGTGAGAAGCCGCGCCTGCAGCTGATATCGGCAAACAGGCGACAGGTTTCGGACACGAAGCACAGGTTCGCAGGCGATCCGACTGAAACAGCGCTGATGGCAGCAGCGGAAAAGGCCGGCATCGATATTGACGGGCTTGGCAGGATGTACCGCAGGACGGATGAGATCCCCTTCGATCCGGAAAGGAAATGTATGTCGGTGGTATGTGTGGACCGGAACGGCGAGGCATACATGTTTACGAAGGGAGCGCCCGACATGCTGCTGAAAAAGTGCAGCAGAGTGGAGAAAGCCGGTACCGTCAGGACGATGGACCACATGGACAGGTCTGCCATACTCAGGGCGAATGACCGGATGGCTGCCGGAGCATTGAGGGTGATAGCCGTCGCATACAAAAGGCTCGGAAAAGGCCTGTACAAAAAGGACGGACTCGAATCCGACCTTGTTTTTGCAGGGCTTCTCGGCATGATCGACCCACCCAGGCCCGAGGCGGCAGAAGCCGTGAGGAAATGCAAAATGGCTGGAATACGGCCTGTAATGATAACCGGAGACCACAGGCTGACTGCCGTGGCGATAGCAAAAGAGCTTGACATATACAGTGACGGGGATACCGTCCTCACGGGCGAGGAACTGGATTCGATGGACGAAGCGGCGCTTGAGAAGGCAGCTGCGACTACCACCGTATACGCGAGGGTGTCACCGAAACACAAGCTTTCCATCGTGCGCGCGCTCAAGAGGCTCGGATCCATCGTTGCGATGACCGGAGACGGCGTGAACGACGCTCCTGCCGTCAAGGAGGCCGATATCGGCGTAGCCATGGGCAGGACCGGCACCGATGTCACCAAGGAGGCTTCATCGATGGTGCTGATGGATGACAACTTCGCAACCATCGTTGCAGCCATAGAAGAGGGCAGGGTCATATACAGCAACATCAGGAAGTTCATCAGGTACATGCTGTCATGCAACCTCGGGGAGGTTCTGACCATGTTCCTTGGTATGCTGGCCGGGCTTCCGGTACCTTTGCTGCCCATACAGATACTGTGGGTCAACCTTGTTACCGACGGACTTCCTGCGGTGGCGCTTGGATTCGATCCGCCTGAAAATGATATAATGAAACAGAAACCCAGGGACCCCGATGAGAGTATTTTTTCGCACGGCCTTGCAGGGCTGATCATTGCAAGAGGCGTCATGATCGGCCTGGTCACACTTGCCGTATATGCTTCAATGCTCTGGTATACCGCCGATGTTGGACTCGCGAGGACCGGAGGTTTTGTCACTTTGGTACTGTCCCAGCTGATCCATGTATTCGAATGCAAATCAGAGACGCGGAATATTTTCAGGATACCGCTGTTCAGCAACATGTTCCTTGTCATTTCCGTGATATGCTCGCTGATCATGACACTTGGCGTCATATATGTGCCTTTCCTGCAGAATATTTTCAAAACGGTCCCGCTGGGGATGAACGAATGGATGATCGCGGGCGGACTGTCCTTCCTGGTCCCGGTGCTGTCCAGTATCTTTATGCCCCGCCGCAGCAGCTGATAAAATATTCCTTGAAATGACACCATAAAAAATATATAATTAGTGGAGCCTGAAATGTCCCCAACGGGGCATTTTTGGCTTTTACAAATTTATTGATGTTTTTAACAAATTGTTCACAATTTATTAAAATGTATCTCTCATAATTGTATTGGCGCAGTGTGTCAAGAGACGTTTGTCACAGGAGGGAAAAATATGATAGAAATACAGAACCTGACCAAGCGATACGGTCAGATAACGGCTGTGAACAACATCAGTTTCACCGTTGATAAGGGTGAAATACTGGGGTTCCTCGGCCCGAACGGGGCGGGTAAATCCACCACTATGAACATCATTACGGGTTACATACCTTCTACCGAAGGAACTGTAAAGGTGGACGGATACGACATCCTGGAATCGCCGAAAGAAGTCAAGAAGCGCATCGGTTTCCTGCCGGAACAGCCGCCTGTCTACATGGACATGACTGTCATAGATTACCTGAACTTCGTGGCTGATCTGAAAAAGGTTGACAAGAAGCAAAAGAGAAGCCAGATAAGCGACATAATGGAGCTTGTGAAAATAGGGGACCACAGGAACAGGCTCATAAAGAACCTTTCCAAAGGATACAAACAGAGAGTCGGCCTGGCGCAGGCTCTTGTCGGGAGCCCCGAAGTGCTCATCCTCGACGAACCCACCGTAGGTCTCGATCCCAAGCAGATCATAGAGATAAGGAAACTTATAAAGGCTCTTGGAAAGGAGCATACCATCATCCTCAGTTCACACATCCTTCCCGAGGTCAGCGCCGTATGTGAAAGAATCGTCATAATCAACAAGGGAGAGATCGCGGCCATAGATACGCCTGAAAACCTGTCAAAAGGCCTCGGCTCAGCTTCGAAGCTGTCGGCTTCTATTTCAGGCCCCAGGAGTTCCGTGGAAAATGCAATCAGGGGCATATACGGGGTCAGGTATGTTGAAGCCGTATCGAGCAGGGACAGCGAAACGACGACATACATTATCGAATCAGACAGGGATATCGATATCAGGAAACCGCTGTTCTTTGCCATGGCAAAGCTGGGTTACCCCATAATCGAACTTAAGAGCCTCAGCATGAGCCTGGAGGATATATTCCTGCAGATCGTGACAGAGGAAAAGGAGGTCGGCTGACATATGAAAGCGATATTCTGGAAAGAAGTCAAATCCTATTTTTATTCCCCAATGGCATATATACTCATAGGCCTGTTCATCCTGCTGACATCGATAATCTTCATGC
>Ga0209508_1000900_pt1 | contig 25952 bp, 29 predicted proteins | sample AD_UKC129_MetaG_FD_184427 | JGI IMG/M metagenome (GOLD analysis project Ga0209508, IMG submission 184427) | Active sludge microbial communities of municipal wastewater-treating anaerobic digesters from Canada - AD_UKC129_MetaG (SPAdes) (version 2) | ecosystem: Engineered > Bioreactor > Anaerobic... | reverse complement strand
TTATCGGCGTTTTCTCCAACGGATTGAACAAAGTCCTGGCCCAAATCGCCATTGCCAACTTTACCAATCCGTCCGGGTTGGTCCGTTCCGGGGAAACCTTGTTTGAAGAATCCACCAACTCCGGGACGCCGCAAATCGGAGTCGCCGGTCAAAGCGGCCGGGGTCTGATCACTCCGGGTGCCGTTGAAATGTCCAATGTGGACTTGGCGCAGGAATTTACCGATATGATCATCACTCAGCGCGGGTTCCAATCCAACTCCCGGATAATTACCACCTCCGACGAAATGCTTCAGGAATTAGTCAATCTGAAACGGTAATGAACAGCCCGTCCCTGCCTTCGGGCAGGGACGAGCAAAAATAAGTCAGAGGGTTCTTTGACGGAAGAAAGGCAGTAGGTTTTGATGATATCGGTTAAACGTTTGAACGGAGAGGAGATCATGGTGAATCCGCATTTGATCGAGACCATTGAGGCGACTCCCGATACCGTTATCACGTTGATTAACGGTAAGCGTTTGGTGGTTCAGGATCTGATTGACGATGTGGTTGACCGAATCATTGAGTATCGAAAAATCGTAGGGAAAGGCAGTTTTACTGATCAAGACGGAATGCCTTGAGGTGAAATTATGGAAATAGCAACGATTATTGGTATAGTTGGGGGCTTTATCGTTATTACCGTCGGAATTGCTTTAGGCGGTACATTAAGAGGGTTTTTTGATCTTCCTTCAATTTTTATTACTTTTGGCGGTTCCTTAATGGCCATGTTTATCAACTATTCCTTTGAGGAAACTGCCAGGGCTTTTAAGGCTATGTTTCATATTCTGAAAAAGTCCGAACTGAATACGGAGACAGTTCTGACAGAGATCGTTGAATATGCCAAAAAAGCCCGTCGTGAAGGGTTGTTGGCCCTTGAAGATGAAGTTCAAAAATCCGGTGATGAATTCTTGAAAAAAGGAATTCAATTGATTGTGGATGGCACTGATCCGGAATTGGTGCGGAGTATTTTAGAAATCGAACTCTCCTTTACGGAAGAGCGGCATAAATCGAATAAAGCGTTTTTTGATGCCTGGGCGGCATTGGCTCCGGCTTTCGGTATGATTGGAACGGTTATCGGATTGGTTCAAATGTTGGCGAACCTCGATGATATGAACCAGATCGGGCCTTCAATGGCAGTTGCCTTGATCACTACCTTTTACGGCGCAGTGTGGGCCAACTTGATTTGTATTCCTATCGCCGGAAAAATGGCTCAAAAAACTTCAGATGAAATATTTATCAAGCAAATTATGATCGAAGGGATCCTGTCGATTCAAGCGGGCGAAAATCCGCGCATTGTTGAAGAAAAACTCAATGCGTTCTTATCTACAACACAACGGAAATCTTTAAGCGGGAAACAGGCATCATCTCCAAGAGAACAAGGGGGTGAATAATTCCGGTGAGAAAAAGGAAAGAAGATGCACCTCGGCCAGGAGCTCCTTTGTGGCAAGTGACTTATGGGGATATGGTCACGTTGGTTTTAACCTTCTTTGTGTTGTTATATTCATTTTCATCAGTGGATGCCAAGAAGTATATTCAGATTTCCAATTCTCTTCGGGGAGCATTGGGAGGCAATGTCGGCGTTTTGAATACGGGAATAACTCTGGAAGATATTGGAGATGTTACCAGTTCCAGTCCGGCACAGCAAATGTACGAACGGCTCCAAAAGATCTTAAATACGAAAGGGCTGGAAGGAAAGGTCGAACTTTTGCAGACCAGAGAAGGCATTGTGATCAGCTTTAAAGAACGGTTATTTTTTAAGATTGCTTCAGCCGATATTTTGGAAGAAGCCTATCCTGTCCTTGATGAAGTCGGAGCGATATTAAAGGAGAATGACTTTCTCATTCGGGTTGAAGGGCATTCCTGTGATTTGCCTATCAGTAACTATAGATTTCCGTCGAATTGGGAGTTATCTTCCATCCGGGCGGTGAATGTCACCAAGTATTTGATTGATCGGATTCAAGTACCGCCGGAACAGCTTTCTGTGGCTGCTTATGGACCATATCGTCCGTTGGTTCCGAATACTTCGGAAGAAAATCGGGGAAAAAACCGTCGTGTCGATATTATTATTCAAACGAACTAAAAATTTTCGGGGGGTTGCCTAATGGCACAGGAAACCAAAAATGAAAATAACGGTTCTGTGATGAAGATTGTTTTAATCGGTTTCTTCGCTTTCCTAATTACTGTGGTTATTGCTGGTACAGTTTTATTTTTAAGCCTGAAAAAACCAGACGTTGAGAAGGAGGCGATGGCCGAGAAAAAGCCGATGCTTGGCCCATTGGTCTCGGTCGGAAATGATATTATTGTTAATCTTCGGCCTGATGAAAAAGGGTTGGAACGGTATCTGAAAGTCAATGTAACATTGGAAGTGAGCAATGAAAAAGCTCAAGAAGAATTGACAGCCAGAATTCCGCAGGTGCGGGATTTAATCATCAATATTTTAAGTAGAAATACCAAAGAGAAAATTGATGAAAAAGAAGGGAAAGAACTGATACGGAGCGAAATAATTAAATCAATTAATTCGCATTTGGTCCAAGGAAAGGTTACCAACTTGTTCTTTCAAGACTTTGTAATCCAGTAGGAGGTGTCTTTGGGTGGCCGAAGTTCTTTCACAATCGGAAATAGATTCGTTGCTTGAAGCGCTTTCCTCTGGGACCATCAAAGTTGACGAAGTTATCAGTGACGAAAAAAAGAAAAAAGTTAAACCTTATGATTTTCGGCGGCCAAATAAATTCTCCAAAGACCAACTTCGGACCTTGGTTATGCTTCATGAGAACTTTGCCCGCTTGTTAACAACTTCACTCTCAGCGTATCTGCGGAGCATGGTCCGGGTCCAGGTAGCTTCGATTGATCAATTAACCTATGACGAATTTACCAAGTCATTGTCAAATCCAACTGTCATGAATGTCATTGCCCTTAAACCGTTGGAGGGCGACATTATTATCGAGTTCTCCCCGCAACTGGCCTTTGCAATTATCGATCGTTTGCTCGGGGGGACGGGTGCCACGATAGAGAAAGTGCGAGAATTGACTGATATTGAACTGACGGTGATTAAACGGGTTGTTCTTAAAATGTTTGGTAATATTCAGGAAGCATGGCAAGCTGTAGTTGATTTGCAACCTGTTTATCAGAGTACGGAGTTAAATCCGTTATTCACCCAAATTATACCGCCGTCAGATATGATTGTACTGGTTACGCTGGATGTCCGGATCGGTGAGACCTTCGGACTGATGAATATTTGTCTTCCTTATGTAGTTTTGGAACCGATTATCAATCGGTTAAATGCTCAATTTTGGTTTGCCCGAAGCGGCCAACATTCGAATGAACAAAGTATTTCTGCGATTCAGCACCGGCTGGAACAAGCCAAGGTGCGGGTTGTGGTGGAACTGGGTCATGCGAACATCACTGTCGGCGAACTGATGGAACTTTCTGTGGGTGATGTGATTCAGCTCGATCAACACGTTAACCAGTTTTTGCCAGTCAGAATAGGTAATCACGTTAAATTTATGGGAAGTCCCGGCATCTCCGGAAGCCGGATGGCTGTTCAAATCGGACGGCTGATTCAGGAAGGAGAAGAAGATAATGGATCGCCAGATTTTATCTCAGGAAGAGATTAATGCGCTGTTAAGGGATGCTGATAATTCGTCCCAGGTGGTTGATAATGCGCCCCAGTTATCTTCCGTTCAAAAGGATGCCTTGGGCGAAATAGGAAATATCAGTTATGGAACAGCCTCTACTGCGCTGTCCCAACTGTTGAATAAACGGGTGGATATTAATACCCCGACGGTTTTTTTGGCGACTCAGCGGGAATTGAAAGAACAATATCCCAATCCTTATGTTTTGATCGAAGTCGATTATAAAGTTGGTCTTCATGGCGGAAATATTTTAATCATGAAGATGCGGGATGCTGCTATTATTGCTGATTTGATGATGGGGGGGACCGGTGAAAATCCGAAAGAATCTCTCGATCAGTTGGCCTTGAGTGCTGTTTCCGAAGCGATGAATCAAATGGCTGGTAATGCCGCCACATCGTTATCCGCGTTGTTTTCAAAACGGATTGAGATTGATACACCCCGGCTTACAGTGGTTGACTTTGGAAGTGCCGGGTCTGGTATCAAAGGAATCAGCGATGATGATTATTTAGCGACGGTCAAGTTTAAATTGTTAATTGAAGGTTTGGTCGATAGCGAAGTCATGTTGGTTCTTCCTTATGATTTTGCTGCGGAATTGGTTGATTCTTTGTTAAATCAAACGGTTTCATCTCCCCCGCCGCAACCGAAGGTCGAAACGGTTTCTTCTCAAGCTTCGGCTGCTAGCAGTCATTCGGCAGGGGTTGCAGCAGAACCCGTTTATCGTGCTGAACCCAAACCCCAAGTGACGGTGCAGCCGGCCCAGTTTGCCGCTATTGGCAACAATAAAGCCGTAAAAGAAAATGGGAATATTGGTTTGATATTGGACGTACCCCTGAAGGTTACTGTTGAATTGGGTAGTACTCGGATGAAGATTAAAGAGATCCTCGAATTAGGGGTAGGATCCATTATCGAATTGGATAAACTGGCCGGCGATCCAGTGGATATCTTCGTTAACGGAAAGTTGATTGCCAAGGGTGAAGTCGTTGTTATCGATGAAAACTTTGGTATTAAAGTGACTGATATTGTCAGTCAGATTGAGAGAGCCAATACGCTTCAATAATCCTAAAGGGGGAGTTTCAGGTGCGTAATCGAGTATTAGTTGTGGATGATGCGGCATTTATGCGAATGATGATCAAAGATATCCTGAGAAAAGGGGGATATGAAGTCGTAGGTGAGGCAGAAGATGGTGCTAAAGCCATAGAAAAATATAAAGAACTCCAACCGGATCTGGTGACCATGGATATTACTATGCCGGATATGGACGGAATCGCTGCAGTTAAGGAAATTCGGAAAATCGATCCGAATGCTTTAATTATCATGTGCAGCGCTATGGGTCAACAGTCCATGGTTATTGATGCGATTCAAGCTGGAGCCCGCGACTTTGTGGTTAAGCCGTTCCAACCGGATCGGGTTTTGGAAGCGGTCCGAAAAGTTTTGTCATAAACGGAAGGGAGCGACATATTTGGGTAAATTTAACCGGTTTTTTACTGCCCTTGTCTTGATCGCCGGTTTTTCCTTCCTGCCAGTAGTTTTTGCCGCAGAAGCCAATGAACCTCCGAGTCCTGAATTTGGTGGACAGTGGGTGTGGGCTTTATTTTCATTGATGGTTGTTCTTTTCCTTGCCTATTGGGCGACCCGTTTTTTAGCGGGGAAGCTCAATGTGTCGCAGGCGAAATATATTAAGGTGGCAGAAAGCCTCACTTTGGGGCCTAATCGCCATCTTTATCTATTATTAGTCAACAATCAGGTGCTTCTGGTGGGCTGTACCGAGCACGGGATTACATTGCTCAAAGAATATAATGATGAGACCTTTTATGAAATGCTCAATCTAACCCAAGGAAATGGCGTAATGCTTCCGGGCGAGAAATTCAAATCCATGTTGCAAAATTTCATCCAACCGGATGACGAAAATGCGACATTGACTCAGGATGACTTTTCCGATGTGAAGAAAAAGCTTACCGAAGGGTTAGAACGGATTCGGTCGTGGAGAAAGCGAAGGTAGCGGACAGATGCAAAAGAACATGAGCCAACAGCGAAAAATGATATATACCGGATTGCTGGTGCTGATGTTGCTTGGTGCTTTTTCCGGGATTAGCTGGGCTGCTCCGGCAATGCCGATCCCCCAGATTCAGATCGGTGTCGGTGAAGCTCAAGGTCCGGCTGAAGTTGCCCAAAGTTTGCAACTGCTGATCATTTTAACAGTGCTCTCTTTGGCTCCGGCTATCTTGATTATGACTACGTCATTTATTCGGATTGTAATTGTCCTTTCTTTTACCAGGACGGCTCTGGGGACGAATCAAATGCCGCCGAACCAGGTGATGATCGGTTTGGCGTTATTTTTGACCTTTTTTACCATGGCTCCTACCTGGGCGAAAGTCAATGATACGGCATTACAGCCTTTTTTAAAAGGCGAAATAGCCCAAGAGGCAGCTTTTAATCAAGCGATGGCACCGATTCGGGATTTTATGTTTAAACAGACCCGAACGAAAGATCTTCAGCTCTTTATTAAGGCTTCAAAGATAAAACGGCCTGCGAATAAAGATGAGATCCCGACACAGGTCGTTATTCCTGCATTTATTATCAGTGAGTTAAAAACTGCATTTCAAATTGGATTTATGATTTTCATTCCGTTTTTGATTATTGATATGATCGTCGCCAGTACGTTGATGTCCATGGGGATGATGATGTTGCCGCCGTCCCTGATTTCTCTTCCCTTTAAAATCTTACTCTTTGTGATGGTGGACGGCTGGCACTTAGTAGTCCGGTCATTGATTACCAGTTTTGTATAGGTTTTAGGCAAAATCCGGGAGACCGTATGCTTTATTAAAAGATAATGTGAGGTCGAAAGCGATGACGGATACCTTTATCATTTCAGTGGCCCGGGAGGCGTTGTGGGTAGCCTTAATGATTTCAGCGCCTATTCTCGGAATCGGGTTAATTATCGGCTTAGTGGTGAGCATTTTTCAGGCCACAACTCAAATCCATGAACAGACATTGACGTTCATCCCGAAACTTCTGGGCATTCTAATTGCACTGGTGATCTTTGGTCCTTGGATGCTGCATTCATTGACCTCCTTTGCATCGAAAATACTGGCGAATCTCAATCAATTTACCTTTATCAAATAGTTGTTTCCTCTTTGTTTCCCATAACGATAAATATCATTTATCATCATAATACATGGCTGGGAGTCATTGCTATTGAATATCGAAGCATTCATCGGTATGAATATCACCCAGTTTTTACTGGGCCTTGTGAGGGCTTCCGGGCTGATGGTCACAGCGCCGCTGTTTCAGAGCCGAAGCATTCCGGCACAGGCTAAAGCGCTTTTTGCTGGAGCTCTTGCTTTGACGGTAGCCCCGTATATTCAAAGCGATCTGGATTTGGAAGCATTCAGTTACTGGATGGCTATTGTCACGCTAATACAGGAAATGATCGTCGGATTGATTATGGGGCTAATGGTGAATTTGACGATGTATGCCTTGCAATTGGCCGGATATTTTTTTGATGTGCCCATGGGTTTTGGAATGATTAATGTCCTCGATCCTCAGTCAGGAACTGAAATGCCGTTATTGGGTCAATTTAATGCCATTTTGGGGGGATTAATCTTCCTCGCCATCGATGGTCATCATACGTTAATCTCTTCATTTATTAAAAGCTATGATGTGATCGGACCGGGGGCGTTTTTCTTCCATCGGGAGGCGGTGGGAGTTTTTCTCCGGGCTTTTTCAAATATGTTTTATCTTGGTTTTAAGATTGGAATACCGATAGTTGGAACCATTTTTCTGACGGATGTGGCCTTGGGAATGATTTCAAAGCTGATTCCGCAAATCAACGTTTTTGTCATGGGTTTTTCCATTAAAATTATCGTTGGCTTGATGACACTGGCCATGTTTATTCCGGCTTATGTTTATCTGATTGAGCAAAATTTTTCCAGCTCCGGAACGGCTTTTAAGCTATTGCGGATGATATTACGTCATTTGACCGGATAAATGGAGTAAGTGATGATGAGGGAATATGATGAGGCAATTGTTGGATCATTGGACAAATATCCGGCATCCTGAAGCAAGATTGGATTCCCCTCTGAAACTTGGGGCGGAATATCGTTTTGATCTCCAATTTTTTGCCCAAGATCCTGATAAAACCGAGGAAGCAACCCCTAAACGTAAAGCGGATGCGCGTAAGAAGGGACAAGTTGCTAAGAGTACCGAACTCAATTCGGTCATCGTTTTAATGGGGTTGTTTTTGATCTTGAATTTCGTGGGGGAATGGTTCTTTCAAGAACTTTTCAGTTATTTCCGGAAGATGTTATCACCGGGCCAAGTCAATATCGAACTGTCCGACACCAATCTGAGAATGATTCTTCTGACTCAGGTTATCTTTTTTGGAAAGATTTTTTTGCCGTTGGGCCTTAGTGCGATGGTTATCGGGTTTGCTGTAAATTATATTCAGATTGGGCCTTTGTTTACTTTAGAAACGTTAAAGCCAAAATTTAATCGTTTAAATCCTCTCAATGGTTTTCGGCGTCTGATGAGCGCTCAGGGTTTGGTGGAATTTGCCAAAGCGGCTTTGAAGTTGACAATCGTTGGCTATGTAACGTATGGAACGCTTCGGGAACAATCTGGAGCGTTGCTCCAGTTTTTGGACCAATCCCCATTAAGAGTAGCAACGGAGATCTGGCGCATTCTATATCGGGTTGCCACAAAAGTCTGCACGCTGCTGTTGATCATTGCTATCCTGGATTTTTATTATCAACGGTATCAACATCGTAAGAGCTTGAGGATGTCTAAAAGAGAAATTAAGGATGAAATGAAGCAGCAGGAAGGAAATCCGCAGATCAAAGGGAAAATTCGGCAGCGTCAGCGTCAAATTGCTATGCGGCGGATGATGCAGGAAGTGCCCAAGGCGGATGTGGTTATTACCAACCCGACCCATTATGCGGTGGCATTGCGTTATGATGCTCAGACCATGTCTGCCCCGATCGTGATAGCCAAAGGTGAAGACTTCATCGCTGCCAAGATCAAGGAAATTGCCAAAGAAAATGATATTGCTATCGTGGAAAATAAGCCCTTGGCTCAAGCCCTTTATCGAACCGTCGAGATCGGGGAGGCGATTCCGGCGGAGTTGTTTCAGGCAGTGGCTGAAGTGTTGGCCTTCGTTTACCGGTTGCGCCAGAACCGTCAGGTTCGATAACTTATGTTATTTATTATGTTATTATTGCCGATATTTTGGGTTTAATCTTCAGTTGATTGTGCCGATATACTAAGTGTATATTTTTTGTGTAAAGATAGATAGAGGATATGAAACGATAGGGAGATAGAATGGCTCAGTCAAACAATGTTACATTAAGCGGTCAATTATTAAAAAACGGTGAAATGGCAGTTGTCGGGATGATTGTCGTGGTATTGATCATGTTTATCGTCCCGTTGCCCACCTGGATGCTGGATATGCTCATCAGCATGAATATTTTTGTCGGATTTGCGATTCTTCTTTTGACGATGTATGTCCAGAAAAGTTTGGAATTCTCAGTTTTCCCTTCGTTATTGTTGATTACCACCTTGTTTCGATTGGGATTAAATGTTTCTTCTACCCGGTCGATTTTGCTCCATGCCAAAGCCGGTGCGGTGATCGATGCTTTCGGGAATGTGGTGGCAGGAAGCAATTATATTGTCGGTTTTGTAATGTTCCTTATCTTCACCATTATTCAATTTATGGTGATTACCAAAGGTTCGGAACGGGTTGCCGAAGTGGCTGCCCGGTTTACCTTGGATGCCATGCCCGGTAAGCAGATGAGCATAGACGCTGATCTGAATGCCGGATTGATTAATGAAGCTGAAGCTCGCGTCCGCCGTCGTGAAATTGAGCGTGAGGCGGATTTCTACGGAGCCATGGACGGTGCTAGTAAGTTCGTCAAAGGCGATGCCATTGCCGGAATTCTGATTACCGTCGTCAATCTGTTGGGCGGATTTGCCATCGGGGCTCTTCAAAAAGGAATGGAGCCGTTGCAATCATTGCAGACCTTCGCTTTATTAACCATCGGCGATGGACTGGTCAGCCAGGTGCCAGCATTGTTAATTTCGACGGCTACCGGTATTTTAGTAACCCGATCTGCTTCCGAAGATAATCTGGGTTCCGATTTGACCCGGCAATTGGTGGCGTATCCAAAAATTTTCATGATTGTTGCCGGGGTATTTGCTCTTTTAGGAATTATTCCGGGAATGCCGACGATTCCCTTTTTTATCCTTGGAGGTCTTATTGGGTTCTTCGGATATACCCTCAAGCAAATGACCATTGCCCAAAGTCAGGCTGTCGCTGAAGAGAAGGCTGCTGCTGCCGAAGAAGTTAAAAAACCGGAGAATGTGGCCTCGCTATTGCAGGTTGAAGCGATGGAACTGGAAATCGGCTATCGCTTAATTCCATTGGTTGATCCGGGTCAGGGTGGAGATTTGTTCGATCGGGTATCGATGATCCGGCGTCAGACTGCTTTGGAACTCGGAATGATATTACCTCCCATTCGGATCCGTGATAATATGCAGTTGGATCCAACCCACTATGTAATTAAAATCAAAGGGATCGAAGTGGCCAAAGGCGAAATTATTCCCAATTATTATTTGGCCATGGATCCGGGGATTGTTTCTCAAAAGATCGAAGGGATCCCCACCACAGAACCGGCTTTTGGACTTCCGGCGCTTTGGATTACCGATTCTCAGCGGGAAGCGGCGGAGCTTGCCGGATATACGGTGGTCGATCCGCCGTCGATTTTAGCAACTCATTTGACGGAAGTTATCAAATCCAGAGCCTATGAACTGCTGGGCCGTCAAGAAGTTCAGGCATTGATCAATAATATCAAAGAAGAATACAATGTGGTTGTCTCCGAATTGATACCGAATTTGATGACCATCGGTGAAATTCAGAAAGTTTTGGTGAATTTGCTTAAGGAAGGGATACCCATTCGAAATCTGGTGACCATCTTGGAGACGCTGGCCGATTATGCGCCGATGACCAAAGATATTGATATGTTGACGGAATTCGTTCGACAGTCTTTAGCCCGCCAAATTACCAAAATGGTCCAATCCGATGACGGCGTGGTCCGGGTGATTACTATTGATCCCCGATTGGAACAGGTGATCATGAGGGCTCAAGAAGAAGCGAAGGTATCACAGGGTTATTCTATCGATCCCAATTTGATTCAAGGAATATACAAAAAATTGGGCGATTTGGTACAGCAGGTCACAGCTTCCGGTTATCAGCCGGTTATTCTCTGTTCACCGGCGATTCGGTTGACGTTCCGGCGGATTACTGAGCGGCTTTCGACCAAATTGATGGTTTTATCTTATAATGAACTAGTAGCTGAAGCTGAAGTTCAAGCTATTGGAGTGGTGGATGGTGTTCAATGAGGGTTAAACGATATATAGCGGATTCCATTCAAGAGGCGATTGCCAGAGTCAAAAATGATCTGGGCCGAGATGCGATTATCTTGCATACCAAACCCTTTAAAGAAGGTGGTTTTTTAGGTTTGTTCGGCCGCCGTCGGGTGGAAGTTATCGCTGCGGTGGATGAAAAACCGAAACCATCGAAAAAAGATGTTGCCCAGTCGGCCGTAGAAAATAAAGAGCAAAATGTTCTTTCGAATACTGCGTTTCAACCCCTACCGTTACAGCGGGAGCCCGAAATCAAAGGCCGTATCATCAATGAACGGCCGGCGTTCCAGGAAACAGCAGCTTCTGGAGTTTCAATAGCTATGGCGCCTTCGGTCATCCCGGTCACTTCGACAACCCCAGCAACTCCGGTAACACCGGTAACTCCGGTAACTTCCGTAACTTCAACGGCTTCTGTTGAACCGGATCTGAGCTCGATCCGGGAAGAGATTGCCGAGATGAAAGAGTTAATTCGCCAGGTTGCTCAAAAACCTCAAGCGTCACCCGGTGTTTCGGTGTACCCGGCGGAATCGGCGAAATCAACGGAGTCGGAATCAGGGATTCGGGATTCATTGCGTCAATGGCTAATGGATGCCGGCTTGTCAAAAGAACTGGCGGAATATTTGGTTGCCGGTTTGCCGGAGACAGTGGATGCTTCGACTCCCCAATCCGTTATTCTTGACTATTGTCAACAACGGTTAATCTCTGATTTGATGTTCTCGGAGCCGTTAAAGTTGGATAACGGAAAACCCGTTATTGCGGCTTTGATTGGCGCTACGGGGGTTGGTAAAACTACAACGATTGCGAAGCTTGCTGCGCATATCAACTTGTTTCAAGGCAGAAAAGTTGGGCTGATTACGATAGATACCTACCGAATCGCAGCAGTAGAGCATTTAAAGACTTATGGTGATATTATGAATCTCCCGGTAGAAGTGGTTTATGCCCCTTCTGACCTGGATCAGGCGATTCAAAATTTATCAGGATGCGATGTGATTTTAATCGATACTGCCGGACGGAGTCCGCACAACCAAACGATGATGGAAGAGTTACACCGTTTTTTGACCAATGCTCAAATTTCTGAAATTTTATTGGTGCTCAGTGCGACGACTCAATGGAGAGATATGGTGGCTATCGAAGATAAATTTTCGAAGATTGCTTATACCCATTTGATCTTCACCAAACTGGATGAAACCAGTTGCCTGGGGCCCGTCGTCAGTTTGGCATGGAAGGTCAGACGTCCGATCTCTTATCTGACCGTCGGGCAGAATGTTCCAGACGATATCGAGGTTGCCCAACCACAAAAATTAGTCACAGAGTTATTTAAGGGGATAATGCATGGTTGATCAGGCTGAACGTTTACGGCAGCTCTTTAAAAATCAAAACCAAACTCAAGCCCAAACCCAAACCCAAATCCGATCGGCCAGGGTAGTTGTTATTACCAGCGGCAAAGGAGGCGTCGGAAAGACCAATCTTTCCGTTAATTTAAGCATTGCCTTACTAAAGCTGGGAAGCCGCGTAGTGCTGGTTGATGCCGATTTGGGAATGGCTAATGTGGATATGATGATGGGAATAGTTCCTAGGTATCACTTGGGACAAGTGTTAACCGGCGAAAAACGCATCGATGATGTGATCACTCAAGGCCCGCTTGGTTTGAAAATTATTGCCGGCGGATCCGGTGATTATCAAATGGCCAATCTGAATGCGCAGAGCTTGGAATATTGTTTGGAACAATTGAATGATCTCGAAAAAAATTCGGATATTATGTTGATTGATACGGGGACCGGTATTTCACAGAATGTTCTCAAATTTGTTTTAGCTGCCGGTGAAGTGATCGTTGTCACCACTCCGGAACCGACGGCTCTCACGGATGCATATGGCATTATTAAAGTGGTGGCCAGCACGAAGCCGTCTCTTCCAATCTGGGTTGTTGTGAATATGACCCGGGACCATCATGAAGGCAAGCAAGTAATGGACCGGCTGTCCACCGTATCCAAGCGATTTTTAGGTATTGATTTGCTCAACATTGGCTCTATTCCCTGGGATCCCGATGTTCCGAAGGCAGTCCGGGAACAACAGCCTTTCGTCATCAGCCATCCTCGGTCGGCGGCTGCGCAAAATGTATTTCAGATTGCCCGTAATTTGATGGATCGTACGACGAGCCGAGAGACATCGGGCGGATTTTTTGAGCGCCTCCTCAGAGGAAAATTTCGTTAAGGATGACAAAAATAGATATTTATCGGTAAGAAAGCGTATTTTTGTTTAAAATTATTTAAAAAACGGCAGGAATTGTTCTTGAAAAGTCTAATTATACCTTGGGAGGTGGGATTATGGATACATCCCAATATCTTAGCGTTTTTATGGATGAATGTCGGGAACATTTGCAGACATTGAACCAGTCCTTGCTAGAATTGGAGCATGATCCTGAAAATTCGTCCATTTTGGACCAAATATTTAGAGCCGCCCATACCTTAAAAGGCGCTTCGGCGACGATGGGCTTTAATAAAATGGCTAATTTAACCCACACCATGGAAGATGTACTCAGTAAATTACGGGCTAAAGAATTGACGATGACGCCGGAGATCGTCAATACCCTTTTTGAAGCGGTGGATCTCCTTGAAATATTAGCAAACAAGATCGGTGAGGGAAAAGAAGAGGATATCGAAATAACCGGTGTTGTTCAAGCGCTGCAGTTATTCAATGTTGGAAATGTTGCAGCCCAACCTCAGCAGGAACGGAGAAAAAATATCCAACTTCGTTATCTGGAAGCAGAGAAAGAAGAGATTTTGGCTGCGATCAATGATAATGTGCAGTTGTATCATTTTTCGGTCAAGATGGCCGAAAATTGCGTGCTCAAAGGGGTACGGGTTTTTATGGTCCTTCGGGAGATCGAACGGCTGGGAACCATTGTGAAGAGTATGCCGTCCCTAAAGGATCTTGAAGATGAAAAGTTTGATCTTGAGTTTATCGTTGCGGTTCTTATGTCCAACCCGCCGGAAGAATTGGCCAAATCTATTTCCAATATCACCGATATTGCGCAGGTGTCCTTTGAGAAGATCGATCCTCAGAATCTTCCCATGGAAAAACGGATGCAAAACCAGTCGGTGGAGGAACGGACCAAAGTTACCGGCCAAACAGTCCGGGTGGACATCCGTAAATTGGATGTTTTAATGAATTTAGTTGCAGAATTGGTGTTCAACCGTTCCCGTCTCGAGGCCATTAGTTCCAATCTTCGTTCCAAGGATTTGGAGGAGGTTTTGGAACAGGTCGGCCGTTTGACGTTGGATTTGAGAGACAGCGTATTAAAAACCCGAATGGTTCCTATTGAAACGGTATTTTCCCGTTTTCCCCGTTTAGTTCGGGATTTATCCAAAGAATTGGGGAAGGAGATTGACCTGGTGATCGAAGGCGGTGAAACTGAGCTGGATCGAACGGTTATCGATGAGATCGGCGATCCTCTGGTTCATATCATTCGCAATTCGGTGGATCATGGTATTGAGTCTCCAGAGGAACGGGAGAATGCCGGTAAGCCGAGAACCGGAACGGTACGGCTAAATGCATATCAAGAAGGCAATAACGTGGTGATTGCCATTGAAGATGACGGCCGAGGGTTTAATGTGGAAAAGGTGAAGGAAAAGGCGCTTCGGATGGGCATCGTCACCAAAGAAGCCTTGGCTGAGATGAGAGAGGATCAGATCCTGGAGCTAACGTTCATGCCTGGTTTTTCGACAGCCAGTAAAGTAACAGATGTATCCGGCCGCGGTGTCGGTATGGATGTGGTCAAAACCAAGGTGGATTCTTTGGGCGGCATGATCCGGATTCATTCGGAATTTGGAAAAGGTTCGCTCCTAGAGATTCGTCTCCCGTTGACGTTGGCAATTATCCAGACGTTAATGGTTCAGTTGGGTAAAGAAATTTATGCTATTCCTTCAGGATATATTGAACAGATTATCAGCTTGCGGCAGGATGAAATCAAACAAGTCCGTTCTCAGCAGGTATGTATGCTTCGCGGGGAACTGATCCCGATTATCCGGTTGCAAGAAGTTCTTGATACTCCGGATGCCATCAATCACGAATTGGAAGAGTTGGACGTGGTGGTGTTGCGGATAGGCGATCGGCTGATTGGATGCGTGGTTGATGCCTTATTACGCCAACAGGACGTGGTGATTAAGTCTCTTGGCGGGTATCTGGGTTCTGTGAAAGGTATCGCCGGAGCGACGATTCTTGGTGACGGAAGAGTCGCATTGATCATAGATATCAGAGCGGTGGCTTAACACGAAAGGGGTGTTGAAGATGAAGGCTAAGGAGCAAGTCGTCGAAGAGACAAAACAGTTAATCATCTTCAAACTTGGAGAAGAAGAGTTTGGTGTGGATATTCTCCAGGTTAGGGAAATTGAAAAACTGGATCAAAATATTACGCGTGTGCCTAAAGCACCGGCATTTGTCGAAGGCGTGATCAATCTTCGCGGTGAGATCGTACCCATCGTTGATTTGCGAAAACGTTTCGGCTTATCCTTGAAACCTATCGGGAGCGATACCCGGGTAGTTATTGTGGAAATCAACGATAATCTCGTCGGCATGATGGTCGATGCCGTGGTTGAAGTGCTTAGGATCAATGTCTCAGCCATTGAAGATGCCCCTCAAATTACCAAAGGGGTCGACGCCTATTTCCTAAGCGGTGTAGCCAAAGTGGGTGACCGTTTAATCGTTTTATTAAATCTGGATCGGGCTTTGTCCGCTGAAGAGGCTAAAGAGCTCCGTGAAACAGATTTAGGAGAATAAAATGGTTACCATTGAAAATTTGAGTAATGTTCATCTGGATGTTTTGAAGGAAATTGGGAATATTGGTGCTGGTCATGCGGCAACGGCTTTATCGCAGCTGATGTCCGAAAGGATCGAGATGACTGTTCCCAATGTTTCGATTTTAACCTTGAGCAAAGTCAGTGATTTTCTGGGGGGACCCGAGAAAAACGTGGTCGGTATTTATATGAAGGTGTTTGGCGATGCTCCCGGGAAGATCATGTTTTTGTTCAACTATGACGATGCACAGACATTGGTGAAAATAGTGAACTCTAAAACTCTGCCGGGAGACGTGGAAATCGAAGATTTAGATCAATCCGTCTTACAGGAAATTAGCAATATTATGACCGGCGCTTATTTAAACGCCATCTCTCGATTAACCGGATTGAACATGTTATCGTCGGTACCGGCCTATGCGTGTGATATGGCTGGGGCTATTATCAATTCAGCGTTGTTGGATTTTGGAATGGTCGGAGATTATGCGATGCTCATCGATACACAATTCAAAATGACACAGGAAAAGATGGACGGCCATTTTTTCCTCATTCCGGATCCAGGTTCCCTGCAAGTTATTTTGGAAGCCATTGGAGTTTGATAGATGTTTGTTGATGCAATACAAATTGGTATGGCTGAGCTGAAAGTTACTCAGGCACCAGAAAAGTTGGCTTCTTTAGGTTTGGGATCCTGTATCGCGGTTTGTGCCTATGACCAGGCGATTAAAGTCGGTGGGTTGGCCCATGTAATGCTTCCGGACAGTTCGATATTTAGAGAGAACTTTAATCCCGGGAAATTCGGGGATACTGCCGTACCGTTTTTAGTCAGAGAGATGGTAAAATTGGGAGCGATTCAGTCCAGGATTCAAGTGATTATCGTTGGCGGCGCTCATATGTTTGCGTTTAAATCAGAAGATTCGTTGTTAGACATTGGGGTACGAAATATTCAGTCGGTAGAGGAAGCCTGCGTGAAAATTGGGATACCGATCGTTGCCCGGAGTGTGGGCGGAAAATTCGGGCGCAGCGTTCTTTTCGATCTGAATACCGGTAAGGTTTATGTACGTACCATAAATCAGGGAACGGTGGAATTATCAATGGGTTAAGCAGTTAACTCCAAGGATGGACAGTTGACCAGCGGACGGTTAATATTTTAGACAGGAGGATGGCAGCTATGTCCATCGAGAAAACGATGCAAAATGAAGAGATTTTGTGGAAAAATTATTTAACTCTAAAAACGCCAGCTGCCAGGGAAGCGATAATTTTACGCTATGCTCCATTGGTTAAATACGTCGCCGGCCGGGTTGCAATTGGGTTACCTTCAAATGTCGAGTTTGATGATTTGGTCAGTTATGGTGTCTTTGGATTGATGGACGCGATTGATAAATTTGATCCTTCTCGGGGAATTAAATTTGAGACTTATGCCATTGCCAGAATCCGAGGAGCGATCCTGGACGGATTGCGAAGTAATGACTGGGTTCCACGATCAGTTCGCCAAAAAGCCAGAGAATTGGAGAGGGTTTGCGCTGATCTCGAGAATAAATTGGGAAGATCTGCTACCTATCAGGAGATCAGTGAAGCCATGCATGTCAGCCTTTCCGAATTTTATGATTTGCTGTCGGAAGTCAGCTGTACGACATTGAGTTCTTTGGATGAACTGTGGCTAGTCAATTCCAATGAGGATGATTCGGTTCGGGTCTTGGATTTGATTCGAAACGATGAGAGTGAAGATCCGTTACACCATGTTGAGATTGAAGAAATTAAAGCGACGTTGACAGGAGCCATCGATTGCCTTCCGGAGCGGGAGCGAATGGTTATTGCCCTTTACTATTATGAAGGGCTTACATTAAAGGAAATTGGCGAAATTATGGAGATCTCAGAATCTCGGGTTTCCCAAATACATACCAAAGCTATTTTTCGGCTGCGGGGTCGTTTAAACAGGTGGCATAAATCGGCAGCGGAGGTATGAAAGACAAATGACAGAGCAAGTTGTGGATCGCGATGGATTGATTAAAGTAGAAACCTCTACTGATAAGATGGAGGCTTATTTGGTTATCGAACCCCCCGTTGGTAACGGGAAATGGCCTACTGTTGAGGAGGCTTTTCAGGCCTTAAAATCAGAAAACATCGTTTTCGGGATTGATGAAGAGGCTGTTAAAGAGGTGATCAAATCCCAAAAAACCGGACCTCATCTGGTAGCTTCCGGCCAACGGCCGGTGGCCGGGAAAGACGCGGAGTTTCGGTTTTTATTTTCCTTAACGCCAGGGGAACACTCCTTGACTGAGGATGAATTTGGCCGGGTCGATTATCGGGATCTTCAGACAGTTCAAAATGTTGTCGTTGGAGAAGTTTTGGCTGAAAAAATTCCGGCTACTCCCGGTGAACCTGGGGTTGATGTGTTTGGTAACTCCTTGGCCCCTGTTCCGGGTAAAGATAAAACCTTAAGGCTTGGCAAGAATGTGGTGATGACGAATGATGGTTTGAGAGCGGTCTCTACCATCAACGGCGAACCTTCGTTCAGTGCCGGGAAACTGAGCGTATTTCCCATTCACGAAGTGAAGGGAGATGTGGATTTCAACACTGGAAACATTAATTTCCGGGGCAGCGTAGTGGTTCGCGGAAATGTCACAGCAGGATTTAAGGTGGAAGCCGACGGAGATATCACTATTCGCGGAATGGTGGAGGCTGCCGATCTAACAGCCGGTGGCAGCATTACAATTTTCGGCGGTATATCCGGGATGGATAAAGCACAGATCAATTGTGTTGGAGATTTCAGTGCCAAGTATGTGGAGCATGCTTCTATCAATTGTGACAGTAATGTGCTGATAAAAGAAGCGATGATGTACTGCCAGGTGAATGCTGACGGTAAAATCAGCGTGGATAGTGGAAAAGGGTTGATAGTCGGCGGAATTCTTCGGGCCGGTGAGGAGATTTCGGCGAAGATTATCGGGTCCATATTCGGAACAGTGACCGAAATGGAAGTCGGTATTCGGCCGAAAATGAAAATCGAATTTCAGGATTTGGAAGATCAAATCAAAGAATATAAAGTAAATCTGGAAAAAGCAGAGAAAGCTGTGGCTTTGCTCGAGAAAAGTCCATATTTACCCAAGGATCGTCAGGAAATGTATCAGAACCTGGTGAAAACCACATATGTGCTGAAAGGGCAAATTGCTGAGGCAGAAGCAAGGCGGAAAGAACTTCTCGAGGAAATGGTGGTTCTATCCAAAGAGAAAGCTCGAATCCGGGCGAGAGATACGATATATCCGGGTGTGCGGATTACCATTGGAAAAGCAACCACAATAATCAAAGATGAAATAAAATTTGTGACCCTGATGTACGGTGAGGGTGAAATTCAGACTCAGCCTTACCGTTAATCTGGAGCCATACAGTGCGGAAATAACAGAGGATAAAAGCGTTTTTGGAGGTTATCATGCTTAAACCCGTTGATCTGCAAACAATGGTTCCACGTTCGATGGATGTCCAAAAGGTTCAGGGCGTTCAGCATAACCGTCCGGCCACGGATCATTTTGAGTTTCATCGCCAATTGATCCAACAGTCCCAGATTCAACAGGAACAGGTTCAACGCAATGAATCATCTAGTAAAGGCCGAACCATTCGACGGGAAGATTCAGAAAAAGAAAAACGGCGCAATCTGAAATATAGCCGTTCACGGACTGGTGCCAAAGTGGAACCCGAAGCTGAAAATCAAGATGAGCTTCGTGATGAACAACGGGGAACCCATATCGATGTAAGATTTTAGTATATTTGTTATATAATGGAGGCATGACCGGTGCGTTTGGTGGAAGTTATTACGTTACTTGGATTTAATATCCTGATCGTTATGGTCATGCAACATTTTCATGGCCGCAACCTGGAACGTCGTTTGAAACGGGTCAGTCAGGAAATACGGGAATTGGAAGACTTGGTCGCAGCGATTATTGAAGAGTTTGAAGAGGTTGCCGGATTAGACGAAGCTTCCAATGAAGAGTTGGGAATGGCTAATCAGCCGATGCAGGTGCAAGAATCCAAGGCTACCTATCAACCGATGATTATCCAAGAGCCCGAGAACATTGACAGGCCGGTAGTTGTCAATGATCCGGCGATGGCCTTTCAGCCGGTTGACTCTCTGCAGGATGTGGCTGTTTCGGCTCAGGCGGAGGAGAATGGTCAATCCGTCGATGATAAGCGTCAACAGGTTTTAGCTTTACACAGTCAAGGGATGGAAGTAGCTGATATAGCCCGGAAGATGGGTATTGGTGTCGGAGAAGTCAAATTGATTTTGGGCTTATATCAAAGGAGTTAAGCCGTTTGATGGAACAGGACGGTTTTAAATGAAATGGAATGACCTGCGTTTAGATATTTACCGGCTTCGGGACGAGCACGGAGCGGTTGGTTTTATACAGATGTTTCTTCTTTTAGCTGTGATTTTGGCAGGATTTATTATCGCTAATTCCGATGTTTTTCGCCTTCGTCATATTCAAGTTTATCATAACCGGCAAGTTACCAAAGAAGAGATTATCCTTGCTTCAGGTATAGATCGCCGACAAACTGTTTTTCAAGTAAAACCGGAGGTTGTTGCGGCTCAGATAGAAAAAAATCCCATGATCAAGCGGGCCAACGTTGAAATTCAGCCGCCGGATACGGTTCGGATTCGAGTGGAAGAACGGGTACCTTTGGTTTGGGTCGCATATCAGAAACAATATGTCTGTATTGCAGAAGACGGAGTGGTTTTAGCCGGACCGGGACCGCGTGACGGTTTTCGACTTCCTTTGGTTACTGGTTGTGCAATGATCAATCCGGAACCGGGAAAGTCCGTGAGAGCCAAGAAGTTTGATGAAATATTGGCGATTATGGCGCTGATGGATCAACCGCTACGGGAAATCACCACAGAAATCGATCTTCGAAATTACCGCCTATATCTGCGGACGCCATCGTCAAGCCGGATACCGGCGGACTTGGGCAACATGGATAAACTAGAGGCGAAAATCGCTAATTTAAGAGCGATCGTCAGCCATGAAAAATTTCATGAGTTTAAGGGGATTAACCTGCGGGTACCGGATATACCAACGGTGATTTCCCGCTAGTGCCCATAAATGTTACTGAAATAAAGAATTTTTCCCGTTAGAAGGGGAATTTCATTCAGTGTGGAACTAATAGACATTTAGATCCTTGAATAATAGAAAACGAATGCATCGAAGATTCGGATATGCATCTACAGGAGGATTATTATATGCTTGAATTTGAGGTTGCCAATCAGCAATTTGCCAATATTAAAGTCGTTGGTGTCGGTGGCGGAGGCACCAATGCAATCAACCGAATGATTGAAGCCAAAATTCAAGGAGTCGAGTTTATCGCGATCAATACTGACGGACAAGCGTTAAATCGTTCCAATGCGGATATCCGGTTGCGGATCGGTGATGTGTTAACCAAAGGTCTCGGCGCCGGAGCCAATCCTGAAATCGGGCAACAAGCAGCGTTGGAAAGTAAAGATGAGTTAGCCGGTATTTTGCAGGGCGCGGATATGGTGTTCGTCACTGCCGGAATGGGCGGAGGAACCGGTACCGGTGCTGCTCCAGTCATTGCTCAGATTGCGAAGGACAGCGGCGCTCTTACCGTAGGAGTGGTTACCAAACCCTTTTCCTTTGAAGGCCGGGTTCGGATGATGCAGGCGGAACGGGGACTTTCTGTATTGAAGGATAGCGTAGATACCTTAATCACCATCCCCAATGAACGCTTGTTGCAGATCGTGGATAAGAATACACCGATGTTGGAAGCATTCCGAATTGCTGATGACGTTCTTCGCCAAGGTGTTCAGGGCATATCTGACTTGATTACCATCACTGGTTTAATCAACGTGGATTTTGCAGACGTGAAAACCATTATGTCCGAAGCAGGTTCGGCCCTGATGGGGATCGGGGTGGCCAAAGGAGAAGATCGGGCGGTGCTTGCTGCGAAAGCGGCAGTGGAAAGCCCGCTTTTGGAGGCTTCCATCGAAGGGTCGAAGGGCGTATTGTTGAATATTACCGGAAGCAGTAATCTGGGTTTGTATGAAGTGAATGAAGCAGCTCGGATTATCTCCGAAGCAGCGGATCCGGATGCCAACATTATCTTTGGTGCAGTGATCGATGAGACGCTAGGTGATGAAATTCGGGTAACGGTCATTGCTACTGGCTTTGAACAACGCCGGCCGAAACGAATCTCTCAAGATTTAGAGATTCGGCCGTTTATTACGGATGATCTGGAGATACCTACCTTTTTACGGAAAAAGTAAAAAATTAATATCGAAATAGGAAAATGAGTCAAAAAAGCGTTCAGGTGAATAATAGCCTGAGCGCTTTTGGCGTCTTTGGGATGTTTCGGCAAAAATCGAGAAAAACTGAGATATCCAAGGAGTTTGTCGGATTTTTTAAAGAGGAATCCTCCGTGATTTTTTGTAAAATATGGTTGAGGCGGTGAAACTGTTGGAGACAGTTACCATCTATTTGGATACTCCGCTTTTGGGCGGCCTATTTGGATGGATACAGGATACTGCCTTGTTGTGGATGGTTGGACAAATCACATCCTATTATCCCCCTTTCCGGCGCTATATTATCGGCGGCCTGGTGGGAGGATTGTTTCAGTTTATGGTTCTCATGTACCAGGTGTCATCAGGTCTGCTTTTTTCATGGGTTTTATCGCCTTTACTATATATGGTGGTCCTCCCCGGAATGATGCTCGGGATCGTCTTTTTTCCGGTCACGCTAAGAAAGATGACCCGGCTCGCCGGATATTTTTATTTGCTTTCATTTTTACTGGCTGGGATCCATTGGGGGGTTGACAGTCTCAATCAGCGTTTTTTCCAAGTGGATATCGGACTCGGTTGGCGTTTTTGGCTACATTTGATGTTCATTTTCATCTTGGGCGAACTAGGCTGGGGAGTCATCCATCAGAAAATTTGGGAACAGGTATGTCTTTATCCGGTAACGGTTCGGTGGGATGGCCATGAAGTCAAGCTAACAGCCTTGTTAGATACAGGTAATACCTTGATCGATCCGTTGACGCGACATCCTGTGGTGATCGTGGAGTTGGACCGATTACAGTCATTTTTACCGCCGGAGCTTATCCGTTTAACTCAAGGATTGACTGATGGGCAGTTCAGCGGTTATCAGGATGTACCGGAAGGATGGGAAAAACGTTTTCGTTTGTTGCCGTTTCATGCGGTCGGCCAAAGCGGAGGAATGATGGTTGGCTTTCGACCGGATGTTTTAGAGGTTTATCAAAAAAATCAAAGGGCAACGCACCGCAATGTAGTAGTGGCGTTGCATCAGTCCCGCCTTTCGCCGGAAGGACTATATCAGGGATTAATCCCTCCGGTCGTATTAAATGACGGGGGCTTTTAAAAAAGGAGGAGCTATGATGAGTCGGCAAATTCGAAGATGGTCACTGATGTTTAGGATGTATTTATTACGTATATTAATGAAGCTTGGGATAGCTCCAAAACTCATTGCTTACATCGGGAGTAGCGAAGCTTTGCCGCCGCCGTTGACCAATGATGAAGAGCTTTATCTGCTTGAACGGTTAGCCAATGGAGATCGGGCGGTTAAAACTATCCTAATTGAGCGAAATTTGCGATTGGTGGTTTATATCGCCCGAAAATTTGAAAATACAGGGGTCGGTATCGAAGATCTCGTTTCCATTGGAACCATCGGGCTAATCAAAGCTGTGAATACTTTTGATCCGACGAAACGAATTAAACTGGCCACATATGCTTCCCGGTGTATTGAAAATGAGATCCTAATGTATTTGCGTCGCAACAATAAAACCCGTTCGGAGGTTTCCTTTGATGAACCCCTCAATATCGACTGGGACGGGAATGAACTGTTGCTTTCTGATGTTTTGGGGACCGAAAATGATTCGATTTATAAGTATATTGAAGAAGAAGTCGATCGAAAGCTCTTGGGATATGCATTAGACCATCTTTCCGATCGGGAAAAGGTCATCGTGGAGTTGCGTTTTGGTCTGAAAGATGGTATTGAAAAGACTCAAAAGGAGGTTGCCGATTTTCTGGGGATATCCCAGTCCTATATCTCCCGGCTGGAAAAACGGATTATCCGCAAACTGAAAAAAGAGATCTGGCGATTGGAATAAAGTTTGATGGCCCCGCTCCGAAAGGAGGAGGGGCTTTATTTATGTCCAGGGTTAATCATTGATTATTGACATTTTCGACTGCAGATATACAAGTATATTTTTTGGCTCCCGTGGCAATAATCGATATTGACGGCGCCGAATGTTAATCGGGAGTGATAGGCTTAATGTTAGTCAATAAAGTTGAAATTTGCGGAGTCAATACTTCCAAATTGCCAGTACTTTCCGGCAGTAAAATGCGGGAATTGCTTGAAAGGATGCAAAATGGAGAACGGTCTGCCAGGGAGGAATTGATCAATGGCAATCTGCGTCTAGTATTAAGTGTTATCCAACGGTTTAACAATCGGGGCGAATATGTCGACGATTTGTTTCAAGTAGGATGCATTGGACTGATGAAAGCCATCGATAATTTTGATTTATCTCAAAATGTTAAATTTTCGACATATGCGGTACCGATGATTATCGGAGAAATCCGACGTTATTTGCGGGATAACAACCCGGTACGGGTCAGCCGTTCCCTGCGGGATATTGCGTATAAGGCATTGCAAGTACGGGATGCATTGGTGAGTAAAAATTCGAAAGAGCCGACAGTGGCGGAGATTGCAGCAGAACTCAATGTTCCCCGGGAAGAAGTGGTCTTTGCATTGGATGCCATTCAGGAACCGGTATCTTTATTTGAACCCATTTATCATGATGGCGGCGATCCTATCTATGTGATGGATCAAATCGGTGATGAAAAGCAATTGGATGGCCAATGGCTGGAAGGGCTGTCAATCAAAGAGGCCATGTCCAAACTGAATGAACGGGAAAGTCTAATTTTGAAAAAACGCTTCTTTGAAGGGCGGACTCAAATGGAAGTTGCCGATGAGATCGGTATTTCACAAGCCCAGGTTTCCCGGTTGGAGAAATCAGCCCTAAAGCATATGAGGCGGTATATTTCCGACAGTGAAGTCGAGTAAAGGTGACGGGGGAATGGGTGACGTGTTACGATACCGGATTTTGACGATAACGATATTAATCGCTGTTTTTCTGGGATTGGCCACAGCGAGCTCCGGGTTTGCCTGGATGAAGCCATCCAATTTGGAGGCTTATAATCAAAAGAATTTAATTCGGTTACATGTGATCGCCAATAGCGATGCGTTGGTAGATCAAAATCTAAAACTTCAAATCCGTAACCGTATTGTCGAGTTGACAGAGAAATTTTTGCTGGATGTGAAGGATCCGGTTCTAGCCGAGGGCATCATTCGGGCTAATTTAGATCAGATTGTAGCAGCAGCCCGAGATGAAATCGCCAAGCATCACCGGGATTTACCGGTACGGGCAGAATTTGGCCGCCATATGTTTCCAGAGCGGGAATATCCTTTTGGAACCTTGGGGGCTGGAGAGTATAAAAGTCTCCGGGTGATCGTGGGAGAGGGCAAAGGCCGGAACTGGTGGTGCATCCTTTATCCGCCATTGTGCCTTCTTTCTCCGGATGCCCCGGCTTTTAAAGGGGAGACAGTAACTCAAAAGCCTAAAGTCCAGTACCGGTTGGCCCTTTTGGAAGATTGGGTGAAAGCTAAAGGATTAACCATGGATGAATTTTGGAAAAATTGGGGACGATATTTTGGGCTGATTTAAACAGTTCACAGTTGTCTAACAGTTACATGGTTGACAGTGGACAGTGTCAAATAGTTATACAGTTGACAGTGTGACAGTTGACAGTTAATAAATCCAAAAGGAGTACCTATGACCATGAAACTGTGAATCATGGTCCCGAAAAAAAATGTCAACTATAAACTGTAAACTGTCAACTCTCTTCGTGCCTCGCGCCTGATGACTAAATTGGGCACTGTGAACTGTGCACTGTGTACCCGAAATGCTAAGTTCGTAAATAGTTATAATAATGAGAAAGAGATCACACCGTCGGTGTGGTTTTTTCTTTTGGGAGGGAATTGGGTTTTAGGAAGCGAAAGAAAAAGGA